>Ga0194052_1000585_pt1 | contig 22797 bp, 17 predicted proteins | sample SepL226m_MetaG_FD_160117 | JGI IMG/M metagenome (GOLD analysis project Ga0194052, IMG submission 160117) | Anoxic zone freshwater microbial communities from boreal shield lake in IISD Experimental Lakes Area, Ontario, Canada - Sep2016-L227-6m | ecosystem: Environmental > Aquatic > Freshwater >...
CTTGGCCAGGGCCGGCAGGTCAAAGTCGCCCGGCAGTGCCAGAGCCACGTTCTGCACCACCGTCAGGGTCTCGAACAGGGAGAAGTGCTGAAACACCATCCCGATGCCCAGGGCCCGGGCTTGGGCGGGGTTGGGCACGGTGACCGCCTGGCCCTCCCAGATGATCTCGCCCTCGTCCGGGCGGATGACCCCGTAGATCACCTTCATTAGGGTGGACTTGCCAGCACCGTTCTCCCCAAGCACCGCATGGATCTCTCCGGGCATCACCGTGAGATCGATGCCGTCGTTGGCCACCACGGAGGGATAGACCTTGCGAATGCCCTTGATGGCGAGCCTGGGTGTTTCTGCGGTCTGGTTGGGCATCGGGCCTTCCCGGCGATTCGTCTGGGGGCATGGCCCCCCGAGGGGTGCGAGCGGGTTCCGGCGTGCCCGGGAATCCCGCTGGTTCCATCTTTGCGGAACTGGCGAAGAATTTCGTGCAGAATGGGATGAAGTGTAAATTTTTTATTTAAGTAAGTCAAAATTTTTCACTGGCATGGCGCCTGCCTGCCCCCATCCATAGACTTCGTTTTTGCACAAGTAGCTGACGAGGGATTGGATGGCGACCAAGTGGGCCTTTATTCGCCCAGCGCCATCCCACCCGAATCCCCGTTCGCAGCCCCGGACGCCTTCCGCTAGAATCGCCCGTTTGCCCACAGGATCCCCCATGTCCATGCCGACCGATCCCCGCACCTTCATGGCCCGAGCCATCGAGCTATCCCGCCTCCACATGGAGGCCGGCGAGGGGGGCCCCTTCGGCGCCGTGGTGGTGCAGGACGGCGTCGTCGTCGGCGAGGGCTGGAACCGGGTCACCTCCACCTGCGACCCCACCGCCCACGCCGAGGTCACGGCCATCCGCCAGGCCTGCGCGAGCCTCGGCACCTTCTCCCTCCAGGGCTGCGAGATCTACACCAGCTGCGAGCCCTGCCCCATGTGCCTCTCAGCCATCTACTGGGCCCGCCTGGGCCGGATCTGGTATGCCAACGACCAGGCCGACGCCGCCGCCATTGCCTTCGACGATGCCTGGCTCTACCGGGAGGTCGCCCTGCCCCTGCCCGACCGCAGCCTCCCCCTCACCCAGCTCATGCGGGAGGAGGCCCTGGCGGTCTTCCGGGCCTGGGACACCAAGCCGGACAAGATCCGCTACTAGGCATGCCGCCGATTTGGGCCTTCAAGGATCTCCACGAAGGACACGAAGGGCGTCTTCGTGTCCTTCGTGGTGTGCATTGTCAGTCCAGCCGATAGCCCCGGGAGGCTTACCGGCTCAGGGTCAGCAGGGTGCCCACCTCTTCGGGGGGACGGCCCACGATGGCCTGGTAGTTGCCGCGGTCCGTGGCGCCCTCGGTGACGATGAGCAGCAGGGTCTTGTCGGGACCCAGCAGGCCCCGCTCCCGGAACTCTGCGGCGGAGGCATCCTCGTAGAGGGCGGCCAGAGCACCCAGGGCTGCAGCACCGGTCTCACCGGCCACCACGCCCGCACTGGCCAGCTCCTGCATGCCCTGCCGGGCCCGGTGGTCCCCAATGGAGATCATCCAGTCCACGCCTGTGGAGACCCGCGGCCACGCCACAGGGGAGGGCAGGCCGCAGTTGAGGCCCACCATGATGGAGGAGTGGGGGCCTGGGACCGCGGTCATCTCCCCCTTGGCGGCGGAGGCCTGGACACAGTTGGCATCTGCGGGCTCTACACCCACGAGGGCGCCCTTCCAGGCCCGGCTGCGGAAGTAGCTCACGGTGGCGCTCATGAAGGCTCCGACCCCCACGGGCACCACCACCACATCCGGGTCCGGGATGCCGGCGGAGCGCAGGGCCTGCTCGATCTCCATGTAGATGGTCGTGTAGCCCTCCACCACCCGGCGAGGGGTGACGTCGTAGCCGGGCCAGGAGGTGTCGGAGATGACCAGGCAGCGGTCGCTGGCTTCCTCGGCGGAGCGGGCCACAGCGGCGTCGTAGTCCCCCTCCACCACGGTGACGGCGGCGCCCTCGTTCTGGATGGCGTGGATGCGCGCCGGGACCGTTCCCGCCGGCACGAAGATGTGGCACTGGAAGCCCAGCAGGCGAGCCATGAAGGCCACGGCGCGGCCGTGGTTGCCATCGGTGGCCGCCGCCAGGGCGAAGGGCTTGAGGTAGCTGATGCGCCGGGCCAGGTCGTTGATGTTGAGCCAGGGCTCCGGCTCGAAGCCCAGGTGGTCACAGAGGGCCCGGTAGGTGGCCCAGGAGGCCCCCAGGATCTTGAAGCTGGGCAGGCCCAGGCGCTGGGTCTCCGCCTTCACCAGCACCCGCTTCACCCCGTACTTGCGGGCCAGCTCGGGGCAGTCGAAGAGGGTGGTCGCCAGGTAGGCCGGCATCCGGCGGTGGAAGGACCACACCACCGGGTCCGGCGCCGGCCAGCGCTTCTCCGCATCGAACAGCGGGTTGTGCAGCAGCAGGGACTCGGAGCCAGTGGGTGGCAGGGTCATGAGCGCTCTCCGTGGGAGGGGTCGGGCCTAGAAAACATCAGGGGATGATGTGCGTGCCGCCGCGACCCGCCAGGGCTGCGCCGAGGTGGGCGGGGTCGGTGATGATGGCTTCCTTGCCCCCCCCTTCCAGGAAGTCCACCACGGCCTGGACCTTGGGCAGCATGCTGCCGGGCTTGAAGTGGCCTTCTGTGATGTACTGCTTGGCCTCCGCCAGGGTGATGGTGTCCAGGCTGCGCTGGGTGGGCTTGCCGAAGTCCAGGCAGACCTTCTCCACCGCCGTGGAGATGACCAGCAGGTCGGCCCCAATCTGGCGGGCCAGCAGGCTGCTGGCGAGGTCCTTGTCGATCACCGCCGAGGTGCCGTGGATGACCCCATTGGGCCCCTCCACCACGGCGATGCCACCCCCGCCACAGGCGATGACCACCACGCCGGCGTCGAGGAGGGTCTTCACCACGCCCATCTCCAGCACCTTCTGGGGCACCGGGGAAGCCACGACGCGCCGCCAGCCACGGCCGGAGTCCTCGACCAGGTCCCAGCCGTCCACCTCGCGGTGGCGCTGCGCCTGCTCGGCATCCATGAAGCTGCCGATGGGCTTGTTGGGCTTGGCGAAGGCAGGATCCTTGGCGTCCACCAGCACCTGGGTGACCACCGTGGCGGCGGTGCGGGCGAGGCCCCGCTGCACGAACTCGTTGTAGAGGGCGCACTGCAGGTGGTAGCCCAGGGCACCCTGGGTGTCGGCCACGCAGCTGTCCAGCGGCACCATGTGCAGCTCCGGTGCAGCCAGCTCCGAGCGCCGCAGGATGAAGCCCACCTGGGGGCCGTTGCCGTGGGTGACCACCAGCCGCAGGGGCTCTGCCTCGAGCATGTGAGCGATGTGCCCGCAGGTCTCCACGGCGGCGCTGTACTGATCCGACACGCTCTGGTGGTGGTTGTCCGAGATGAGGGAGTTGCCTCCGATGGCGATGACGACGGTGCGGGTCATGGGGGTCCTTGTGAAGGGGTCAAACGAGAAAGGGCACCCGGGGCCCAAAGGCCCAGGATGCCCTTCGGTTCCTAGAGGCTGAGGTTCTGGGCGCGCTGGATGATCTGCTCGAGCTTGGCGCCCGGGTCCTTCAGGCGGGTCAGGAACATGAGGGCGCTGATGATGAAGGGCTTGTAGCTGGCCTCATGGTAGGTCGGGATCCGGTACTGCTCGAACACCTCCGCACTCACCTCGCCGGCCTTGCAGCTCACGTCCGTGATGTCCGCCGGCAGGCAGTGCATGTACAGGGCCTTGCCGCCTGCGGTCTTGTCCATCTTTGCTCGCGTGCACTCCCAGTCCGTGAACTTCGCGTTGTTGGCCAGGCACTCCTTCTCCAGGTCCTTCAGCCCCGCGTTGTCCGACGTCTTCAGCAGCTGGGTACGGCGCTCCATCACGTGGTAGGGCGCCCAGGACTTCGGGTACACGATGTCGGCACCCTCAAAGGCCTCGTCCATGCTGTTCGACACCGAGAACTTGCCGCCCGAGGCCGCCGCCTGCTTCCCAGCCAGCGCCACCACCTCCGGGATCAGGCCGTAGCCCTCCGGGTGCGCCAGCCGCACGTCCATGCCGAAGCGCGTCATCAGCCCGATGATGCCCTGAGGCACCGACAGGGGCTTGCCGTAGCTCGGGCTGTAGGCCCAGGTCATCGCCAGCTTCTTGCCCTTCAGGGCCTCCACGCTGCCGAAGTGCTCCCGCAGCCAGGCCAGGTCCGCCATGGACTGCGTCGGGTGATCGATGTCGCACTGCAGGTTGATGATGCTCGGCCGGCGGTGCAGCACGCCCTGCTCAGCACCGTCCGTCAGGGCGTCGCCCACTTCCTTCATGTAGGTGTGGCCCTCGCCCAGGAACATGTCGTCCCGGATGCCGATCACTTCCGTCAGGAAGCTGATCATGTTCGCCGTCTCGCGCACCGTCTCGCCGTGCGCCACCTGGCTCTTCTGCTCATCCAGCTCTGACAGCCCGAAGCCCATGGCATTGGCCGCGCTGGCGTAGCTGAACCGGGTGCGCGTGCTGTTGTCACGGAAGATCGAGATTGCCAGACCCGTCTCGAAGCTCTTGTAGCTCTGCCCCTTCTTATGCACCTGCTTCAGCGCGTCGGCCACCGCCAGGATCGCCTTCAGCTCCTCCTCCGGGTGCTCCCACGTCAGCAGGAAATCCTTCTGGTAGAGGTCGGTCTTCAGGGCCTGGAAGGCCTTCAGGTTCTCGGCGAGCGTTGCCATGGAAAACTCCTGGAAAGAGAGGGGTGGTTTGGTTGCGGTTGGGGTGGACTAGGCTTCGCTGCTCACGGTGGCCTGAGCGGACTCGTGGCCAGCGTCTTCGATGGACTTGATCTGGTTAAAGAAGACGTTCAGGGCGACGGCCACGATGGAGGCCAGCAGGATACCGCTGTGGAGCAGCGGGGCCAGGGGCTTGGGCATCTGGGCGAAGAACTTGTCGGCCACGATGGGGATCATCCCAAAGCCGATGCTGATGGCCACCACGATGAGGCTGTGGCGGTTGTTCACGAAGTCCACACCGGCCAGGATGCGGATCCCCGTGGCGCAGACCATGCCGAACATCACGATGCCGGCGCCGCCCAGGACAAAGGGAGGCACCGAAGCCACGATCACCGCCAGCTTGGGCAGGAGGCCCAGGAGCATCAGGATGCCGCCACCGGCCGCACACACGTAGCGGCTGCGGACGCCCGTGACGCCCACCAGGCCCACGTTCTGGCTGAAGGAGGTGTAGGGGAAGGTGTTGAAGATCCCGCCGATCAGGGTGCCGAGACCATCCACCCGGAGACCGTCCGAGAGGTCCTTCTGGGTGATCGTCTTGCCGGTGATGTTGCCCAGGGCCAGGAACATGCCCAGGGACTCGACCATCACCACGATCATCACGACGCACATGGTGAGGGTGGCCACGAGGTTGAACTTCGGCAGGCCGAACTGAAAGGGACGAACCACCGCCACCCAGGAGGCCTCCTGAATCCCGGCGAAGCTCACCTTGCCCAGGGCCATGGCCACCAACGTGCCCACGACGATCCCGGACAGCACCGCCACGTTGGCCAGGAAGCCCTTTACGAAGCGGGTGACGACCAGGATGAAGACCAGCACGAAGCCGGCGATGGCGAGGTGCAGAGGTGCTCCGTAGGTGGGGTTGGGGATGGGGCCACCGGGACCCGGGATGGTCGGATTGCCGCCCGCCGCCCAGTTCACGCCCACCCGCATCAGGGAGATGCCGATGACAGTGATGATCGTGCCCGTCACCACGGGCGGAAAGAGGGGCAGCAAGCGGCTGATCAGGGGCGCCACCAGGATGCCAAACACGCCGGCTCCGATCACCGCACCGTAGATGCCGAGGAGCCCCAGGTCGGGGTTGCCAGCCATGACCACCATGGGGCCCACAGCAGCGAAGGTGACGCCCATCATCACCGGAAGGCGGATGCCGAAGCGCCAGAACCCCAGGGCCTGGATCAGGGTGACCACGCCGCAGGCGAAGAGGTCCGCATTGATGAGCTGCGCCATCTGCTCCTTGGGCAGCTTGAGGGCACCCCCGATGATCAGCGGCACCGCCACGGCCCCGGCGTACATCACCAGCACGTGCTGGATCCCCAGAAGGGTCAGCCGCCCGGGAGGCAGGATCTCATCGACGGGGTGCACATCCACCTTGGGGCTCATGGGAATTGACTCCACTTGGGGGGTTGGGCGAGGACCCGGTTGGGATTGCGGATGCCACGGGTAAGAATTTAGTGAAGAACTGGATTATGTGCAATAAATTTTTTTCGTGGGTGGAAAATTATCTACTACTCGTCGCCTGGGGAACGACCCCGGGCCTCCCTGGGCCTCTGGTCATTCTCGCCAAGGGTCTGTTTTTTCTAATTCCAGTCGTATGAAACTCAGGCCTCCCTTACCTTGAGTCGAATGGCACTCCGTGGGAGGGTCTTTCCCCCAGGGGGTGGTATGAACGAGGCGATGCTCGGCGAGATTCGAAAATTCGTGGCGCCCGAGTTCATCTTTGGGGCGGATGCCCGCCTCCTGGCCGGCCGCTATGCCCGCAAGCTGGGGGGGCAGCAGATCCTGCTCATCTCGGATCCCGGAGTCCTGGCGGCAGGCTGGACTGAGGAGGTGGCGACCGGTCTGGAACGCGAGGGGCTGACGGTGACCCAGTTCCTGGGGGTGTCGCCCAATCCCCGAGACACAGAGGTGATGGAGGGGGCGGCCCTGTTCCGGGACGCCGGCTGCAACCTCATCGTGGCCGTGGGCGGGGGCAGCGTCATGGACTGCGCCAAGGGTGTGGGCATCGTGGCGGCCAACCGGGGCTCCATCCTGGACTTCGAGGGCGTCGACCAGGTGCCGGCGCCCATGGCGCCGCTCATTTGCATCCCCACCACCGGTGGCACCTCCGCCGATGTGAGCCAGTTCGCCATCATCACCCACACCCAGGAGCGGGTGAAGATTGCCATCATCAGCAAGGCGGTGGTGCCGGATGTGGCCCTCATCGACCCCCGCACCCTGCTGACCATGGATGCCTACCTCACCGCCTGCACCGGCATGGACGCCATGGTCCACGCCATCGAAGCCTTCGTCTCCAACGCCCACTCCCCCATCACCGACCTCCACGCCCTGGAGGCCATTCGCCTGGTCTCCACCCACCTGCGGGCGAGCACGGCCGCCCCGGCTGACCTGGAGCTGCGCACCCAGATCATGCTGGCCAGCCTCCAGGCCGGGCTGGCCTTCTCCAATGCCAGCCTGGGCTCCGTCCATGCCATGGCCCACAGCCTGGGCGGGTACATGGATCTGGCCCACGGCGAGTGCAATGCTTTGCTGCTGCCCCATGTCATGGACTTCAACTTCACCACGGCACCGGAGCGCTACCGCCGCATTGGCGAGGCCCTGGGCTGCGACCTGCGGGGCCTGAACGAGCGTGAGGGCCGGAGCCGGATCCTCCGCCACGTGCTGGACCTGCGCCGGGACTGCGGCATCGACGAAGGCCTGGCGGCCCGGGGCGTGCGCCTGGACGACCTGCCCCGCCTGGCCGGCAAGGCCATCCTGGACCCCTGCAATGCCACCAACCCGCGGCCTCCCAGCCGGGATGACCTGCGGGCCCTCTACGCTGAGGCCATGTAGATGAACGAACCGCAAGACTGGAGCCAGCTGCGCGACAGCATCATCGGCCTGGGTACGGACTCCTCGCGGAGGACCTACTACCCGGAGCTACTGGCGCGCGTGGCCCAGCTGGAGGAGACCCGGGAGAGCTTGCGCCGCTCCGAGGAGAACCTCCTCACCCTCTTCAACGGCCTCAACGATGCCATCTTCATCCACGACTGGGAGGGCCACGTCCTCGAGGCCAATGATGCCATGCTGGCCATGTACGAGGTGACCCGGGAGACCTTCCGGGACCACGCCATCCAGGACTACTCCGAAGGCCCGCTCACCCTCGCCCACATCGAGACCATGCGCCACCAGCTGGACCGGGACGGCTCCCTGGTCTTCGAGTGGCAGGCGCGCCGGCCCACCCGCCCAGAGGCCCCCCTTGACGTGGAGGTCGCCGTCCGGCGCGTGTGCTGGTATGGGCAGAACGCCCTGGTGTCGGTGGTGCGCGATATCTCGGGACGCAAGCGCCTGGAGGCCATGCTCAACCAGTCCCAGCGGCTGGACTCCCTGGGCCAACTGGCTGGAGGCGTGGCCCACGACACCAACAACATGCTGGGCGTCATCATCGGCTACACGGACCTGCTGCTGGAGCGCACCGAGGCGATGCCGAACCTGCGCCGGGACCTGGAGCAGATCCGCAAGGCCGCCCTCCACTCTGCCGACCTGAACCGCCAGCTACTGGCCTTCGCCCGCCAGCAGGCCATCCAACCCACCCTGCTCAACCTGAACGACAAGGTGGAGGACACCCAGAAGATGCTGCGCCGCCTCATCAGCGAGCAGCACACCCTGGCCTGGCAGCCTGCGCTCGGGTTGTGGAATGTGTGGATGGACCCCAGCCAGGTCGAGCAGATCCTGACCAATCTGGTGGTCAACGCCCGGGATGCCCTGGGGACCAGCGGCACCATCACGGTGGAGACGGCCAACGCCACCCTGGGGGCAGACGCCAACCGCCTTCCAGATGCAGAGCCCGGCGACTACGTGGTGCTGCGGGTGCGGGACACGGGCCGGGGCATTCCCGCCGAGATCCTGCCCCACATCTTCGAGCCCTTCTTCACCACCAAGGCGCCGGGACAAGGCACAGGCCTGGGCCTGGCCACCGTCTACGGCATCGTCCGCCAGAACGGTGGCTTCATCCAGGTGGCCACCAACCCGGGCCAGGGCACCACCTTCGCCATCCACCTGCCCCGCCTGCCCGGCGGCAACCCGGCCGCCAGTGCTGAGCCAGCGCCAGGCGCTGCTGGGGGGCATGAGTCCGTCCTGCTGGTGGAGGACGAGGAGATCCTGCTGGAGACCGCCGCCCGCATCCTGGAGGATGCCGGCTATCAGGTCACCAGCACGCCCTCGCCCCTGGAAGCCCTGCGGTGGGTGGAGGAGGGCCTGGCGCCAACCCTCCTGGCCACGGACGTGGTCATGCCAGGCCTGGATGGTCCAGGCCTCTGGGAGGGCATCCGCACGCTGCGACCCGGCATGAAGGTGCTCTTCCTCTCAGGCTACCCGGCCTCCAACCTGGGCCTTGCGGCCCCCCGCCTGGACGGCCTCGGCTTCCTGCAGAAGCCCTTCACCCGCAACGAGCTGCTCCAGGCCGTCCGGGACGCGCTGGAGGTCTGAGCTCAGCGGCTGCGCCCCTGGACGGCCCGGCGGTAGAGGGCGGTCATGATCTGCTCTTCGTGGCGGGGGAAGCCGGAGTAGATCCCGGGATGGGTGTCGGGATCGAAGGCCGAGCCACCGATGAGGAAGACAAACCCGCTGCGGGCCTTGCGGTCCAGCACCAGGCCGGAGGTCAGACCCCAGGCACTGCCCATGTGCCCCACGGCCCGCAGGCCGCCCCCCTCCACGAGACGATCCCCGCCACCGGGGCCCGGCAGATCCAGGAAGTGCTGCGCCCCCAGGCCCCAGGCATTCATGAGGCGCCGGGGCTTGCCCTGGGGGTTCTCGCCGCCGCTGTTGCCGTTGGCTCCGGTGGCGTCCGCCTGCCACTGGGTGCTCAGCATGAGGTCCACACTGGACCGCTTCAGGAGGCGGCGGCCCCGGCTCACGCCGCCATCCGCCAGCAGAAGCAGGATGCGCCCCAGGCCCTCCGCCGACAGGCGGCAGTTGCCCTGGGGCCCGAAGAGCGTCCCATTGGTACCCGGCACATAGTCGGGCAGGGCCCGCTGCGGAGGCGGGGCCGAGACATAGTCATCCACCTGGACGAGCCAGGGCCCCTGGGGCTCCCAGACCTCCTTCCCCGCCACCTCCCGCCGCTTGCGGTAGAGGGTGGCCACGCTGGCCAGCTCCGCCGGGGAGAAGTCCGCGGGATGGAAGCCCCCGGGCAGGCCCAGGGGGTCCAGCACGAGGCGGCGCATGAGGCGGTCGAAGCGGTCGCCCGTCACCCGCTCCATCACCGTGCCCACCACGCCCCAGGGCAGGTTGGCGTACTGGAAGTAGGCCCCGGGGGACGCCTGGGGGGACCACATCCGGCCCTCGCCGAAGGCCTTCCCGCCGGGGACCAGCACGTCCTTGAGGTGGGTGCGGCTGGCGGCGTCCCAGTAGTAGCCGGCGTCGTCCCGCAGCGAGGACGTATGGGTCAGCAGGTGCCGCAGGGTCACCGGCACAGCCGGGAAGTGCGGGTTGCGCAGGGGGAAGCCCAGGTAGTCGCCCAGGTCCCGGTCCAGGTCCAGGCGGCCCTGCTCCACCAGCCGCAGCACCCCCAGGGTGGTCACCAGCTTCGAGATGGAGGCCATGCGGTAGAGGGTGCGGGCCTCCGCCGGGTGCCGCTTGGCGGGGTCTGTAGGGTCCACCCAGGCCGCCCCGAACTGCCGCTGATAGACCACCCGCCCCTGCCGCACTGCCAGCACCGACAGGCTCATGAGCTCCTGACCGGGTGCGGTCACCACCGCCCTCAGCTCTGAATCCAGCTGGCGGGTGAGGGCCTTCGGCAAGCCGCTGGGGGGGGCAGCGGGTAGGGTCAGGGCGCCGAGGAAAAGGGCCACCAGGGTGCTTCGAAACCTTGTCCTGAGGATCATGGGGGCTCCCGTAAACGGTGGGGCCTGGCGGGTCCCAGCCTTTATCGTGGCAGGGAGGGCAGAGGGCACGCCTCTGCAAGGTCACTCGGCGGTTCGCTGCCCCCCTTCGTTGGCTGCGACCCACCAGGGCAGTCGATTCGAACCTCCGAGGAGGCTCCGACCCCTTCGCTTCGGAACCATGGTGGCCCAGCGCAGGGTTCCGATCTCCTTGATCGTCGAGGAACTCGTGGAGCGTGGGCTTCGGCCCGCCCTCACGCCTGAGTCGATCGCGGTCGATTCCCCGCCAACATGGGCCAATCGAAGGGTTCAGGACCGGCTCACGATCACCGAAGATCTAGCCATCCCGCACGACCACGCAGCGGGCCACCTAGGCCCTGAGATCAGAGCAACTGGCTCAGCAGGGTCAGCGCCGGGACCACCACGGGCTTTTGGGCTGTGAAGCAGTCCACAGCCTCGAAAGGTAGGTTGAGGACCGCCTGGAAGGCATGGGGGGCCGAGGTCTGGTTCTGGAAATAGGCCAAGGAGGGGGACAGGTGCGTGTCGCTCTTCTTGACCTCCACCAGGAACCAGGGCTTCTGGTCCTTCACCACAAGGAAGTCCACCTCCCGCTTCTGTTTGTCGCGGAGATAACGAAGCTCGAATTCGCCGAAACCCAGGTCGGTCCAGCCTTCCACGGCTTTCAGGAGATGACAGGCCACCAGGGTCTCAGCCCGGGCCCCCTCGTCAGCAATGCCACTCCAGTCCCTGAGGAACCACTTGGGCTCCTTGCGCAAGGATTTGGCGACATTGGTGAACCAGGGACGCACGAGGAAGCCATAGTGCAACCGGCCCAGGAGGTCCACCCAGCGCCGAACGGTGTCCACGGCCACACCCAACTCTGTCGCCAGATTGGTGTAGATGAGTTGCTGGCCGCTGCGCTCAGCCAGGATCCGCATCAGCGTTTCCAACGTCCCCAGTTCCTGGACACGGGTGACTTCGCGCAGGTCTTCTCGAGCAAGCTGGTCCATGCGCAGGGAGTGCCAGCGCCGCGTGAAGCGGATATCCCGGCGGATGAAGGGTTCGGGGAAACCCCCATGCGTCCATAGGGCCTCCCAGTCCTCCGGCTGGATGGCCACTGGGGGCCGGGTCTCCTGCTCTGGGAGCTCCACCTGACTGCACTCGGCCACGGACCAGGGATGCATGCGGTAGTGCAGGTAGCGGCCCATGAGGCTGTCGCCCCCGCGTCGGAACACGTCCAGGCGGGAACTCCCCGTCACCATCACATGGGCCCGGTCGTTGTAGGTGTCGAAGAACCCCTTCAGAAACCCCTTCCACTTGGGATACTTGTGAAGCTCGTCCAACACCACCCGAACCGGCTCCGCCCGGAGCCGATCCAATTCAAGGCGCTCCGCCAACGCCCCGGGCCCCTTCAGCAGGATGCGTCGGTCATCCTGGTTGTCCCAGTTGAGGTAGACCCTACCCACGGCACGGCACGCCGTCGTTTTCCCCACTTGTCGCGGCCCGCTGACCAGGGCCATCTGTCGGTTCCGCCGGAAGTGGTCCTCCAGTAGGGTGGCGTAGAAACGGGGTCGGCTGCTCATGTGACCATTATCGTGCCTATCGCAATTTGGTCCAGACCGTTTTACGACTATCGCGAATCTGGTTCTGGAGGGCCAACCAGCGCCTGCGCCGGAAATACCAATGCCCGGCAATGTGCCGGGCATCTCGTGATCCATTGGGGCGCTGAGCTGCGGGACTGGAAGGCGTTTAGAGTGTGGGCGCCTGGGTGGACTCCGCCATGTGCGACCTGAAAGGGGGGATCAGGCTACCAACGTTCACCACATGCCATGAAGAACCCAAAGCAATCACTCCCCGGCAGCGTGTCATGAGCACCCTAGAATCGACTCTTGGTTGACTGGCAGTTGCACGGAGCCCTTTTAGTGAAAAGGGCCGCATGGGTGCAGCCCTAGATCCCTTGTTACATTGGTCGGGGCGAGAGGATTCGAACTGCGCCTAGCTACGCCAATCGCCGGTCTCGCTACGGGGCGACATCAAGTCGCCCCTTCACGATCCCACTCGGAGGTTCGAATACCTCTGCTTTGTTCCAACCAAGAAAATGGGGGCCATCCGGCCCCCGTTTTCTTGGTCGGGGCGAGAGGATTCGAACCTCCGACCCTCTGCTCCCAAAGCAGATGCGCTACCAGGCTGCGCCACGCCCCGACGAAGCTGAAGTATAGCAAATGGGCGTGACGGGCCATCAGGCTACTTGCCACCGATGGCGATGCTACGCAGGTTGAGGCCGGCGCGCTGGAGGTCGAAGATGCGGGAGGCGGCGCCCAGGGCCAGCTGGGTCTCCATGTCCTCGCGGCCGCGCTTGGTGGCGCCGGCGGGGGGGACGGCGATCAGCTCGGCGGCGCCGGTGGACTTGGTCCAGCTCATGTCCATGGCGAAGGAGATCTTCTTGTCCTGGCTGCTGAACTCGCCCGCCACGTTGGACATGCGACCCTCGCCACCGTAGCCCACCCGGAGCCAGCCCGGGCCTTCGAAGCCGCGGCTGCTGTTGGCCACATTGACTGCGGTGAGGCGGCCACCGGTGCCATAGCTGAAGTCCATGCGGGTGTGGACGCCCTGCTCATCGTTGCGGAACTCCATCCGCACCGGCTGCTTGGTGGCCTTGTCGATGGCCACTTCCAGCTTGCCTCGCTTCCAGAAGCCCAGGCTCTGGGCCACGCTCTGCTCGCGCTTCTTGGGATCCCAGGCCGGGGTGGGGGCGCTGAAGACCAGGCGCTGGAGAGTGCGGCCCTCGGAGGTCTCCTCGCCGGCCTGGCTGGCCGAGAAGGTGGGGGCGTCGACGTAGACGGCCTTGATGTCGTTGAGGGTCTGGCGGAACCAGGACATGTAGGTGAGGGGAGCGTCTGCGGGAGCCAGGTCGATGCGGGTGGTGTAGGCGTTCTGCTCCTTGCTGTACAGGAAGCCGCGGTTGCCGCGCCGGGTGTAGAGCAGGGTGCCGAAGTCCCCGGCCAGGTCCGTGCGGAAGTCACCGTTGGCGAAGTAGGTGCTCTTCACCCGGAGGTTGGCCTGACCCCCGGTGCTGTTGCCCTTGACGGCGCCCTGGCTGAGGCTGTCCACCTTCTGGTTGATGGCGGCGCCGCTGAGGGAGATGCCCAGGGTGCCCTGCAGCTGGACGGCATTGATGGTCTGGTAGGGCTGACCGAACCAGGCGTTGTTCACCGCGTCCAGGGTCTCCAGGAGGGCCTTCCGGGCGGCATCTGCGTCAGGGTTGGCCTTGGCAGGCGTGGCCTTGGCGGCAGGCTTCGCCTTGGCGGCGGGCTTGGCTGGGGTCTGGGCAGGTAGGAGGCTGGCAATGAGCAACAGGGGCAGGACGGACAGGCGCATGTGAACTCCTCGGGCTAACGATGATTGTGTCGGGCCGGGCCCTTTGGTTCCGGACGCTGCTTGGCGAAGCAGGCGCGGCACAGGGCCTTGGTCGGGTCATCCGGCAGGAAGGGCAGGTATTCGGAGGCCCCGCAGGCGGCACAGGTGATCTGGCTGAGGATGGTGGCCGCATCCCGGCCCCCCTTGCGGCGGTAGGTGAAGGAGCGGCGGTAGCAGTCGGGACAGAGGTAGAACTTCTGGCCGGCCTCGACGACGAAGCCGTGGCCGCACTCGGCACAGGACTTCTCCCGGGGGGCCTCGGGGTCCGGCGGAGCCACGGCGGCCCGCTTGGTCAGCAGCACCGCAGGTAGCCGGACGGCGGGTTCCGTCGCTGGATCCACGGCCTCGGGATCTTTCATGGGGGCGGGCCCTCTCTTCATTTGTCTAGGTTCCACTTCGGCCAAAGCCGAGGGTCCAGGGTAGCCCATCCGGGGGCACCCTGCGAGTTCGGACCCTGGGGAAGGCCCCGGATCTGGCATCCTGGGCGCATGTCCGCTGCCACCGATCTCCTGGAGCCCCTGCGTCGCGGGGAGGCCCGGGCCCTGGGCCGGGCCATCTCCTGGATGGAGAACGGCCACCCGGGGGCCCGGGACCTCATGGCCAGTCTCTGGCCCCACCTGGGCCGGGCTGCCGTGGTGGGCATCACCGGCTCCCCGGGGGCCGGCAAGAGCACCCTCACGGATCAGCTGGCCCGGACCCTGCGCGCCCAGGGCCAGCGGGTGGGCATCCTGGCCGTGGACCCCACCTCGCCCTTCAGCGGGGGCGCCATCCTGGGGGACCGCATCCGCATGGGCCGCTGCGCCTCGGATCCCGGCATCTTCATACGCAGCATGGCCACCCGGGGCGCCCTGGGCGGTCTCGCCCGGGCCACCCAGGACGCCATCGACCTCCTGGACGCCGCCGGCTACGACACGGTCATCGTGGAGACCGTGGGGGTGGGCCAGGACGAGGTGGATGTGGTGAGCTGCGTCCAGACCTGTGTGGTGGTGCTGGTCCCGGGCATGGGGGACGAGATCCAGGCCATCAAGGCCGGGATCATGGAGGTGGCCGATCTGTTCGTCATCAACAAGGCGGACCGGGACGGTGCCGACCAGGTGGAGCGGGAGATCGAGAGCATGAAGTCCCTGGCCCACCCCCGGGACTGGGACCCCCCGGTGCTGCGGACCGTGGCCCAGCGGGGGGAAGGCATTGGGGAGCTGCTCGACCAGCTCCGGGAGCACGGCGTCTGGCTGCGGGCGCACGGCGGCCTGGCCCGCAAGGCCCGGGAGCGGGCCCGCCTGCGCTTCGACTCCCTGCTGGCGGAGGCGGCCTCCCGCCGGGCCCGGGAGAAGGCTGGCCCGGAGCGGGTGGAGGCCGCCCTCCAGGGCATCGCTGACCGCCTGGTGGACCCCTACACGGCGGTGGAGGAAATTCTGGACAAACTATAGTCCGGAGGCCCTGTTCCGATGAATGGGCCATGGGTACCCGCAGCCTCAATAAGGATGAGACTCAAGCCATCCGCATGGCTTTTCAACGGTTGTGCGAAAATGACGAGTCTGTCCAGGTGCTCTATGGGACCTTCCGGGGAGACTTCAAGGTGCTGGCGGATGCCCCAGACCGGGTCATCCTGGCCATGTCCAGCCTGGAGCGCGGCCAGTGGGGGCTGAAGCCTGGCACCAGGCTCACCCTCCACCTCCTGGACCGGGGCCTGCCCTATGAGGCCGTGGTGGACTTCGGCGGCCACGGCAGCTACCGCGGCACCGAGGCTGCCCATGTGACCCTGCCTCGCCTTCTGCGGGCCCTGGATACCCATCGGCTGGCTGAGTATGTGCCGGATCGCCCCATCCCATGCCCTTTCGCCGACCAGCAGAACAACATCAAGGACGGCTTTGCCACGGCCTTCGGGGAGGACGGCTTGGAGCTGGCCCCGCCGGAGAGCACCCGCTTCCTGGGGGACGTGCTGCGCCTCAACGCCACCTCCTCGGTGGACCTGCGCGCTGCGGTGGGGGAGACCCTGCCCCTCCCGGTGCGGGTGGCCTACTTTGGGGAGCGGACCTGGGGCCTGCGCATCACCGACCGGGCAGACCGGGTGCAGGTGGGCCGCTACCACCGCTGGCTCCTGGAGGCCGCGCATGCCCAGGCCCAGCGAGATCAGTCCCGCTTCAGCCCGGGAGGGCTGGAGTCCCGTAGGCTGTTGGCCTCCCCCGGGGGGGCTGGCGCGGCGAAGACGCTGCCCGTGGCGCAGCCCCGCATCCTGGTGGACCGGGACCCGCTGATCCTGGTGCTGGCCGAGGGCGAGGCCTTCCCGGCCCGGCTGGCCGAGGCCGTGGGCCGGAAGTATGGCGTGGTGGCCCTGGATGCCGTGAAGGGCCCCCTTCGCCCCCTCCTGGCCCCCTTGGGCGTGGATGGCGCTGGCTGGGGCCGTCTCCGGCTGGTGGTGATTCACCCACCCCTGCGGTCCGGGTCACCCCTGGATCGCTGCCGGCAGCTGGTCCGTGACGAGGGCTGCCCCTTGCCCGTGCTCATGGCCACAGCAGGCGAGGGGCTGGAGCGGCGGCGGGGTCATGCCCTGGCAGTGGGGGCGGCCGGTCACCTGGTGGTGGACCCCTTCCAGGTGCTCAGCGTGCTCCGAACCCTGGACCAGAGCCTGCATCCCCCCGCCTGAATCTCAGGATCCCCCCGGCGGGGCCGATAACCAGGAAGCCGGTTCTTAACAAGGCGGAGCCCCCCATGTCCCTGTCCCATCGCCTCAGCATCCGAGGAAAACTCCTGCTGATGATCCTGCCGCCCATCCTGGGCTATGCCTTCTTCAACCTGCACGACACCTGGACCATCTACCAGCGGCTGCAGGCCCAGGGCCTGGTGGAGCGCGGGATGGACCTCTCCCAGGGGCCCTGGCGGGACCTCGTCTTCAACATCGCTGCCTCGTTCGTCGTGTGGATGCTCACGTTCCTGGTGGTCTACCGCATCAGCCTCTGGATCACCCGCCCCGCCCAGGCCCTGGCCGATGGCCTGCGCCGCAGCGACCTGACCCTGCAGCTCGAGGTGGAGAGCACGGACGAGATTGGCCAGGCCGCCCAGGCCTTCAACGAGTACAACGCCCGGATCCGGGGCATCTTCCAGAGCGTCACCGGGTCCTCCAGCTCCGTGGCCAGCGGGGCCACCGAGCTCTCCGCCAGCAGCGAGCAGATGGCCGCCACCAGCGCCAGCCTGGCCCGGAACTCCGAGGCCCAGCGCGCCGCCTTCGAGCGCGTGGCCGCCGCCGTCACCGAGCTGTCGGCCTCCATCGAGCAGGTCTCCGGCAGCATCCACCGCTCCCAGGCCGAGTCCGAGGCGGCCGTGGCCGCGGTGCGGCGGGGCGCCCAGGCCGGGGGCGAGAGCGCTCATGCCATGGAGGACATCCGGGCCTCCACCTCGCGCATGGTGGCCGCCGTGCGCCTGATCCAGGACATCGCCCGCCAGACCAACCTGCTGTCGCTCAATGCCGCCATCGAGGCCGCCAAGGCCGGGACCATGGGCAAGGGCTTCGCCGTGGTGGCCGAGGAAGTCCGCAAGCTGGCGGAGCGCAGCGGCGCCGCCGCCCGCGAGATCGGCGAGCTCATCGAGCGCAGCAATGCCTCCGTGGACCAGGGCGCCGGCATGGTGGGCGCCACGGTGTCCGCCCTCAGCACCATCGAGACCAGCATCCAGGCCCTGGCCGCCGTGATCCTGGAGGTGGGTGCCGCGGCCGACGAGCAGGCCCGCACCAGCGCCGAGGTGGCCGAGCAGGTGGAAGAGAACCTCGACCGCGTGGCCCACAACGCCTCGGCCTCGGCCCAGATGGCGCAGACCGTGGCCGAGGTGGCCCGCACCGCCGCCGACCTGGCCCGGGTGGCCGAGGACCAGCACCAGCAGGTGGGTCAGTTCCGGCTATAGAAGGCTTCCTCAGACTTCGCTGATCAGGCCGTAGAGGTCGGGCCGGCGGTCCCGGAAGAAGCCGAAGGAGGCCCGGTTCCGCCGGATCTCTGCCAAGTCCAGATCAGCGGTGATGAAGCCCGTGTCCGTGCGGCCCAGCTCTGCCACCTTCTCGCCGCGGTGGTCGGCGATGAAGGAGTGGCCGTAGAAGGTCTGGTCGCCCTCGGTGCCGATGCGGTTGGCGGCCACCACCGGCACCACGTTCGACACTGCGTGGCCGACCATGGCCCGCTGCCAGAGGTCCTTGGTGTCCAGGCCCGGGTTCTCAGGCTCGGTGCCGATGGCCGTGGGGTACAAGAGAAGCTCCGCCCCCATGAGCATCAGCACCCGGGCGCACTCGGGGTACCACTGGTCCCAGCAGATGCCGGCGCCCACCTTGCCGAAGCGGGTATCCCAGACCTTGAAGCCGCTGTTGCCGGGGCGGAAGTAGAACTTCTCCTCGTAGCCGGGCCCATCCGGGATGTGGCTCTTGCGGTAGATGCCCAGCAGGGAGCCATCCGCATCCACCATGGCCAGGCTGTTGTAGTGGGCGTGCCCGTCCCGCTCGAAGAAGGAGACCGGGATGACCACCCCCAGCTCCCGGGCCAGGGCCTGGCAGCGGGCGATCGTGGGGTGGCCCTCGGCGGGCTGCGCGAGGTCGAAGAAGGCGTCCTTCTCCTCCCGGCAAAAGTAGGGGCCCTCGAACAGCTCCGAGGGCAGGATGATCTGGGCGCCAGCGGCGGCGGCCTGGCGCACCAGGGCCTCCACCCGGGCGACGTTCTCGGCGAGGTCTTCGGTGAAGGCGCACTGGGTGGCGGCGACTCGAACAGGCTGGGCTGCGTTCACAGGACCTCCGGCTGCTGCTGGGTGATGCAGTGGAAGGCACCTCCACCACTGAGGATGGCGAGGGCGGAGCGACCCAGCACCCGGCGGCCCGGGAAGAGGGGGGCCAGAGCGGCCACGGCGGCGGCACCGGCGGGGGTGCCATAGGTGGGCACGACAACGCTGCGGTTGCCGATGTAGAAGTTCACATGGCTGGCGGGCAGGAGGCGGCCATCTTCATCGTGCAGGAGGCCCGGCGAGGGGATGCGGAGCACCTGCAACCGGCGGCCCCGAGCGTCCGTGCAGGCGGCGAGGTCGGCGGCGATGCGGTCCAGGATGGGCGCATTGGGATCCGCCGGATCCTGCGCCGCCATGCACACCACCACGCCCGGCGCCACGAAGCGGGCCAGGGTGTCGATGTGACCGTCGGTGTGGTCGTTGATGAGGCCCTCGTCCAGCCAGAGCACCTTGCGGGCGCCCAGGTCCGCCCGCAGGCGGGCCTCCACCTCGGCCTCGGACAGGCCAGGGTTGCGGTTGGGGTTGAGCAGGCACTGGCGCGTGGTGAGGAGCGTCCCCTCGCCGTCGGGCTCCACCGAGCCGCCCTCGAGGATCCAGTCAGCGTCCCAGCAAGGCACGCCGCTGCGCTCGGCCACCCGGCCGGCCACCGCGTCATCTTCCGGCAGCACGTACTTGCCACCCCAGCCGTTGAAGCCGAAGCAGGCCGCCCGCAGGGCACGGCCCTCCTGCAGGAAGATGGGCGCCGTGTCCCGCAGCCAGATGTCGCCCACCGGAATGCGGTGGCAGCGGACCTGGGCCAGGATCGGCGCCAGGGCCAGACGAGCCTGGGCCTCGGCGGCGGCGTCCGCCACCAGCAGGTCCAGGGCCTCGCCGCCGTCCTCGGCAATGGCCAGGCACAGGGCCGTAAACTCGGCCTGGGCCGGGCCGAGGTTCTCCTGCCACAGGTGGCCATGGGCAGGCCAAGCCAGCCAGCAGGCGCTGTGGGGGGCCCACTCGGCGGGCTGGATGAGGTCAACAGAGGTCATGGCGGAAGCGTATCAGGGGGCCCCAACGCGGGGCGAACCTCCAGTTCAGCAAAACCCGGCCCCGCCGTCGAGCAGAAGGAACGCCGTGGCCCCAGGAAGGCTCAGGCCCGCCAGGCCTCCAGGACCCGGAAGCGGCTCCCCATCATGTTGGGCAGGGTGAGCTGCAGCAGGTTCTCGGTGCGGGCGCGGCGCTCTGGCTCCGGCAGGGCCTGCCACTCAGCCCCCCAGCGATCCAGGGGGGCGTGGGTGCGGATCCAGCGGCTGAGCTCCACTTGCCCGAGGCCGCCGAAGCCTTCACCTTCCAGCAGGGTGGCCAGGCGGGTGAAGTCCACATCCGCGGTGAGGTCGGCCTCGCCCAGGTCCTCGTGCCACTTGCCATCAACCCCGTGGGCCTTGAAGCGCCGCAGGTCCGCACCCTTGGCCAGGAGGCGGCCGGCGGACTCGCCGTAGTCCACCGCCAGGAAGAGGCCCGCCTGCAGGGGCGTCGCGAGCTCATGCACCAGGCCCGGCAGGCCCTCACACCAGATGCTCCCGTCCATGGGCTCCAGCCCATCCGTGTGGGTCGCAAACCAGGCCCCGGCCTCACCGGGAGCACTGGCCTGCCACTGCGGGCCCTCGGGAGTGAGCACCTCTCGGGTCCACTGGTCTCCATCCCAGCGCCAGGGCTGAGCGGGCAGGGCGTCGAACAGCTCGTTCGAGAAGACGGCGCCCACAAAGGGCTCCAGGGGGTCCGTTTCGGCAACAAAGCGCGCGCGCTTTGTTGTGAGAAAAGGCGCAAGGGCTTCCTCCGCAGCCCTGCGCGCGGCGGGGTTGTCGTCGCAGTGGACGTAGACGAGGGCCTCGGCGAAGGCTCCGGTGGCGGCGCTCAGCACATCGCGGCCCAGCCAGCCTCGGCCGGCACCGGGCTCCATGGCCGTGAACACCGCCGGGCGGCCCAGGTCCTCCCAGGCGGCCTCCAGGCGCAGGGCCAGCGTCTGCCCCAGCAGCGGCCCCAGGTCGAGGGCCGTGTAGTAGTCCTTCCCCGCAAAGCCCCAGGGGCCCTCCGCCCGCCGGTAGTACCCGTGCTCCGGGTGGTAGAGCCCCAGCGCCATCACCTCCGACGCAGGCACAGCGCCCTCAGCGAGGCGGGCTTGAAGGATGTCGTTCAGCGGATTCATAGGGACTCGATCAAGGGTAGTGAAAGAACCTTTTAACCACGAAGGACTACCTGTGTACCGGGTTGTGTTTTTCTTCGTGGTCTTCGTGTCTTCGTGGTTAAACGCTTTTCTTTTTGTCTTCACTGGGACAACTACTTCTTCTCCAGGGGCCACTTTTCCAGGAGCCGAGGGAGCAGCCACTGGGTGAGGGCGAGGGCCAGGGCGACGCCGCCCAGGCAGGCCAGGCCCAGGCCCCGCAGGCCCCGGTAGCCGCTGAAGACCATGCCGCCGAAGCCCGCCAGGGTGGTCCCGGCACAGACGGCGTTCACCCGGGCCACCTGGCGGGGGGCATCGGCCTCGCCCCGGGCCCGGTGCAGCAGGTTGAAGGCGGTGTCCACACTCACCCCCAGGGCGATGGGGATGGCCATGAGGGACAGGAAAGTCAGGGGCTCACCGCCCCAGCCCAGGGCTCCCAGCACCCCCGCCTGGCTGGCGAGGAGCGGCACCAGGGCCAGGAGGACAAAGCGCAGGTTGCGACCAAAGAGGGCGATGATCCCCAAGATGGCGGCCAGGGCCAGGAGCACCGCCTGCTGGACGGCCTCCTTGGCGATGCCCTTGACCACCCGGAAGAGGGGCTGGGTGCCCACAAAGCGCCCGCCGGCGGCCTCCACCGCAGGGGTGAGGCGCTCCAGGGTGGCTTCGTCCAGGCGCAGGGGCAGGGTCAGGGCCGGGGGCGTGGCGACCGGCGGAGGCCGGCGACGGAGGCCCTCCCACAGGGTCCAGGGGCGGCGGGTCTCCGGGGGCGCCGTGCGGGGCAAGAGGGACTGGAGCGCCCGCACGGGCTGGCCGGGATCGGCGGCCGCGGCGGCCAGGGCCGTGAGGGGACCTTCCAGGCCTGCGGGGTCCAGGCCGGCCTTGGCTGCGGCTTCCAGCACCTGGTGGCGCCAGGTCTCGGAGCCCAGGACATGGCGCAGCTCCGGGTCGAGGAGCTTCCAGTCCGGGATGGGAAGGCCGGCCTGGCGCAGGATGGGGCTGAGGCGGTTCCACCGGGCGGGCAGTCGATCCGGGTCGTCCAGGGGGATCTGGAGGGCGAGGGGCTGGAGGCTGGCACCGAGGGAGCGGCTGAGGCGCTCCTGCAGGGTGAGGGCCGGGTTGCCCAGGGCCCGGAAGCGCCGGAGGTCCTCCTCCCAGCGGGTGCGGGGAGCCCCCATGAGGGCGATGAGCAGGAGCGCCAGGGCAGCCCAGGGGGCCCAGCGGCGCTGCCGAGGCAGGGGCAGGGCGGGGCCCGGGGCGAAGGCCCCGGTGCCGCGATCGAACACCAGCAGCAGGGGCGGCAGCACCAGGAAGGTGGCGACGAGGCAGGCCAGTAGGCCCAGGCCCGTGGTGACGCCCAGGTCCCGGATGCCCGGGAAGGGGGCGAAGGCCAGGACCAGGAAGGCCATGGCCGTGGCCAGAGCACCAGCCACCACGCCGGGGCCGGTACCCAGGAGGGCGGCACGCAGGGCCAGACCCCGGTTCCGGCCCGCCCGGCGTTCATCCCGGTAGCGGCTGAAGAGGAGGATGCCCACATCGTCGCCCACCCCCAGGAGCACGGCACCGAAGCCCGCAGCCATGAGGTTGACCCGGCCCAGCACCCAGCCCGTGAGGCCCAGGGCCCAGAACATGCCCACCAGGAGGGGCACCATGACGAAGCCATAGCCTGCGAGGGTGCGGAAGCCCAGCCAGTAGACCAGGCCCACCAGCAGGAAGCTCAGCCCCAGGCTCTGCAGGACCTCCAGGGTGAGGCGGTGGGACTCCCAGGCGGTGATGGCGTGGG
>Ga0194052_1000588_pt1 | contig 22708 bp, 21 predicted proteins | sample SepL226m_MetaG_FD_160117 | JGI IMG/M metagenome (GOLD analysis project Ga0194052, IMG submission 160117) | Anoxic zone freshwater microbial communities from boreal shield lake in IISD Experimental Lakes Area, Ontario, Canada - Sep2016-L227-6m | ecosystem: Environmental > Aquatic > Freshwater >...
GTCCACGAGCACGTCGACATCGCTGTCTGCGCTCGCCTCATCGCGCGCGACCGAGCCGAAGATGGCCAGCTCGCGTACGCCCATCGCGGCGAAGTCGTCGCGATGGGCCGCCAGGATGCGCAGAACATCGTCTCGTTTCATTCCGGCCACCTCCCTTGACGCCCCGATTCTCGCACACTGAGCAGTTTCGAGCCACGAAAGGCGGGCCACCGGCCTTCGACCTTTCCGCCTGCGTTGCTGTCGTGAGAGAATCCGGCCCATGGGCGCCCCGGCCTCCATCATGAGCCCTGACACCATCTCGTGGCTCCTTGCCGGGGACCCCTCCGTGCGCTACTTCACGCTCACCCGTCTGCTCGGCGAGCCGGCGGACGGCGCCGCGGCCAGCGCGGAGGGCGCCGGCGGCGCGGCCGCAGAGGCTGGGCGCCGGATCATGACCGAGGGCGCCGTGCCGGCCATCCTCGCGGCGCAGCGCGACGACGGCGGCTGGTCCGCGCCGGGGCGCTTCTATACCGCCAAGTACACCGGCACGGTGTGGTCGTTGCTCATCCTCGCCGAGCTCGGCGCGGACGGCGAGGACGAGCGCCTGCGCCGCGGCTGCGAAGCCGTCCTCCGCGACGGGCAGGACGCCGCCTCCGGCGGCTTCGGCCACAAGCCGGCCGCTCCCGGCGCCTGCACGCACGCCACCGTCATCCCCTGCCTCACCGGCAACATGGTCTACAGCCTCGTCCGCCTCGGCATGCTCGGCGACCCGCGCGTGCAGCGGGCCGTCGACTGGATCACCACCTATCAGCGCTTCGACGACGGCGAGGGCGAGGCGCCCGCCGGCTGGCCCTACCACGTGGAGATGTGCTGGGGCCGCCACACCTGCCACATGGGGGCGGCCAAAGCGCTCAAGGCACTCGCGGCGATCCCGCCCGAGCGCCGCTCGCCTGATGTCCGGCGCACGCTGGCCGCCGGCGCCGAGTACTTTCTCCGGCACCACGTCCACCGCCGCAGCCACGACCTCGCGCGCGACTCCAAGGCCGGCTGGCGCCGCTTCGGCTTCCCGCTCATGTACCAGACCGACGCGCTCGAGCTGCTGGGGATACTCACGCGGATGAGGCGCGAAGGTACGACCCTGCCCGACGGCGCGTCGATCGCGGGCGACCCGCGCCTGGATGAAGCGCTGGATCTCGTCGCCTCCCGCGCCGACGCCCATGGCCGCTGGAAGCTCCAGAACACTTTCAACGGCCGCTTTGTCGTCGACATCGAGACCAAGGGCGAGCCCAGCCGCTGGGTGACGGCGAAGGCGCTGGAGGCGCTGCGGCCGGCCATCAACACTGGACTGCAAGATGCTCGTACGGCGTAGGTAGGCACTGCCTGATCGGCTGAGTCATCTGTCTGGCGAGCAAGCGAGGGGGAGACATCATGTCCAAGCCGCACGCACACGCCGTCCTGCGTCTCCTGGCGATGGCACTGGGGGTCCTCATGGTGATGCCGGGCGTCAGCCAGGCGCACGTGCGGGCCAAGTACCGCGGCGACTACATGGCGCGGCTGACGGACATCACGGACAAGGCGATGTACTGGGCCAACCAGTGGAGCAAGTACCAGGAGGGGCCCAAGAACACCGCCCTGAAGATGCAACCGCTCGTGGGTGATCCGACCCAGCACGACGCCCTGATGGCGCTCGAGCAGTACGCCGGCCAGATCGCCACCACCTACATGGGCCAGCCATCTGGGTGGAGGCTCGCCTTCGACAGGCCCGTCAACGCCTTCAAGGCCAGAGCCAAGCTCTACTTCTCGACGCTCGCCGCGCAGAACAAGTTCAAGGCGGCCGTCAAGAAGCTCGAGAACGGGGCGGGCTGGGACATCATCCATCTGAGCTACACGCACATCTTCGCCGCGGCCAGGGCCCTGTCATGGGACCCGCCACTCCTCGACGACTGCACGCAGTACCTGGATCAGAGCTTCGGCGACTACTCGGAGGGAGCCTACCAGTTCGACTCCGCGAGCAAGATCATCAAACGCATGATGTGAGGTGCTGACGGGCAGGGCGGCCGCCGGCGCTCCCTCGGGCGGTGCGGCCGCCCCAGCCCTGCTCGCCCGCCTTCATGATCCGCGCGAAGGACAAGGAACAGTAGCTCCTCTACCGGGGCGGGGGGATCCCCTCGATCGCCGGCGCGGACCGCCTCGTGGCGCTCGAACCCGCGTCTGCGCGAAAGCGCTGGAGGTGCTGGGCGTCAACTCTTGACTCCCCGCCGTTCGTAAGGCGAAATTGTGGCAGGCGAGTCGACCAGGGGGAGCACCGTGAGCAAGCTGACCGCACGCGGAACGATCATCCTCGTCCTGGTGGCGCTGGGCGTCCTGCTGATTGCGCCGGGCGTGGCGCAGGCGCACGTCCGGGCCAAGTACAAGGTGAAGTACGCGCACGACCTCGGGCTCGCTGCTCGCCAGGGGCTCCCATTGGCTCATCTACTATGCCCTGTGGTACGCGTACGACGCCTTCGGGAAGATCGGCGTCGACCCGCCTAGCTACACCGCGGAGGCCGCTGACCTGAGCACGGCGGATGGCTGGGCCGCGGACGGGCACGAGAAGTTCGACGCGGCCACCAAGTATCTGCGCGCCATGCTCTGAGAAGATCGGCCGGCCCCCAGCGCCTTCGGGCCGGTCACACGGCACCAACGCGCGCATCATGCCCGCGTCAGGCGCCGGCCAGTTCGCGTTGCGCGCCGCTGTCTGCGTCACGGACCTGCACCGCCAGGTTGGCCTGCAGCGTCGCGCGTGCGATCTCCAGAAGCTCCGGCGGGACCGGATACTGCTTCTCCTCGCGAAGCCAGGCGAGCACCTTGGCGAGACGCCAGATCGTCGGCCGGCCTTCATGGACCGGCACCGGCGCGGGCGCGTCGCAGGCGAGGATGAGCTGGCGCACGTTCTGGCGCGAGACGTTGAGAAGAGCAGCCACGTCGGTGAGCCCGACAAGGTCAGGTGACGCCTCGACGAGCCGAGCGTCGGGCACGGCGCTGCGCACGTCGGCCAAAGCGCTCGCGACTGCCGCACCGGCGGTCTCCGCCTCGCGGGCGAAGGCGAGCGCGAGGCCGCCCCACTTGCCGACGCCGACGGTCGCGTCGTCGCAGCCCGCCTCTCCGAGCCGCTCGACGATGTCGTCGATGTCGTCGGGCGGCCCCGGCAGCGCGAAAATCAGGACGAACTCGTATTCACTCATCGTTCACTCCCCGGCGTCTTCCGGCTCCTCGCGCCGCCGGATGCAACCGTCGACGACTCGCCGCAGCTGCCGCGCGTGGTTCTCCGCGCTCCGCGGCGTCCCCCACACGACCGTGATGCAGAACTCGCCACACCTGCAGTCCGAGTCGTTGTGAGGGCAGAAGAGCTTGGCCCAGCCGTAAGCTCGCGGGCTGAGCAATTCGACTCGCCAGCCGCAGCCCTCAGCATGTCTGAGGGCATCCTCCACGCTCCGATCAGGGTGGCGCCGTCTTGGCACGAGGCTTCCTTGTGAGTATCGGCAGCGACTGTGAGGTTGTCAAGTGACAACCACCGAGCCAGCGACGCGAGCGCTGCCCCGATTGTGCCGAGTCGCCTCGCGCGGCTTCAAGGGTGGACCGAGAACGTCAACCAGCCGTGGCGCCGCGTAGTCTCCGCCTCAGGCCCTAGGTGGAGAAGCCCCGCAACCTGCGTCAGGCTCCCGCCAGCTCCTCGCCCAGGCGTGCGACCTCGCGCACGAGCAGGTCGAAGTCCTCGTAGCGGCTGCGGTGGTTGGCGACCGCCACGTGCAGGTACTGGCGCCCTCCGATCGTCGAGACCGAAGGCACGGCGATGCCGCGCTCCTGCAGCTCGAGCTCGATGCTCTTGTTGAGCCGGTCGAGCGCGACATCGTCCAAGCCGGGCCGCACGTAGCGGAAGCAGACGATGTTGAGCGCCACCGGCAGGGCCAGCTCGAGCTCGGGGGTGGCCTCGACCAGGCCGGCGAGGTACCTCGCCTGGTCAATGTTCTGCTGGATCACGCGCCCGAACTTGTCGGCGCCGTGCTCTTTGAGCGCCATCCACGCCTTGAGCGCGTGGAAGCCGCGCGAGAGCTCGAACCCGTAGTCCGAGAGCCAGGGCACGTCCACTCCGGTGAGCCCGCGCTCACCGTCGCCGTGGGCGAGGTACGACGGGGTCAGCGAGAAGGCGCGCAGCTGCGCCTCCGCGTCGCGGACCAGCACGCAGCCCACGGGGTACGTGAGGTTCATCCACTTGTGCAGATCGAAGGCGAGCGAATCGGCGCGCTCCATCCCGGCGACGAGGTGCCGCGAGGCGGGCGCGATGGCGGCCCAGGCGCCGAAGGCGCCGTCCACGTGGAACCAGAGGCCCTCGCGCTCGCAGAAGTCGGCGAGGGCCGGCAGGTCGTCGATCGACCCTGTATTGGTGGTGCCGGCCACCCCGACGACGCAGACGGGCAGCAGCCCGTCGTCGCGGTCGCGCGCGACCATCCCGGCCAGGGCCTCGAGGTCGATGCGCATGAGGTCGTCGCTGGGCACGCGGCGCAGCGAGCGCGTGCCCATGCCGAGGAGCTCGACGGCCTTCGTCAACGACGAGTGCGCCTCGGCCGAGCAGTAGACGGTGAGGCGCGGACCCGCCAGCCCCTCGGCGCGCACGTCGAATCCCGCCCTGGCGTTGCGCGCCACGGCGAGCGCGATCAGGTTCGAGGCCGAGCAGCCGCTCGTCAGGAGTCCCCCGGCGCTCGGCGGGAAGCCGAGCATCTCCTTGCACCAGTCAAGCACCTGCAGCTCGACGTAGTTGTTGCTGACGAAGGAGTAGATGCCGCTCACCGAGTCGGTGGCCGCCGCCAGCATCTCGGCGATCACGCCCATCGGCGTGCCGCTGCCCAACACCCAGCCCCAGAAGCGCGGGTGGCTGTTGCCGAGCTGGTAGGGCTGCACATACTCGACGTACTCGCGGTAGATGTCCTCGATCGGCTGAGGGCCCGCCGGCAGCGGCCCGTCGAAGTGCGCTTTGACACGCGCCGGCGCGTGCTCCCACGCGCGGCGGTCGCGCAGCGACTCCATGTAGTCCATCGCGTCGTCGAGCGCGCGGTGGCCGAGAGCGCGCAGCGCCGTCCAGTCCCGCGGGTCGAGTGTCTCTTCGTCGCTCATGTCGTCCTCGTGAGGTCTCCGCCCGGCGCGCGGCCGCTCTCAGCGCGCCCAGGCGCGGCGGAATGGCCTCAGTCTAGACCGGGAGCCGCTGCTTGCGTAGGGCGAACGCCGCGGCCGGCTCTAGACCGCCGCCTGCGACCTCCATCATTGACACATACCCCGCCTACCCCCAAGACTGCCGGCAAAGGGGCAACGAAGGGGGACATCGTGAGGATCTACAACTGGCGCCTGCTCGTCGTACTTGCACTGGTGACGGCAGCCTTGCTGCTGGCAGTGCCCGGCGTCGCCGCGGCGCACGTGAAGGCGCAGTACAAGGCCGAGTACAGGGCGAAGGTCACCTCTCTCAACAGCGGGCTCCTGGCTTTCGCGCGCAACTACGAGAACATGAAGGAGGGGGCGATCGGCCAAGCCCAGACGCTGGAGCCGATGATCAACGACCCCGTCCAGCATGAGCAGCTGGTCAAAGGCGAGAACTGGTGCCTGGGCGTCTACAACAGGCACAAGGACCAGCCGCAGGCGTCGAACTACGCCTACGCCAAGGCAATCAACGCCTTCAAGGGCAAGGCCGCGCGTTACTTCGCCACCGCCGCACAGCAGCGCAGGTTCAAGCACGCCTGCGACCAGTTCAAGTCCTACAGCGGCCTCCTGATACTGCTGGCCAACGACCACGTCTACGACTCGTACCGGCTTCTGGGCGTCGACCCGCCGGCCATCGACCTCTCGGCGAAAGCCATCGCCGCCGCCGAAGAGGACGCCGCCGCCGGCCGCGAGGGCTGGACCAGGTGGCTGGTGGCGCTGCGCAGCCTGCAGTAGACGCCCGTGGCGGCGCGGCAGCGCCGGCCTGCGGAGATCCATCCGACCGACTGGTCCCTGCTCGGTCCGGTTTGCTTTGGAGCGCGGCCGCGCCCATACTCGTCACTGGTCTGCTGGGCCCAGGCCTGTTCGGAGACCTAGTCACACGCGGAGCACGGACCTGGCGCCAGAAGCAACATCGGAGCAGCACACCGCCGCGCCCGCCTTGGGCTTCGAACTGGCCCCCGAACCCTCCCGCCTGACCGAAGCGCGCGAGCGCCTGCGCGACTACCTCTGCCGCCACTGCCCCGACGCCCGCGTGGTGGCCGACGTCGTGCTGTGCCTTGAAGAGGCGTGCGCCAACGTGATCCGCCACAGCGGCGCCCGCGAGGCGATGCAGGTAGCGCTGCGCTTTGACGACGACGAGCTCGTCTGCCGGGTCCGCGACCGCGGCCGCGGGTTCGACACCGCGAGCTTCGATCCCAAGGCCGTCCCCGACCCGCTCTCCAGCCAAGGCCGCGGCCTCTTCATCATCTCCCGCATCATGGATGAACTGCGGCTGCGCTGCGATGGCGGGCTCGAGGTGGAGATGGTCAAGCACGCCGTTCCGCGCCGCGAGACGTCGCGCCGCGAGGCGCCGTGCCGCGACGACTCCCACGGCCGCGCCCCTTCCGCGGGTGCGGCACCGACCGAGGCGGCCGGCTAGCGTCTCCCGGCTCGCCGCTCGCCCCGCCTCCCGGCTCGCACGGGCTTTCATCCGCAAGGCGCCCCGGTTCACAAGTCCATCGCGCGCTCACCTTCTCGCAGTTCGGCCCGGTGCCGAATCCAGTGCCGGATCTGGTGCCGGATCTGGTGCCGGATCTGGTGCCGGATTCGGCACCACGCATGACGCCGCACATGAGGCCGCGCGCCATCGACGCCGCCGGCGCAGCGCGCGGTCGCGAGCAGCGGCCCAAAGCGGCCCCGCGCTGCGCCGAATGCATCCCGGCGCGGTCGCGCGAGGCCCAGCGCCGCGCGAGGCCCGGCGCCTCGCAGCGGCCCACCGGGCGGGCGGTTTCTCAGGCGAATCTACTAGGGATAACTCACTATATGCCAAACTCACTATGAGCTTTGACCTGTTCCGCAGCCAAGGAGCGCCCATGACTTCCGACCTTGCTTCACCATTGGCCGAGGCGCTCACGCGCGCCTCGTGGCGGCTGCGGCGCGCGTCGGTCAAGGGGCTTGCCCCGCTGGGCCTCACGTTCGCCCAGTCGCGCGTGCTGCGCATCCTCGCGCGCCGCGGCGAGCCCATGCGCATGGGCGATCTGGCGGCGCGCTTCGAGGTGGCGCCGCGCTCCGCCACCTCGATGATCGATTCTCTCGAGACGCTCGGGCTCGCGGAGCGCCGGGCCGACCCCACCGACCGCAGGTCGGTCCTGGTCGGCCTCACGCCGGACGGCCTCGCCTTGATGGAGCGCATGGGCAAGCTGCGGCGCGCCAGCGCCGAGGCTCTCTTCGGCCGGCTCACGCAGGCGCAGCAGGAACAACTGCTGGACATCCTCACGGTGCTCCACGAGCCGGAGGACGAGTGCGGCGCAGGCGGAGCGGGGGCCGCCGGCGCGGACGGAGCGGCAACCGGAGCCGAGGCATGATCGGGGCGCCGGCATGATGGGGCCCAACGCCTTCACGGCGGCGCGCTCGCTGCGCCGCGACCAGTCGGTCAAGGACGCCAAGATCGCCAAGGGCACGGCGCGCCGCATCCTCACCTACGTGCGCCCGTACCGGAAGCTGCTGATCTTCTTCCTCGTGCTCGTCGTCATCGACGCCGTGGTGAGCGCCGCCAACCCGCTGCTGTACCGCGCCATCATCGACAAGGGCATCATCGGCAAGGACGCGGCCCTGATCGTGTGGCTCGCGGTACTCGTCGCCGTTCTGGCGCTCGGCGACGCCGCGCTCACGATCGCCGAGCGCTACATCAGCTCCCTCGTCGGCGAGGGCCTCGTCTACGACCTGCGCACCCAGGTCTTCGACCACGTGCAGCGCATGCCGCTGGCCTTCTTCACGCGCACCCAGACCGGCGCGCTCGTGAGCCGCCTCAACAACGACGTCACCGGCGCCCAGGAGGCGTTCACCGACGTCCTCTCCACCGTGATCGGCAACCTCATCAGCGTCGGCATCGTGCTGGTGATCATGTTCTTCCTCTCCTGGCAGCTGACGCTCGTTTCGCTGGTGCTGCTGCCGGTGTTCCTGCTGCCGGCGCGCTGGCTGGGGCGCAAGCTGCAGGCGATCACGCGCGAGCGCTACGAGCTCCTTGGGGACATGAACACGACCATGGTGGAGCGCTTCAACGTCTCGGGCGCGCTCCTCGTCAAGCTCTTCGGGCACCCGCAGGCGGAGGACGCCGAGTTCCGCGCGCACGCGGGCCGCGTGCGCGACATCGGCGTCACCCAGTCGCTCTACGCCCGGTTCTTCTTCATCGCGCTGTTCCTCACGGCGGCGATCGCGACCGCCCTCGTCTACGGCTGGGGCGGCGTCCTCGTCGTGCACGGCGCGCTCGCGCTCGGTACCGTGGTCGCCCTCACCGCCTACCTCAATCGCCTCTACGGGCCGCTGACGGCGCTCTCCAACATCAACGTCGACATCATGACCGCGCTGGTCTCGTTCGAGCGCGTCTTCGAGGTGCTCGACCTGCCGCCGATGGTGGCGGAGAAGGCCGACCCCACGGAGCTGCCGCGCGGGAAGGCGCGCGTGGAGTTCGAGCACGTGAGCTTCACCTACCCCACGAGCGGCGAGGTCTCGCTGGCCTCGCTCGAGTCGGTGGCGGTGAAGGCCGAGGCGCCGACCGGAGAGGTGCTGAAGGATGTGAGCTTCACCGCCGAGCCCGGGCAGCTGGTCGCCCTGGTCGGCCCCTCGGGCGCCGGCAAGACGACGATGAGCCAGCTGGTGCCGCGCCTGTACGACGTCACCTCGGGCGCGGTGCGCATCGACGGCGTGGACGTGCGCGACGCGAGCCTTCACTCGCTGCGCGACGTGGTCGGCGTGGTCACGCAGGACGCGCACATGTTCCACGACACGCTGCGCGCCAACCTCCTGTACGCCAAGCCCGACGCTTCTGACGAGGACCTGCGCGAGGCGCTGCGCAGCGCGCAGGTCCTCCCGCTCGTGGAGGCGCTGCCGGAGGGCCTCGACACCGTGGTCGGCGACCGCGGCTACCGGCTCTCGGGCGGCGAGAAGCAGCGCGTCGCCATCGCCCGCCTGCTGCTCAAGGCGCCGGACGTGGTGGTGCTCGACGAGGCCACCGCCCACCTCGACTCGGAGTCAGAGCGCGCCGTGCAGCTCGCGCTCAAGACCGCGCTCGCCGGCCGCACCTCCCTGGTGATCGCGCACCGCCTCTCGACCGTGCGCGACGCCGACCAGATCCTGGTGCTGCGCGACGGGAGCATCGTGGAGCGCGGCCGCCACGAGGAGCTGCTCGCCGGCGGCGGCCTGTACTCGGAGCTCTACCGCACGCAGTTCCGCGGCCAAAGCACGCCTGTGCCCGAGGATGAGGCCGACCCCGAAGACGCAGCGATCGTCGCCCGGGCGAGCTGACGCCGGCGGCCCTGGCCGCGCTCAGTCCTCGTCGGACGCGGCCCAATCCATCGCCGCGCGCAGCTCGTCGATCTCGAACACGCGCAGGCGGCCGCCCATGAGCCAGCCGAACGCCTGCGCCCCGTGCGCGACCCAGTCCTGGTCGGTCACCACAGCGCAGCGCCGCCAGTGCGTGAGGTGCGCGAAGCCCATCGCCATGTCCTCCCAGGCGGCGCCTGCCGAGTAGCGGTCGAAGTCGGAGCCGATCTCGTAGACGATGCGGATGTCCGCGCCGCCCTCGAGCGCGGCCTCGATCGCCGGCTTGAGCACGTCCTCGTAGTCCGCGGCGTCGACCTCGCCTACCGCCTCGAACGCGAGCACGCCTTCGGGCGCACCCTCGATCAGCTGGATCACTGCGCTTCTCCCTCGTCGCGAGGCGCGGCGCGCCTCCGTGTCTGCAGCGGACGCTTCCCGGCCGCGGCCGGAGCGCCACCTGCGCGCACGCGGCCGGCGATCAGTGCGGCCGAGATGGACAGGATACCGCCGCATGAGTGTCTATCCACGGCGGGCGCCGTCGCCGGCGCCCGCCGTGGAGCATACCCGCTTCACGCAGCCGAAGCCGCCTGAGCGTCAGGTCGTCGAGGAGGTGGCACCCGCCTGGCACGTACCGCTGCCGCCGCCCTGGTGGCCGCCGGAGCCCTGACCGCCCCGGCATCCCTGGCCGCCCCCGTTGCCCTGGCCGTTGCCGGACCCGAAGGCGTGGGTCTCGGTGAGCTGCTCGTTGAGACGGGTCTGCATGGTAGACAGCCGTTCCGTGCGCTGCGCCTGCGTCATGGTGCCCGCCTTCACCGCGGCGTCGAGCGACGCCGTCTCCAGCCTCGTGGCCTCGGTGAGCAGCGTCTGTGTAGCGATGCCCTTCGCCTTGGCGATAGCGGCATAGCTCTGGCCGGCGGCGCGCTGGGACGCGATCATCGCCAGGTCGGTCCCGCTCAGATTCGCCAGCGCCTTGTCGAGCTGGCTGCCGCCGTGGTAGCCGCGGACCGTGTGCAGCGCAGTGGTCGTCCCGCTGCCGGCCGGGGCCGCCGACGTCCTGGTGGCCGCGCCGGCGACGCCGATGGCGCCGAGCGAGAGCACGGCGACGAGTCCCGCCGTGATGAAGCCCCACTTCTTCTTGCTGTTCTTCATGATCTTCTCCTTACGTTGGTGGTGGGACGGGTGGTGAGGTCGAGGTGTCTTACTGGACTGCGTGGCAGGTCGAGGCCGTGCACCCCGTCGCGGGGCACACGAGCGTCTGGGCGGCCGTACCTGCGGCGCCGGACGCGGTGGTCTGGGCGGCTACGGCCGGCGCCGGGCCGAGCAAGCGGTCGGTGAGTTGCACCGTCGCGAAGACGGCGAGGGCCGTGAAGAGCGTCAGCACGAGCACGGCGGCCACGTTTCTGAAGGTGTTGGGCATGGTTCCTCCTGATCTCAAGCGGATCGTGTCGCCGGACGCGCGAGCCTGCGAGCGACTCCGGAGATCCAACGCCAGTGCAGCGCGAAGTGGACGAGAAGCAGGGCGATGGTGGCGTCCGCAGTGAACGAGTGGACGGCGATCCACAGGGCGCTCGGGGCGCTGGCGATACCGAGCGCCGCCGCGATCGCGTGGGAGACCATGAACCCGCTGACCATCACGGCGACGCCGGCGATGAAGAGCGCGCTGTCGACGATCAGGTTGAGGCGCGGCAGATGCCGGGCGTGATCCACGAACCTGCCGGCGATGCGCAGCGTCAGCTCCCAGTTGACGACGACGTGGACAAGCAGCGGGGTGATGGCGGCGACGCACAACCACTCGTGCAGGGCCAGCCCGGTCCACGAAGGGTTGTACGCGACCAGCAAAGCGCCGAACAGGCCGAGATCGAGGAACAGCCGAGAGCGTGTGGTCATCGGCATTCCCTCCTAGTTGGGTGACTACGGTCATGGCGGGCGGTGAAGCTCGCCTGGGACACTTTGGCAGGCCGAGATTCAGGGCGTCTTGCGCCTCGGCAACGGTGCCGTAACCGGTGGCGCGAAAAGCGGCGGCGGGATTACGGAGCCGTAGCCAGGTCGCAGGTGCATCGCAATCCGCCGCGGCCAGAATGATGGAGACAGGCCGGCGCGCACGCGCGTCCCGGCTCCACCGGACCGACGGAAAGGCACGAGATGATCGATGCCCCGCGCCGCACCGCCCCGCGGGACCGGCGGCGCAGCCCGCGGGCGCTCCAGGCCGAGTGCTAGGATTCCGGCATGCCCCCGCAAACGCAGAGCATCCTCGTGATCGAGGACGACCCGGCAGTGGCCGAGGCCCTCGTGGAGGGCATCGGCACCGAGGGCTACCAGGTCCACTGGGAGGCCACGGGAACGAGCGGCGTCGCCTATGCGCGTGAGCGCTCGCCGCACCTCGTGGTGCTCGACGTGCGCCTCCCGGACGGTAGCGGCTTCGACTTCTGCCGCGAGATGCGGCAGCTCGGCCTACGCCAGCCCATCCTCATGCTCACGGTGCAGTCGGACGAGGTCGACAAGGTGCTCGGGCTCGAGATGGGGGCGGACGACTACCTCACCAAGCCGTATCGCCTGCGCGAGCTCATCGCGCGCATCCGCTCCCTGCTGCGGCGCGCCTACGGCGAGCTCTCCTCCGTGGAGGCCGACGTGCTCTATGCCGGCGACGTCACGATCGATCGCACCCGCGGGAGTGTCGCGCGGGACGGGCGCGCGCTCAATCTCACGCCCACGGAGTTTCGCCTGCTGGTGTTCCTGGCGCAGCACCCGGGCCAGGTGTTCTCGCGCGCGCAGCTCATCGAGAACGTCTGGGGCAGCGACGCCGAGTTCTACGACGACAAGACGGTGAGCGTCCACATCCGGCGTCTGCGCGAGAAGATCGAGGCCGAGCCGAGCGACCCGAGCCTCGTGCTCACCGTGCCCGGGCTCGGTTACCGGCTCGCGACGTAGAGGCTGTCGTGCGCCGACGCTCGCTGCGACTCAGGCTCGCGCTCACCTACGCGGGCATGGCACTGCTCACCGCGCTGATCCTCGGCGGCATCCTGCTCGGCGTGCTGGCCCAGTACTACTCTCGCGCCGAGAGCGCGTATCTCAACGCCAGCGCCAAGCTCATCGCCGCGAACCCGCCCCCACTGACCGACCAGACCGCCCTCGACTCCTGGGCCAAGGCCGCGGCGCTGTCCACGCAGACGCGCGTGCACCTCTACGACGGCGCCGGCACGCTGCTCGCCGACTCAGGCTCGCCCGGGACCCTCGACCCGGGCTCGCTGCTTCGCTACGGGCAGGGGCACGGCTACGGGCGGCACTCGGGGTTCAGGCTCCCGGACCTGCTTGGGAGTGGGCTCTTTGGCGGGTCCGGGAACGCGCGCTCAAGCCGGACACTCTCAGTGCCGCTCGACCAAGGCCGGCATGCACGGCTCTCGGAGGCGCCCGCCTCGGGCCACGCCGCGCTCGTCAGCGCGGCTGAGGCCTGGTTCGTCGCGGCGACGCTCGCCGTGGTGCTGGCCGCACTCGCCGGCTACCTCGTGGCGGCACGCATCGCCAGACCGGTGATCTCGCTCACCGAAGCGAGCGACCGCATGGCGGAGGGCGACCTAAGCGCCCGCGCCTGCGTCGACCGGACCGACGAGGTCGGCCGGCTCGCCGATTCGTTCAACGCCATGGCCGGGCGCATGGAGACGACCGTAGACACGCTGCGGCGCTTCGTCGGCGACGCGGCGCACGAGATCGGTACGCCGTTGACGGCCTTGGAGGCCGACCTCGATCTGGCCGAGCGCGCTGCTACCACCGACAAAGAGCGCAGCCTGGTGCAGCGTGCACTGGGCCAGGCGAGCCGCCTCGATGCACTCTCCACGAGCCTGCTCCAGCTTTCCCGGCTCGAGGCGGGCGGCGCCTTTGCAGACGCCTCCGGAGGCACTCCACGCGACGCAGACCGGGAGGACGTCGCCGCGCTGGCGCGCGAGGCCGCGGGCGGCGTCGCCTCGCGCGCCGAACAGGCGGGCGTCGAGCTGCGGCTCGACATCTCCGCCGGACCGCTCCCGGTCGGCGCCCGGCGCACGGAGCTCCAGATGGTGCTCGGCAACCTCCTCGACAACGCGGTCAAGTTCACGCCGGAGGGCGGCAGCGTGCACCTGTCCGCACGGCGAGAAGGCGACACGGCGGTGCTCACGGTCGCCGACACCGGTGTGGGCATCCCGGAGAACGAGCAGGACAGCGTCTTCGGCCGCTTTCACCGCGCCCGCAACGTCGCCGCCTACCCGGGCAACGGTCTGGGACTGGCGATCGTCAAGGCCGCGGTCGAGCGCAATCACGGCTCGGTGACGTTCGCCAGCTCGGATTCCGGCACCGAGTTCCGCGTCACTCTGCCGCTCGCCTGACCGGCGCCACGCGCCGAGAGCCAGGCGGCGGGTGGCCTTCGATCGGCAGCGGCACGCAGCAGATCGTCGACATCGCAGACGCGCAGGCGGCGCCCGCGCTTCAGTTTTCGGACCGCCCAGTCGACCTTTCTAGGGACGAAGTCAAGAGGGGACAGCCCAGCCCGAGGAGGCACAGCTATGAGACAACGGACCGTAGCGCGCGCGGTGCGCGCATTCTTCGTGCTCGCTCTGATCGGCGCGTCGCTCGCCACGGCTTCCATCGCCGCCGCGTCGCCGTCGTATTCGCGCACCGTCCGCGACGCGCGCAGCGCCTCGCGCGCGCTCCTGCGATCCGCGGGGGCCCCGTCGATGTCGGTCGCGCTGGTCAGCGGAAGCCGCGTCGTGTGGGCGCAGGGCTTCGGCTACGCCGACAAGGCCACCGGCGCTCACCCGCAGGCGACGACGATGTACGGCATCGGCTCGGTCAGCAAGATGTTCGCCACGGTCGCCGCGATGAGACTGGTCGAGCAGGGCAAGATATCGCTCGACACGCCCCTCACGCGCTACGTCCCCGCGTTCACGATGGCTTCGCCGGAGTACCGGCAGGTCACCGTGCGCATGCTGCTGAACCACTCGTCGGGCTTCCCGGGCTCCGAGTACCGTGACTGCATCTCCACCGAGTACGTCCCGGACTACGCCGCACAGATGATGCGCGCCCTGGCGACTCAGCGGCTCAAGTACACGCCCGGCTTCATGACCGACTACTGCAACGACGGGTTCACGATGATCGAGGAGCTCGTCGCCGCCGTGACCGGCAAGTCGTACGCGCAGTTCGTGCAGGACGAGATCCTCACGCCGCTCGGCATGGCCCACACCGCGTTCCCCATCCACGCGTTCGCCGACGGCACCTACGCCAAGGGCTACACCGGCACGACGGCCAACCCACAGGAGTACACCAACACGCTGGCCTCTGGCGGCGCGTACTCCACGCCGAGCGACATGGCGCGGCTGGCCGCGATGCTGATGAACGGTGGCGCCTACAAGGACACGCGCATCCTCAGCGCGGCCTCCGTCGCCGCCATGGCCGAGGACCAGACCGTCAACACGTTCAACCCGGTGCCGAGCAACGCCATCCGCTACGGCCTCGGCTGGGACTCCATCGCCGAAGGCGGACTCGCTGCGGTCGGCGTCACCGGCTGGCTCAAGGGCGGCGACACCTCCGACTACCACGCCAGCTTCACGCTCGCGCCCAAGGCTCACCTCGCCGTGATCGTGGAAGGGGTCGCGCCGCTGGACTCGGGCAAGTGCGAAGCCCTGGGCCAGCGCATCCTGCTGCGCGCGCTGGTCGAGAAGGGCACGCTCGAGCACATGCCGCAGCCGCTCGTGACGAAGACTCTGCACGTCCGGCGCGCTTCCTCGGCCAGGCTGGCCGCGATCGAGGGCGTCTGGGCGATGAGCGGCATGACCTTCAAAGTGGCGGCCGAGCCCGGAGACCCGCAGAGGCTGGACCTCTGGCAGCTCCGGCCGGATGGCTGGGCGAAGCTTTCCGGCGGCCTGAGACTGCGTGCCGACGGCCGCTTCTGGGCCGACGCCGGTACTGCTTCGCTCCGCGCCGTCGACGCCGGCGGCCGCTCGTACCTGGTCTTGAACGGGCCCGCCGGCTACGGGCACTACCGGGGCGACAGCCTGATCGGGCAGAAGCTCGGGCCCGAGGAGGCGCTGTCCAGCGCCTGGAGCGGGCGCGTCGGCAGGTCGTGGCTGCTCGTCAACGAGGTGCCGGGTTCGAGCGACTACTCCATGGACGGCGGCCCGGTCATGTCGCTGGGAGAGATCCCCGGCCTCGCTGGCTACGTCACGGCCCTGCTGCCCGGCTATGGCCTGCAGGTGCAGGACCCCGGGACCAGCGACGGCGTTGCCGTGATGTTCCTGCAGATCCCGCTGCAAGGTTCGCGAGACATGGAGGACCTCGCCGTCGTGCCGCGCGGCGCCGAGGAGTGGATGACCTACGGCGACGAGGTCTACCGGCCGCAAGCCTCGGTGCCCGTGCTGGCCGCCGGCGGCAACACCGTCGTCTTCGGCCCGGAGGGCTACGCCGAGTGGCGCACGACGCCGGCGGCGGGCACTCTGCACTTCGACCAGGGGACGGCCTGGCGGCTGTTCGGCTCGGACATGGCGTACGTCGCCGGCGGGCGCGCGTTCCCGGCGACGACGAGCGCCGCGGCCAGGGCATACCTGGTGCTGTTCGGCCCGGCCGGCTCGAGTGCCACGGTCACCTTCACGCCCGCGGTCGGCCTCGAGAAGGCCGCCGCGGCAGCCGCGGCAGCCGGCACGCACCCGCGCGCGTTCACGCGGCTGCGCTAGCTAGGGCGCGGACGTCTGCAGCCGCGGCCGGGCGCGGGCAGCCCGGCCGCGGCCGTGTGCATCGTTTTCGCCGCGGCCGGTGCCGGGAATCTACGGTGCATACGGCGAGGCTCCGCGGATGACGAGGGGGAAGGCCCGTGAAAGGCATCGTGTTCAGCGAGTTCCTCGAGCTCGTGGACGAGGAGTTCTCCATGGAGACCTGCGAGCAGGTGCTCGAGATGTCCGACCTGCCCTCCGGCGGCGCCTACACGGCCATCGGCACCTACGACCCGCAGGAGATGCGCACCCTGCTCGGCAATCTGCACGAGGTCACCGGCGTGCCGGTGCCCGACCTCCTGCAGACGTTCGGCCGGTACCTGTTCCGCTTCTTCGTCACCTCGTTCCCGATGTTCTTCGAGGGCGTGAGCTCGACGTTCGAGTTCCTGCCGCGCGTGCACGAGTACGTCCACGTCGAAGTGCGCAAGCTCTACCCGGACGCGTCCCTGCCGACCTTCGCCTGCGAGGGGCCCGTGGACGGCGTGATGACCATGAGCTACCGGTCTCAGAGTGACCTGCCCGACCTCGCCGAGGGCCTCATCCAGGGCTGCATCGAGCACTACGACGAGCCGCTGCAGAGCACCATGGAGCGCGTCGGCGGCGACCCGCCCGAGACCATCTTCACCATCGGTCCCAAGTAGGGGGCCGGCGTGGACGACGAGAGCGGGCTCCTGCGCCGCCGGCTCGACCGCGAGCGCCTCGCGCGCAAGGCGGCCGAACGGATCACCGAGGAGAGGAGCCGCGAGCTCTACTTCCAGGGCCAGGAGCTTGAACGCGCGGCCGCAGCCGAGCGCCGCGCGCGCGGCGAGGCCGAGACCCTGCGCGACGCGCTCGAGGCCTTCACCGCGCGGCTCGATCCGGACGAGGTCGTCCGCCGCCTCCAGGACTTTCTGGCGCGCCTCGTGCCGCACGGTGCGAGCGCCGTGTACCTGCTCGAGGGCGGCTCCGTGCCGGCGGACCTGCCGGAGTCCCTCGGAGCCATCCGGGAGGCGACTCGGCCGATCGTGATCGCGAACGGTTCGGGCGCCGCGATGCCGGTCGGCGGGGTCGCCTGGCTGGCGGCGCCGCTGCTGGCGCACGGCGAGTACATCGGCTTCGTGCTCCTCGGGAGCGACGAGGCGGGCGCGTTCGGCGACGCCCACGCCCGCCTCGCGCAGGCCCTCGCCGGCGAAGCCGCCGTGGCCATCCAGAACGCGTACCTCTTTCGTGAGGTCGAGCGGCTGTCGGCCATCGACCCGCTCACCGGTCTCCACAACCGGCGTCACTTCGAGGCCGCAGCGCGCGCCGAGTTCGCGCGTGCCGAGCGCTACGCGCTGAAGCTGTCCGCCGTGATGCTCGACCTCGACCACTTCAAGAACGTCAACGACACCTACGGGCACGGCGCCGGCGACGACGTCCTCGAGCAGGTCGCCGGCGCCTGCCTGCAGCAGTTGCGCGAGTCGGACCTCCACGTGCGCTACGGCGGCGAGGAGTTGTGCTTCCTCCTCCCCGAGACGGGCAGCGACGAGGCGGTCGCCATGGCCGAGCGCCTGCGCGCCGCGATCGCCGGCCTGCGTTTCGACGCGGGCGCGGCGAGCTTCACGGTGACGGCGAGCCTGGGCGTGGCCGAACGCGATGGCGATGGGGACTCGCTCGCATCCCTCCTGCAGCGCAGCGACGAGGCGCTCTACGAGGCCAAGCGCGACGGGCGCGACCGCGTGGCCACCGCCTGACCCGCGTCGCCGGCGGCGGTCTGCCGGGCGCTACTTCTCCGCCTGCTCCAGGTCCGCGCCGGTGTCGCGGCGGAAGTCCCACGTGAGGTAGTCGAGGCTCATCGGGAGGCCGAGCTCGAGCGTCGCGATGAACTGGATGCTGGCCCGCACGCCGCGCGGGCGACACGAGAGCAGGTGTCCGCCCTGGGTGCGGTCGGTCGAGAGGAAGTGCAGGTGCAGGCCGGGCACGTTCAGCGACGCCATGAACGACGGCGTGAAGAAGCCGGCCAGCGTGCCCTCGGCCTCGGCGAACGTGAACTCGGCCTGCTGCTTGGCCACCTCGACCAGCGGCAGGTAGTTCTCCTGGCGCGGGACCGAGCGCACGCGCACGTCCGTGAACGTGCCCTCGATGCGCAGCCCGTAGAAGAGATTGGGCGACGGCAGGAGCGTGAGCAGCCAGTCGAGGAACGCGTCGTAGGCGAGCTCGCCGGCCAAGTCGTCGTAGCTGGCCGGCGCGAAGAAGGTGACGCAGGCGAAGGGCGAGCTCGCCGGCTCCGTGACCTCGCGGACGCGGCCGTCCCCGGCGATCTGGTAGACGCGGCCGTCGAGCACGACCATCTCGCCGTCAAGGCCGTCGAACGTGCCGATGCCGAAGTCGCCGTGCGTGAGGATCTTCGCGAGAGGCACTTTCTCGCGGTAGATGCCCTCGACCAGGGCGTTGACGGGGGCGCACAGATAGATGGAGCTCTGCTTCGGCGGCATCGGTCGGCCTCCCGGGGCGGACGCGTCCCGTCAGTGTACCCCCGGCGACAGGTCACGCCGCGCGGACCCGGGCGGAGGCGCGGGCGAGGAGGCCGGCACCGTTCCCTGCGCCGCCGTCGGCGCCTGCGGCGGCACGCGAAGCCGCATCCGCATCCATCGGTTTCGCGGCGGGTAGGTTCACGAGCGATGACCGACGCGACCGACATCCTCATCTACACCAAGCAGTGGTGCCCTTTCTGCGCCAAGGCCAAGGCGCTGCTGCGCGCCAAGGGCGTGGCGTGGGACGAGACCGACGTCACCGACGACGAGGCGCGCCAGGCGGAGATGATCGCGCGCTCCGGCCGCCGCAGCGTGCCGCAGATCTTCCTCGGCGGCGAGCACGTCGGCGGCTACGACGACCTCGCCAGGCTGAGCGCCAGCGGCGAGCTCGACCGGCGGCTCGGCCGCGAAGCGGCCGAGCTCAAGACACTCTACGACGTGGCGATCGTGGGGGGCGGGCCCGCGGGCCTCGCCGCCGCCATGTACGCGGCGCGCAAGAACCTCAGCAGCATCGTTGTCGCGATGGACATCGGGGGCCAGCTTGGCACGACGCGCGACGTCGCCAACTACCCCGGCTTCGAGCTCATCAGCGGGCCGGACCTGGTGCAGAGATTCTTCGCCCAGGCCGACAGGTACGGCATCGAACAGCTCATAGGCGAGCAGGTCACGGGCGTGCGCGTGGACGGCCGCAGCAAGGTGCTGGAGCTCGAATCGCAGCGCGAGGTGGCGGCGCGCACCCTGATCATCGCCAGCGGCGTGGAGAAGCGGCACCTGCGGATCCCCGGCGAGAAGGAGCTCGCCGGCCGCGGCGTCGTGTACTGCAGCACCTGCGACGGGCCGCTGTTCAAGGGCCTCGACATCGCCGTGGTAGGCGGTGGCAACTCGGCCCTCGAGGCGGCCCTCGAGATGGACGGAGTCGCGCGCTCGGTCACCCTCGTGGCGCGCAACGGGCTCGCCGGCGACGAGGTGCTGGAGGACAAGGTCGCCACCGCCCCCGGCGTTGAGCTACTGGCGCACCACGAGCCGGTGGAGATACACGGCGCCAGCGCGGTCGACGCGGTCACCGTCCGCGACCGCGAGACCGGCGCCGCGAGCAAGCTCGACGTGCAGGGCGTGTTCGTCGAGATCGGCCTCTTCCCCAACACCGGCTTCGCGCTCGACCTCGTGGACACCAACGAGCGCGGCGAGATCGTCGTCGACAGTCACTGCCGCACCGGCGTGCGCGGCGTGTTCGCCGCCGGCGACTGCACCGACACGCACGACAAGCAGATCGTGATCTCGGTGGGCGAAGGCGCCAAAGCTGCGCTCGCCGCTTTCGAGTACCTCGTCACGCAGGTGTGAGGCGCGCGGCACGCGCCTGCGGCGGCCGCGCCCTCGCGAGCGCACGCGCTGCGGTGAGTGGGGGCGTCGTGCTAGGCTCGGCGGCGTGACCAGCGACACTTCCACTCCCAGACCGGCCGCCCGCCCCCCGTTCCCGGCGCCGGCGAGCGCTCTCATCCAGCGGCGCTACTCCTGCCGCACCTACCTCGAGAGGCCGATCTCCGCGGAGGACAAGGGGCGGCTGCACGAGTTCATGGCGAGCCGCACGAGAGGCCCCCTCGGCTCGCAGGCACGCTTTGGCCTCATCGCCGCGGCGCCGGACGACCGCCAGGCGCTCCGGCGCCTCGGCACCTACGGCTTCATCAAGGGTGCGACCGGCTTCATCGTGGGCGCCGTGGGGCGCGGCCCCAAGGACCTCGAGGACTACGGCTACCTCCTTGAGGAGGTCATCCTCGCCGCCACCGGCATCGGCCTCGGCACCTGCTGGCTCGGCGGCACCTTCACGCGCAGCACCTTCGTGCGGCGCTTCGGCGGCGTGAAGCGCGGCGAGACGATGCCGGCCGTCGCGAGCACCGGCTACATCGGCGACGACGGCACCGAGCGCATCCGCGAACGCGAGGAGGGCAGCCGCCGATTCCCGCCGGCCGAGCTCTTCTTCGACGGCGAGTGGGGCGTGCCGCTGGCTGCGGCGGGCGGCGGCACCGGCGGCTCGGCTGCCGCGGGCGACGAGGCCGGCGCGGGCGACGAGGCCGGCGCGGGCCGCTACGCCGACGTCGGCCCTTTCGCCGCCGCGCTCGAGGCCGTGCGCATGGCGCCGTCGGCGACCAACAAGCAGCCCTGGCGGATCGTCCGCATGGCGAGCCCCGAGGGCGGGCGCAGCCGCCGTGGTCCGTCCACGGCCGCCCGCCACGACTGGCACTTCCACATGGTCCGCACCAAAGGGTACGGCAAGGGCAGCGCCGTGTTCACCGTGCTGCGCATCGCCGACCTGCAGCGCGTGGACCTCGGCATCGCGATGTGCCACTTCGAGCTCGTCGCGCGCGAGTCCGGGCTCGACGGCAGCTGGGTCGTCGCCGATCCGGGGCTCGAGCTGCCGGGTCCCGGGATCGAGTACACGGCGACCTGGCGCGAGGCCGGCTGAGCGGACACACGTCCGGCCGAGGTGGCACACGTCCGGCCGAGGTGGCACACGTCCGGCCGAGGTGGCACACGTCCGGCCGAGGGGACAGACACCGGCCCGCGCGAGGCACGCCGGCGCAAACCACGCCGGCCTGAGCCGGCCTCCGGGGCCGGTGAGGCCTCCCGTGCTACGATGTTCGCAGCATCAGCAGCCGAAAGGGGGGTCGGCGTCGATGTCGGGAGTCTCCACCAGTCCGGGCCGGAAGCGTCCGCACGAGGATGACGCGGACGCGCGGCCTGCGGGCGCGCCGTGGGAAGAGCTCGAGCAACAGGTCCTCGGCTTCCGCCCGCTGGGCTCCCGCCTGCAACCACCGCGCTCTCAGGCGGCACTCGTGCAGCGCGACTCACTTCTCAAGTCGTTGCTGACGGACCGGCGGGCACTGGTCGTCGTCACGGCGCCGGCCGGCTACGGCAAGAGCGTCGCGCTCGCCCAGTGGCTCGCCGCCGACCCACGGCCGAGCGCCTGGCTACAGCTTGACGAGGCCGACAACGACCCGGTCCTCTTCCTCTCCTATCTTGCCCTTGCTCTGGAGCAGGTGGCTCCGGTAGACCCCGCCATCCTCGATCTGCTCCAGCTCCGCACGCCGCCCATCGACGACCGGATCCTGCCCTCGATGGCCGCGGCCCTGAGCGTCGCCGAGCCCTTCGTGCTGGCGCTGGACGACGGCCACCTGCTCACCAGCGACACCTGCTGGCGCCTCGTGGCGACGCTGCTGGAGCACTTGCCGGAGGGCGCTCAGGTCGCCGTCGGCACGCGGATGGCCCCTGCCCTCCCGCTGGCGCGACTGCGCGCGGCGGGAGGGCTCGCGGAGTACGGATCAGCCGATCTGGCCTTGGACCATCGTGAGGCGCGGGAGTTGCTGCGCCTGCACGATCGCACGCTCGACCCCGCGGCCCTCGACGACCTCCTCGGCGCCACCGAGGGCTGGGCCGCCGGCCTTCGTCTCGCCCTGCTCGCGGGCGCGGACCCATCCACCGGCGACTGGCTGCCGGACGTGCGCGGCGACCACCGCGCCATAGCCGGCTACCTCGCCGAGGAGGTCCTCGACCGGCAACCGGTCGAGCTGCGGCAATTCCTGCTCCGGACGTCGCCCCTGGACCGGCTCTCGTCAGAGCTGTGCCGTGCGGTCACCGGCGACGACCTTGCGGCGGACCACCTGGCGACGCTCGTGCGCGAGAACCTCTTCATCACGGGGATGGACGACCACGACGAGTGGTATCGCTACCACCACCTCTTCGCCGACCTGCTGCTCACCCTCGAACGCAGACGCGCGCCCGACGAGCTGCCCGAGCTCCACCGGCGAGCCGCCGCGTGGTACGCGGAGCACGGGGACGACGAGCGCGCTGTGCGCAACTGGCTCGCGGCCGGCGACGTCGCGTCTGCGGCCTGGCCCGCCTTCCGCGCGGTCATGGACCTCGTCGACCGCGGACAGACGGAGAGCGCGCGCCTGCTGCTGGATTCGTTCACGGACCGCCAGC
>Ga0194052_1000589_pt1 | contig 22699 bp, 23 predicted proteins | sample SepL226m_MetaG_FD_160117 | JGI IMG/M metagenome (GOLD analysis project Ga0194052, IMG submission 160117) | Anoxic zone freshwater microbial communities from boreal shield lake in IISD Experimental Lakes Area, Ontario, Canada - Sep2016-L227-6m | ecosystem: Environmental > Aquatic > Freshwater >...
CTCGGGAGAGGGCATCGAGTTCCTCGCCCCGCAGGAGCCGGAGCACTGCCTCCGCCTTCCGCTGGGAACTGAACCGTCCCTTCCCGCCGCGCCCGGTAGGGGCAGCTCCAGTCGGCCTACGGCCTCCCTCCGCTGCCCCTACCGGCTGGGTTTCTTCCTTCTTCTTCATTGGCACCTCTCAGGGGATTGTCCCCAAATGGGTGTCCAAGGGAATACCGGGGCGGTGGACTAGCTGTCTTAACGTCCTGCAGCTAGACATATTCAGCCATGACTGACGGATTCATTCGCTTCTCACGCCACGAGGAATGCCGCCAGTGCGGTTGCACCAACCCTGCACCCTCAGCACGGCAGATTCCCTCATCCTGTCCCCACTCATGCCCAGACCTTGGAATCCGTCATCACCGACGACAAGGCCCAGATGGGGCGCAAGGTGGAGGGTGATTGCCTCTAGACCGGGCCGCTCTAGAAACAACATTCCGCTATCACATTCATTTTACAACCCGGTAGCGATGAAGTTGCCCAGCGGGTCCATTTTGGACGGAAGCGGATCGCGGACTGGGACCGCCAGGCCACCTTCTTTCTCTTCGGAGTTCAGCATGAAGAACATTCTGCGTACCCTCTGCCTGCTGGTCCTCTCAGCATCTAGCGCCTTCGCCCAGGGTACCTTCGAGGACAAGATCCGGGTCGGTGGCTCCACGACCATCCTGCCCGTCATGGCTGACTGCGCCAGCCGCTTCATGGAGAAGTATGAGACCTGGGACCGGGTGGATCCATCCTTCCCCAAGAAGCGGATCCTCATCTTCGTGACCGGCGGTGGCTCCGGCTTCGGCGTGAATGCCGTCACCACGGACACGGTGGATATCGGCATGCTCTCCCGGGATCTAAAAGAAGAGGAGAGGGCCAAGCTGGGTCCCCACAAGGTGTACCTCCTCAGCAAGGACTGCATTGCCTTCGTCGCCAGCAAACAGAGTCCTCTCGCCAAGCTCGATAACCTCACCAAGGCGGATGTGATCCGCATCTTCACTGGCGAGGCCGCCACCTTTGCCCAGGTGCGCAAGGACCTTCCTGCTAAGCCTATCCTTGTCCAGATCCGCGACATGTCGGGTGGATCCACGGAGATCCTCCAGCAGCTCGTGCTCAAGGGAAAGACCTTCACCACGCAGGCCGTTCAGGTCACCTCACAGGGTGCCAACCTCAAGAAGACCGAGGCCAACCCAGCTGTGGTGAGCTTCCTGTCCTCCGTAGTGGCGTTACAGAGCGGGAAGCTTAAGGTCTTCAAATACGAAGGTGTGGCGCCCACCAACGAGAACGTGACGAGCGGGGCATACACCCTGACCCGGCCTCTGATCCTGGTGAAGAAGGGCCAGCCGCGCCCCCAGGAGCAGAAGTTCTTGGACTACCTACTGAGTGAAGGCCAAGTAGTGGTGCAGGAGCATGGCTACGTTCCGGTCCGGCAGCTGAAGTGACAACCGCCCACCCGTCCCCGTCGCTGTCCGGCCGGGATCGGGTGCTCAAGAGTCTCGCCCGGACTGCGCTCTGGGGCACACTGACGGTTCTTGGACTCATGGTGGTTTTCCTGCTGAAGGAAACCGGCCTGTTTCAGGGCCTGTTACCCACTAGGGACCTGCTCCAGGTCGCTGCGCCCTGGTCCCCCTTGGCTACGCCGCCCAGCTTTGGCTTGGGCCATGCCTGGGTGGGCTCCCTTCTCGTGACTGGGTTCAGCCTGGCCCTGGCCGTGCCACTGGGCATCGGCATCGGCATCTTCGCCGCCGAGATAGCCCCTCCCGCAGTGGCGCGTATCCTCCAGCCGACTTTGGAGTTGCTGGCGGGCATCCCGGCGGTGGTCTACGGCTTCTTCGGATACGTCACGTTTGTGAAGTGGTATGCGGAATGGTCCGGCCAGCCCACTGGGGAAAGCCTACTGGCGGCAGGGGTGGTCCTGGCCATCATGATCCTGCCCTTCATCGCAAGCACCTCTGCTGAGGCGCTGCGGGCTGTCTACCAGGACTACCGGGAAGCGGCGCTGGGGCTTGGTGTAACCGAGGGCTGCCTCTTCCGACGCATCGTGCTGATCAAGGCTCTGCCTGGCTTGGCGGCTGCGGTGGCTCTGGGGCTGGCAAGGGCTCTGGGGGAAACACTCGCCGTGCTCATGCTCTCTGGCAACACAGCCGCCATGCCCGAAGGTCTCCTGAGTCGGGGCCAGCCCCTGACGGCGCTGTTGGCCACGGAACTGGGTGAGACCGCAGCGGGGTCTCCCAAGTACCGGATGCTCTTCAGCGCCGCCTGTCTCCTGCTCTTGGCAGTGCTGGCCCTCAACATGGGCATCCTGGCCCTCAAGCGGCGCTTCCTCGAGCACCTGCATGACTAGGCACAGGCCCCTGGACGTCATCTTCCGGAGCCTGATCTGGGCCGCCGGGATCGTTGGCATGGCCCTGCCCGTGTGGATCGTGGGCTTCCTGCTGGTTCGGGGCGCAGGGCGCCTTACCTGGTCCTTTCTTGTGGACCATCCCCGGGGTTATCCCCCGGGCACCGAAGGCGGCATTCTGCCTGCCATCCTCGGCAGTGCCGCCCTCATCCTGGTGGGGTTGGTGATCGCCATCCCCTTCGGCGTTGGTGGGGGCCTCTGCTTGGCTGAGTTCTGCCCCTCCAAGCGCCTGCAGTCCTATGCCCGCGCTGCGGTGGAGGCATTGGCCGGGGTTCCATCAATCCTCTTCGGCCTGTTTGGTTATGCCTGCTTTGTGGTCTTCCTGCGTATGGGCATCTCCCTCCTGGCGGGTGGCTTGGTCCTGGGCCTCGTGATGCTGCCCATCCTGCTCATCACCTCACAGGAGGCCTTCGCGGCCGTGGCCGCCCAGTACCGGGAGGCGACCCTCAGCCTGGGTACGGACCGGTCCGCCTGGATCTTCTGGGTCCTCCTCCCCAAGGCCCGGGTCCGCATCCTGGCCGGTCTGGTCCTGGCGGTGGGTCATGCGGTGGGCTCTGCGGCCCCGGTGCTCTTCACCGCCTCGGTCTACTTCCGCAGAGGCGGGCTCCACCTGGACCAGCCGGTTATGACCCTCCCAACCCACCTGTACTTCCTGGTCTCCGAGGCCATCAGCTTCGACCATGCCTTCGCAACAGCCCTGGTCCTGGTGCTCGGTCTAGCCATTTTCAACGGCACCGCCATGGCGCTACGCCACCAGATGAGGGACTCATGACGCCAATCGCTGATATCGGCCGGATCCAGGTGCAAGGCCTGGATGTGGCCTACGGGAATGCACCGGTCCTGCACCAAGTCTCAGCCTCCTTCCCCGAGCGGCAGGTGACCGCCATCCTTGGGCCCTCGGGCTGCGGCAAGTCCACACTGCTGCGCGTGATCAATCGCACGCTGGAGTTGACCCCTGGGGCCCGGGTCACCGGGGGCCAGGTGCACGTGAAGGGTCGGAACATCCTGCACGCCTCCGAGGACATCCGCAGCCTCCGCAAGCAGGTGGGCATTGTGCAGCAGCGACCCCTGGCCTTTCCCATGTCGATCCAGGAGAACGTCGACTTCGGGAGGCGCCACCACCACGGCCGCCTCCAGCGCAAGGAGCGGGACCGGATCACCGCCAGCCTGCTGGAGCGGGTGGGCCTCTGGGACGAAGTTAAGCACCGCCTGGACTCCTCCGCCACCCGGCTCTCCATTGGCCAGCTTCAGCGCCTGTGCATCGCCCGGACCCTGGCCAACGATCCCGACGTGATCCTCATGGATGAGCCCTGTTCGGCCCTGGATCCGGAATCCACGGCGACCATCGAGGCGCTCATCCAGGAACTCAAGGCCACGGTCACGATCCTCATCGTCACGCACAACATCGCCCAGGCTCGTCGCATCTCCGACCAGATCCTCTTCCTCCTCGACGGGACGGTGGCTGAAGCCGGAACCAATGCTGAAGTCATGGGAGCCACCAGGAACCCTCGGGTGCGACGCTTTCTTTCTGGAGAGGAGGGCTGACATGCGCCTAATGCCGCGGCAGCGATGCGTGATCGCCATGGTGGATGGGCTGGGGCTGGACTATGTGTATCAGTCCCCCTTGACCACCCTCAAGACCCTGGGGCGGGAGGGCATCTTCAAGGAAGGCAAGGCCATCTACCCCTCCCTGACCAATGCCAACAACATCTCCATCGTGTGCGGGGCACCCCCCTCCGTCCATGGCGTGACCACGAACTGCTATCTGGACGAGACCACGGGCCAGCCCCGCTTCCTGGAGGATCCGTCCTTCCTCACCGCCCCGACGCTCTTCGAGCGCGCCCGGGCCGAGGGCCGGAAGACCGCCCTGCTCACCTGCAAGGCCAAGACCCTCGGAATCCTCGGACCGCACGTGGACTTCGGCGTCGCTGCGCAGGCGCCCCATCCAAACATCGTGGCTCGCTATGGTGCCCCCCCGGACGTGTACAGCCGAGAGGTCAACGACTGGCTCTGGCGGATCGCTCTGGACCTCCTTGAGAACCGGGAGGAGCTTTCGGTTATCTATGTCCATACCACCGACTACCCCATGCACCGCTGGGCACCTGAGGAGGCTGAGTCCCTGGCCCACCTAGCCTCCCTTGACTCAGCCCTGGCTGAAATGCTCCGAACCGCCTCGGACGCGGCCCTGCTGCTGACGGCCGACCACGGCATGAATCCGAAGCTGACCTGTTTGGACCTAGCCAGGGTTCTGCACGGGGCCGATGTCCCGGTCCGCGCTGCCATCAGCCCTGTCTCCGACCGCCTGGTGGCCCACCACCAGGGGCACGGCGGGGTCTCCTACCTCTACCTGAATGACCCTTCGGACCTAGACGACATCCGCATCTTTTTGAAAGGCCTGCGTGGCGTCGACGAGGTCCTGACTCGAGAGGAAGCCGCCGCAAAGTACGACCTCATGCCCAGCCGCATCGGGGACTTGGTGGTGGGTGCGGACCGGGACACCGTGTTCGGCACTCTGACGCGTGAATCGGAGCCCTTGGCCTCTAATTATCGCAACCACGGCTCCCGCTTCGAGCTGGATGTCCCGCTCTTCGTTTTTAATCCGGAAGGACTGTTGCCTGACCCCGACAAGCTTCAGTTCAACTACGACCTGACCCGCCAGACCTTCTTCCACTCCTGAAAGGAAATTCATGTCCACTCAGCCCCAACGTCTGATCATCGCCATGATGGATGGCCTAGGCTTGCCTTGCCTCCAAGCCAGTCCAATGCCCTTTGTGAAGCAGATGGCCCAGCAGGGCTTCTTCAGGGAGGTAAGGGGGGTCTACCCTAGCGTCACCAACGTGAACAATGTCTCCATAGCCTGCGGGGCCTGGCCCGCTGAACACGGCATCAGTGCCAACTCCTACTTCGATCCCGAGGCCGGGTGCGCCCGCTATATGAACGCCTCAGGCCTCATCCGGACGCCGACGATCTTCCAGCGCGCCGCCGAGTGGGGGGTGCCTTCGGCGCTGCTCACGAGCAAGCGGAAGACCGCCGAGCTGCTGGGGCCCGGTACCGACTTCTGCCTGGCCGCCGAGGATGCGGATCCCGAGTCCGTGGCCCGGTATGGCCCCCCGCCACCCATCTACAGCCGAGAGATCAACTACTGGCTTTGGGCGGTGGCCCTGGATCTCCTGCAGCACCGTCCGGACCTGGGGTTGATCTACGTCCACATCACCGACTACCCCATGCACGCCTGGGGTGAGGACGCTCCCGAAAGCCAGGAACACCTGGCCCACCTGGATGACCAGCTGCGCCAAGCGGCGGAGCTCGCCCCAGATGCCGCCATCCTGCTCACCGCCGATCACGGCATGAACTTCAAGATGCGCAGCTACGACCTGGAGAAGGTCTGTGCGGCAGCGGGCACGCCGGTGCGCTTCGTCCTATCCCCGGAGCGGGACTACTACATCGTCCACCACCGAAACTTTACGGGCTGCTCCTGGGTCTGGCTCCGCGATCCGGCTGACGAGGGCTCGGTGCGGAGGATCCTTGAGGCCCTTCCTGGCGTGGAGGAGGTCCTCACGCGCGAGAAGGCTGCTGCCCGTTACCACTCCATTCCAGAGCATCTCGGGGACCTCCTGGTGAATGGGGATCGGGACACCATGTTCGGGGTGATGGACGTTGAAAGGGAGGACCTTCCACCCACCTACCGGGCCCATGGCTCCATGCACGAAATGGATCTTCCCCTCCTGATCCACAACTACCGGGAAACACTGCCGCCGCCTGAATATTTCCGGCACAACCTGGACCTGACCCGTTTCCTCTTCCGGAGCTGATCAGGGCTCAGTTGCGCACTACCCAGGCACAGAGCTCACGCGCAACCCAGGCTGGATCGTCTAGGGTCAGGTCTTGCCTCCTCCCGTGTGTGAACCAACTAGGTTTCGATGGCCGGCGTGAGGCTCACGAAGTAGGCTGTCCCATCGGCCGAATAGGCTAGCCTTCCGGCCTCGTCCACGAAGAGGAAGAAGGCATCTGCGTCCCCGGGGGCCCTGGACAGGTCCAAACCTAATCCGGCCGCGCCTCCGAGCCCCGTAGCACCCTCGGGGCCTCTGGGGCCTTGGGGGCCCTGGGCTCCGGGATGTCCCTCAAGGGGCAGGGGGATCCTCAGCGTAAGGTGTCCGGTGGCAGGCTCAAAGGCACAGGAGGCTGGTTCGTCTGCCAGGCCGAGCTTCAGATCGACAGAAGTGATCCCCTTGAGCTCTTCAGGCTTCCGAGCCTTCTTTCCCTTGGTCTTCTCAGCCTTATCCGGCTTCCCGGCCTTCTCCGACTTCTTCACCTTCTTAGGCTTCTCTGACTTCTTCACCTTCTTTGGCTTCTCAGCCTTCTCCGGCTTATTAACCTTCTCCGGCATCTCAGTCATTTCCGCGTTCTCGGCCTTCTCAATCATCTTGTCCTTGGGCATGGCTGTCCTCCTTGGGGGGGGGTGGTTTGAGGGGTAGGAACGCATCCAACGCTTGGTTGATAACGTCTGTGTATTTCAGTGGGGAGGAGACCCGCTCGGGAGCCTCGTTGAAGGCCTTTATGTAGGCGTCCAACAGCACTCGGACCCCTGGGGCAATCTCGGTGACGACTCTTTTCGTCCGGGATTGCTTGCTGGTAACAACCTTGTGCTTACCCGCCATCACGCGCTCCTTTGGGCGAGGTACTGCACCAGGGCCTGGTTGACAACGTGAGCGAGTTTGAGCTTTGGCGTCATGCGGCCCTCGTCTTCGTTGTAGCTCTTGAGGTAGGCCTCGATCCGCTCCCAGTTGGTCCTGGGTATCTCCACGTGGAGCTTGCTCGACTTCCTCTTGGTGGGCTTGACCGCCTTGACCATGGGTATCCTCCGTAGCACAACTACAGTCATAATTTATGACGTTCCGTATGATTGTCAATCAAAATATGCAATAACAAATTGCATAAAGTGCAAAAATTAAAACGATTATTGCAAATTAACTAATTGATAGATTTACATGCGCCAGACTATACAGTAGTCCCAAGCGCAGCGATGGGGCGGTGACGTTCTCTGCGAAGCCGAGCCCAGGGACAATGGCGCCCCAGTGTCGGGTTGCTCTGCTTTCGGCTGTCCCGGCACAGCGTCAGACCACTGGCAAGTTGGCAGTTCTGACTCAGGTAGCAAAAATTGTCAAACGACCTGCTTCCTGAAAGGAACCAATCAAGCACATGAACGAGCCAAGTACAAGGTTACGCCTAGCGAATTAAGGATTAGCCCGCCTTTGCTCCCTCAACACTTCCATCATTACTTTTAGAACTGGGTCCGAGCCACTGCTGCTCAATTCTATGATGATCCACCCGCGCTCCTCTCGGGCGGGAATGCCCCTGGCATCAGCCCATGCCATTAGGGAGGCCCTGGCCTCTTCTTCTTTGGTACCCCGTACGAGTCGCATGGGGCCAACATAGGCTTAACGCGTGACGGCAGTATTTTCAACAAACCACCAAGGGGTAACTACTTTTTGTCATCTGTCGCTGCGATGAGAAGAAGACGACTTCATGGCAATGGCGAATCAAAGGTTAGATCTTAGGCAGCAACCGTCTGGCCCAGGGCTACCAATGCAGCGCCCGCAGCATGGCTCGCTTCTTGTTCTGATGCGATTGCATCCGATCCTCTACATCATCCAGAAAGGCGATGGCTTCGGTGAGATAAGGGCCTTTGTTCAGCATCACGCACTCTGCTCGCATCGCCATGGCGGAATCGGTCATCTCGGCCCGGGAAGGAACGCCGCGCTTGAGAAGGGATTCTAAGACTTGGGTGGCCCAGACCACAGGCACATGGGCGGCCTCGCAAAGCCACAGGAGCTCTTCCTGAATTTCTGCAAGCCGCTCATAACCCAGTTCCACGGCCAGGTCGCCCCGGGCAATCATTACGCCGAAAGCCCTCTGTCCGGCACCCCGGGCAATCAGATGCGGCAGATTTCTGACGGCGCGAGCGGTCTCGATTTTGGCAAGGATGGGAATGGGCCGGTCGGTGTGGTGGGACAATTCTGCGATGAGTCGATCCAGGTCCTCCGGTTCCTGAACGAAGGAGAACCCGACCATGTCGGCTAGATGGGCAACCAGGGGCAGATGCTCCAGATCTTCGGCACTTAATGCGGAAAGGCCAAGGTTGGAATCCGGGAAATTAATGCCCTTCTCGCTCCGAATCTTCTCGCCTTCTGGTCGGGCTTTGGTAATCCTCAGTAGCGCCTCTCCCATTCCGGCTTGGAGAATTTCGGCCTCGAGTGCCCCATCATCGATGAAGACCCGCTCACCGGGACGAAGAAAGGGGAACACTTCAGGACTTTGGCAGGCGATATGGGCGCTACTCACCAGTTCCCCGGACTCATCAAAGACCGAAGGTTCACCTAGGATCGATGGCCCTGTTAGGCGAAGAAAATCCCCCTTATAAACCACGATCTTTACGGATTGTGACTTTACAGGGCCGATCAGAGACCGGCGAACCTTTTTCTTTCCTTTTGGACGGTGCTCAAGCTCGATCCCGGGTTCTAGGTAGGCATTGGTTTCGCAACGTACCCGAAAGGATTTAGTCCCCAAATCCTCAACCACCTGCAATGCTCGCCCCTTCCCAAGTAAATCGGTGAAGGTGATGCAATCGCCGACCCTAACTCCGCGAAGCCAGGCGGGGTCGACCGCAATCCTTGCGAGGGTTCTCCTGCCTTCACCATCTCGTCCGGCAGGGATTCCAACGCCCCCGGTGGCATCTAGAATGGCGCTGGCGCTTTGGAGCACCTCCCCGCGGGTGTCTCGCTTGACCTTGAGCTGGATGGCCGGTGCGGCAGGGCCGAGATCTCCAGTACGCAACTTCTGGCCACCAAGATCCATCAGGATCCGGCATGGGCGGCCGGTAACCGCTTCGGCCCGACGAATGTTGAGAACCATGGCCTGCCAGGCTTCTGGTCCGTCATGGGCAAGGTTGATCCGGGCGCAGTCCATGCCCCGGGCCAGCCATTCTCTGATGAGCGCCGGCTCCTGGGCAGCAATCGAGGGCAGGGTAACCATGATCCGGGTCCGGCGAAGACCTGGAGCAGGACCCAGCAACTCATCGGTGTTTTGCTCGAGGCGGCACTCTTGGGCTTTGACCTCTTCAATCATCGGGGCTGAGTTGCCAACTTCGCCGGGAAGGCCCTGGATGGCAGCCAGGGCCCTGGAGACAGCGTCCAACGTCCCTTCCACATCCCCTTCGCATCGTCCGAGGGAGGATAACCCCATGGGCGACAGCCGGGACTGAAGAGCTCGTAGATCCATCCTCCTCAATCCAACATAGGCGGCAAGGTTGCGGGCAGAGGGTCTCCAGCATTCCCGAGTGAGGTGGGGTTCCCACTGATTTAGGAGGCTGCTTTGGACAACCCTCAACGCCTCCTGGAGGGTGCGAATCTCTGATCTGAGGCTGGCGAGGTCGGTCTCATCGAGGGAGTTCATAACACCTCCAACTATCTTGACCGTGCCGAGTTCTTGCGCACTGATCAGGCGGCAATAGGCCCAACTTCGAAGTATAAGACTTGACTGCGGCATCTGCGCCAGAGTTTCGAGTGGAGTACATGGCCGATCCAATTGGTTTTGTTGGGTGTATCATTTTGCATTACATCAAAAATGTATTTTAAGATTGCGCTTTTTTTTTGTGAGTAGTTCCACCCAATGGCAAAGGGTGGAAATATTTAATTGCTGTTTCTATGAACTTAGCACAAGTTTTTAATGGAAGTTTCGGTATCCTTGTTGCGTTGAACTGTGTATGAACTTGTAGGGTTCTTTCTTTCAACCATTCATTTATGGACGAGTTTTCTATAAACAAAAGTTAATATTCGACTTATAAGTGGACAGCCGTGACCAGATGAGTCACCCTTCGCGAATCCGCCCCTTGCTCCCCGAAGGAGAGGAGTTGGACTTTGCGTTGCAGGCGGACTACATCGAAGGCCAGATCGATCTGAAAGCGTTCTGCGCTAAGCATCCGCACCACCCGATCCTCGGCACCAATCCGCTGGTCCTCGAGCCTCAGAAGGGTTGCTATGTCTTCTTGTCACGCTTCGGCGGCATGGTGTTCTGGAACTGCCCCGAGGCGCTGACGCGGCAGATTCACGAGGAGCTCAAGTCGTTGCCGGGTCTCAGCCGGATCGAGGAACAGGCGCGCGACTTTTTGACGGTCCGGGTGGGGGCCCCGGAAGACGCGGTAGGGTTCAGCGAGGTCAGCCTGCGGGGACTCACCTTGGAAAAGCTGCGCATCGTGAGCCTGACCCTCGCCCAGAGTGTGGCACTGGATCACTTCGAGGCCACGGTGAGTCGAGCCATGGAGCGGTTCCAGCCCGTTGTCAGGGCGCTCAGCCACGAAGGAAAGCTGGCCTTGCCTCACCGCGAGGTTCTGCGGATGGTTGGCTTCGCCATGGAGGTCCGGGCTGCTGTGCTGGACAACCTCACGCTCTTCGACGATCCGCCGGAGACCTGGGAAAGTGAGTCGCTCGCACATCTGGATAGCGCCCTCTATGACCAGTTCGACCTGGAAGAGCGCCTAGGGGCCATCCGGGAAAAGCTCTCCTACCTCCAGGACGCAGGCGCCACTTTCCTAGGCCTCCTCGATACCCAGAAGAACCACCGCCTCGAGTGGATCATCATCCTGCTCATTCTTCTCGAAATCCTCCTCTTCCTAGGAAAGGACCTGATCGGGCCTCTCCTCCTGCACCCCCGGTGACCCCGTGATCGCAGCCCCTAATAACCTTTCAAGCCTAGACTCCGCAGTTGGATACCCAGAGGCTGGCCCGGGCAAACCGGCTTCGATCAGCAGTCTCGAGGCCCTGCTCCAGGAACTGGAAGGAAACATCAGCCAGCAGGGCCAAGCCTCTCTGTTTGTCGGGGAGCAGCTAAAGTTAGGCATCGTCCTCCAGCGGCAGAAGGGGGTGCATCGTCTTCGCTGGGGCCTCCGGGAGCATGAGGGCTGGGTATTCAAGGCAACCCTGTTGCGCTTTGCCAGGGGCGCCGAACCCGTGCACCTGATCGTCCAGTGGGAACCGGACGGTGAGACCTCCCAGGCATGGCTGTTGGGCCGAAGCATGGACTCCTTCTGGGCCCTACCCCTGTCCCAGGAGCAATCTCATGCTTTCAGCAACCGGCATCGAGTCCACTGAGGAAGGCGCAGGGCCCACAAATGGAGGATCGGCCCCCTGGCCACCAATGACTGGCTTTCCCACACTCGTGCGAGCCTACCTCGCCAAGATGGACTCCAGGAGCCAGAGAACTCGAGAACGACCTGACTGCGTTCGAAAGGCGCCAACCAACGCCAAATCTATGGTTTTGAGGCGTTTTGGGGCGAGCTTATAATAATTGTTGATACACACGTCATTAAGTTGTTCTGGCGTTTCTCCAGCTCCATCACAGCAATGACTCACTCGGGTTACAGACCACCAGCAGTCTATGGGTGTCCACTTGGAGGAGACCCATGTCCTTGAAATCTCGCCTGACAACCCTCGCCTGCTTCGCAGGTGTCCTCTCCCTTGGGCTTGGTGCCCTCGGTTGCGCCGGAAGCGGAACCAATCCGACGCCACCAGCGCCCATCCAGTTTGTCTACACCTCTGACGCTCATTACGGGATCACCCGGGCGACCTTCCAGGGCGCCACCACGGTGAACGCACAGCCGGTCCATGCAGCCATGATTGGTCGGATCAACAGCCTGCCGACGGTGACCCTGCCCCTGGATGGGGGTCTGCATCAGGGGCAGTTGGTTGGAGCCATGAACTTTGTGGCCATGACCGGCGACATTGCCAACCGCTCGGAAGTACCCATCCAGTCATCCGCAGCATCCTGGGCCCAGTTCAAGACGGACTACCTGGATGGAATCACCCTTAAGAATGCCAGTGGTCAGGCTTCCCCCATTTTTCTGGCCCCCGGCAATCACGATGTCTCTAACGCCATCGGCTACTACAAGACCATGAACCCACTCACCGATGCCACGGTCATGGCTGAGATCTACAACCGGATGATGTCCCCTTCCAGCCTCCGCACTGCCGCTACCTACAACTATACCAACGACAAAGTTAACTACTCGAAGGATATTGGTGGAGTTCACTTCGTCTTCGTCAACATGTGGCCCGACAGCGGAGTCCGCGCCTGGCTGGATACGGACCTGAGGAGTGTGGCTTCCACCACGCCGGTGATCCTTTTCACCCACGACCAGCCCGAGGTCGAATCCAAGCACTTCACCAATCCCAATGGCGTCCATGACATCAACGCCACAGACAAGTTCGAGAACCTCCTTGTGGACCAGCTGGCGGACGGCCTCACCATCTCTGCCCCCAGCACGCTCGAGCAGACCGCCTTTGTCACCTGGCTGAAGGCGCACAAGAATGTGGTGGCCTACTTCCACGGCAACGACAATGTGAACAGCTTCCGGACCTACACCGGCCCCGCCGCCGACATCTCCCTCCCGGTCTTCCAGGTGGACTCGCCCATGAAGGGAAATGTCTCCGGGACTACTGAGACCAAGCTCTCCTTCATGGTGGTGACCATTGACGTAGCCGCGAAGAAGCTCACTGCTCGGGAATGCCTCTGGAACCCAACCGCCACGTTCGGGGCGCCGGTGGCCTGGGGTGTCGTCAAGACTATCGACCTGGTCCCCCGCGCCAACTAAGCCTGTCCCAGCCCTCGATACTCAGCCAACCCTAGGAGAAACCATGAAGCCATTCCGAACCCTCGGAGCGGTGGCACTCGTCCTTGCCGCCTCCCACCTCACTGCCCAGACCGTCAAGCTCGGCGGGGACGTCCAATTTTGGTACACCCAGCTTTTGGACACCAAGCCGAGGCTGAATTCCTCGGTTACCCCCGGGAACTCAGCCGGCTACTACAACCTCCGCAGCGAGTTCAAAGAGAACACGGCCACCGTCCGCCGGGCCGAGATCAAGCTCTCCGGGACCGTGGTGGAAGGGGTGGAGTTCGAGGTGATGCTCGACCCATCCATCTCGGTGGGGACCACCAACCCGGTCATCCTCCAGGACGCATTCATCACCTGGAAGCTGATGCCCGGCCTGGAGATAAAGGCTGGCCAGTTCAAGAACCTCCAGACCTATGAGGGTCTCACCAGCTCGACGGAGATCCTCTTCGCCGAGCGCAGCCAGCTGGGCCGGATGTTCGGCGACAAGCGGGACCGCGGCTTGGCCCTTTCCCAGGCCTTTGGCGCCCCCGGAAACCTGGCCGGCAAGGCCACCCTGGCCGTCTTCAACGGCATGAACGATGCCATCTCTGGCAAGGGTAATGACTCCAACGCTCAGAAGGATTTTGTAGGCCGCCTGGAGTTCGCGCTGGGCAAGACCCAGCGGTTTGGTGTCTACACCCTCCAGGGCGGCACCGATCTGGCTGACAAGACCGGCAGCTCCGCCGCCCCGGTTCCACTGCCCTACTGGCCCACCCAGGCCGACGTCTACGGCAACAAGGACAAGACCACGAACTCCGGCGCCTTCTACGCCTACCAGGACGGAACCTGGACTTTCACCACAGAGTACATGACGGGTCTGCTGGGCCGCCGCTTCCCCACCCTCGGCGCGGGGATCAAGCGCGAGCACCTGGAGCAGAAGTTTGCCGGCTACTACCTCACCGGGGGCTACACCACCGGGTGCAACACGTTCCTGTTTCGCTATGACCTCATGAACTTCAATAACGGTAACCAGTGGTACACGCCCTACAACCCATACACCCAGACCGCACCCGCCACAGCGATCCTGGCGAATGGGGCCGCCGTGGACTACACCCCCAAGTACACGGAAGTCACCCTGGGCTACACCTATGCCTGGATTCCCAAGACGGTGAAGGCAGCCAACCTGAAGTTGAACTACATCGCCCGCTCTAAGAATTTCCTGAAGCCCTTCACGGGGCAAACAGGCGAGCAGGGAGGCAACACCCTGGTCGCCGCACTCCTGGTTTCCTTCTAAGCAGAAGCGCATGGAAAGGCGGGCCCCCTCGGTGGGCCCGCCTTTTTATGCTCGGTCAGGAAGGGTGGCACCGCGCACTGTCCGAGCTACCCAACTTCCGTTCGGAACCGACCTCCCTCCCTTTGGTTCCACTGAGAACGAGTTGGGGCGTGGAAGGACCCCAGCATTGTCCGGGGTCACATGGCTTCGATCGGCAACCACGGGGCCCTGCTCTAGGATGCGGTGAAACCGCCCAGGCTTGGCTATCAGGCCGCAGTAAGGGCTCCTTCTGAGCTCTGCTCCTATCCCCGGACCACTCCCGGGCTGTATGGGACTGCCACCTGCCTGAAGCCTTGAATATGAAAGAGCGCGCAGTAGGCTGCGCGCTCTTTCATGTTTTCCTGCGTGGTTGCACTTTCCTCGTGGCTACTCGACTTCTTCCGGATTTTCATCAGCAGGAGCGTCCCCACCGAGCGCGGCCTTCATCAGCTTGAAGAACACGTCGGTGTTTCTCTGGGACCCGATGAAGCGCAGCCAGGCCTTGTTGCCTGTGCTGTAGGCGGAGACTGGAATATCGGCAGCGGTATGGACCGCCTGGCCCTCGCCGTTGAGGTGGCCACGGATGAAGAAGCCATCCTTATCGATGCTGCGCAGCTCGGGGATGGTCGCATAGCCCTTCTGGCCGAGGATGCCGCCACTGCCCTTGAAGGCGCTGGGCAGGAGGCTGTCGATCACGGGTGTGGGCTTGGACAGCCAGGACTCGTAGCGATCGCTGTTGGCTCCGAAGCCCACCAGCACCTTGTTGTCGATGTCCATGGTGGCTGGGTAGCCGTCTGCAAGAATCTGGTAACTGGGGAACCCGGCGAAATCATAGGTACCCACAGCATTCTGGCGTGCAGGGATCACCGAAGGAGACAGGGACGCACTGTCGGAAGGGAGACTCTTAAGGGCCGAGATGCCTCCGCTGAGGGAGAGGGCCCCAATGAGGCTGAACCCTGAACACTCGTGGTCAGCGAGCACCAGTACGGTGGTATCGCCCAGTTTGTCGGCCCAACGACGGGCCACGCCCACTGCTCGGTCAAACTCCAGTGTTTCGCCAATGGCTCGATCAGCGTCCATCAAGTGGGACTGCTTATCGATGTGGGCACCTTCGATCATCAGCACAAACCCATCGTGGTTCCGGGATAGAACCTTGAAGGCCGCCTCGGCCATTTCGTCCAGCATGGGCTGGTCGGGGGCCATGTAGTCATCGACTGCGAAGGTGGACGCATCCGCAGGCAGCACGCCGCGCCGCTTGGCAATCTTGTCGAGAGCCACATTCATGTTGCCGTAGCTAAACAGGCCCAGCAGCTTTTCGGGAGCCTGGCCACCTACCAGCGCATTCAGTTCGGTGTTGCTGGATGCATAGGCGAAGCCAGTGCCTTTGAAGCCCGCTATCAAGTCGCGGGTAGGGCTACCTTGCCCGGCAGGGGTGGCGGGGAGGTTCCAGCCGGTGCTCAAGTCAGCCGGAAGGCCCGCATAGCCGGTGCCGGCCGTGCGGCTTGAATAGAGGGTGGTCGAGGGCAGGAACCAGCGCCGGCCTCCGCCCAGGAGCACGCGTAAGCCCGTCCCGTAGGCCTTGCTGTTGGAAGGGTCACTCTCGTCGAGGTACTGGTCCACGATACCGGTGCCATTGTTGCGGTTGGCGGTGTGCACGGCATTGGCTGCGGGGGTGGCGTCCTCAAGATCGGCGCTGCTGACCAGGCCGAGCGAAGTGCCCTTGGTGCGGTGCAGGTATTCGGCCAAGTACTCGACACGTGGAGCAAAGAAGGGGTTGGTGACATGGGCCGGGTAGACACCCTCCTGACCGTTGAAGGCGTGGTTGCCAGTGGTGTAGCAGGCCATGCCCGGGGCCGAGTCCGTGATGATGCTGTTGAGAGAGTGGGTGCTTACCAGCCCAGTGCCGGGGAACTGTTCCATCTCCAGCCGACCGTTCGGATTGCCAGCATTGACCCCGTAGCGGACCAACCGGGCTGCTGTGCGATGAGCGACACCCATGCCATCCCCAAGCATGATGACAATGTTCTTCGTCAACTTGCGTTCACCCTTCCCGGCATCGAATGGATCGATGACCTGAATCCGCGAGGTGGTGGTGGTGGTGCCGGTCGCATCGGAGAGCTCGGCGGTCAATGTGTGCCAACCCTTCTGGGTCAGCGAGGAGCCACGCTGGTTGAAGCCAGCCCAGCCTGAGGCAGAGATGCCGTCGGTGGTCGTCGTGCCTTGAGTGCCGGAGGTGAAGGTGGCTCGGTGGCCGTCGATCCAAAGCTTGGCCGAGTAGGGGCCTGTGCCCTGACCCTCGACCCTGATGTCGAAGCGCTGGTGAACGAGGAAGCGGGCGCCGTCGGATGGGACGAGCGTGACGCTGCCTGGGGCTGCGTTTGCAGCCACGGCTGCGAGCGCAGCAGCCATGGCTAGCAGACGGGAGAAGACTTTCAGCTTCATGGACGAGCCTCCTTAGGGGTTGTGGGGCGTTTATGCTTCGGCGTCGTGCCTAGCAGGTCATCTGGGCGATCTAGAAGCAGACGGATATGAGTCACCCGGTCGTCCTCCCCGACGCGGTAACCCACATCAAGCAGACCGGTCACTTCGAGGGCTCGGGGCGAGTGAGGGATTTCCTTCCCGGCGGAGGAGCGAACCACCACGAACACCGCCTCAGGAGGCAGATCGGCCGTTCCGCCGCCCTCTTCGTCGCAGGACACCGGCCGCGGTGTGAGGTAGAAAGCACCCTTCGGCGCTACCTCCATCTTCGCCATGAAGCCGACCAGCTTCACCCGCTGGCCGGAAAGATACAACAGCCGTCTCGATAACTGGGGTTCCTGGGCTGACCGATCCAGGAATTCACCGAAGGCTATCCGAGGGACTTCCGGCTGCCTGGAGACTGGGGGTCGAGAGGTCTCCGTACCCTGCGCTTCGGAGCAAAGCCCTAGGACGAGCGCAAGGACCGAGGGAATCAAACGCCACCCATGGTTCGCAAGCAGGAATCGGGATCGAATAGGGTCGGTGGTCATGGTCGCCTCTGTGGGAGATATGTAGGCAACCCACGGCCCTCGTCAACGCTCTCTAATCGTTTGTTTTTACTATTGTAATTCGAAACTAGAATCCGTAATTCATTCCATCCCAGGTGTTCCATCGTTAGGATTCCAGGGGGTCCGGTATTACGTGTTTAGACAAATTCACACGGAACTTCCCGGTTGGTCACCTGACCTCTCGGCCGAACCGCTCTGGGCCACTTCAAACTGGTTTCAGCGTTCGGGACAGAGGGCCGTTCCTTTATCCAGTTTTTCTTTCGAGGGCGGCTCCACAGGGTGGAATCACCCTGCCGTTGGGCGCCAAGAAATCCCAGCCAATTTACGTTTGCGCCGCTCCCGAAGTGCTATTCCTGATCGAGGGCGCTGCATGGACCATGGCGAGCGATTGAACACGCTTACTCATCTGCTGGGCCTAGCCCTGGCAGTCGTCGGCACAACCGTTCTGATCCTGGTGGCTGCCCGCGGAGGCAGTGCCTTCAAGATTGTGGGCTTCAGCGTGTTCGGCCTCTCGATGATCTGCCTCTACTTGGCCTCGAGCCTGTTTCACGGCCTCCGTGGCCCTGCCAAGGAAAAGTGGGCCAAGGCCGATCACTGTGCGATTTATTTGCTGATTGCCGGTACCTACACACCCTTCAGCCTGGTCACCCTGCATGGCCCGCTGGGCTGGGGACTGCTGGGGTTCGTGTGGACCATGGCGGCGGTGGGGATCACCAAGGAGCTGTGGTGGCGGCCCGATGGCGCGCCTCTGGTCCTGCTCTACGTGGTGATGGGCTGGTGTGGTGCAGTGGTGGGACTGCCTCTGATCCGCGGCCTTCATGGGCACGGCTGGGTGTGGCTACTGGCGGGCTGCCTGCTGTACACCCTGGGCATCGCCTTCTACGCAGTGGGCAAGCGGCTGCCTCACGCCCATGCCATCTGGCACCTCTTCGTGCTGGGCGGGACTGCCAGCCACTTTGTCACGGTCTTCCGCTACGTCTCCTAAGCCCCCAGAATGTACAGAGCCTGGGATCCGCATCGTTACAGGGTGTTCCCTTGGAGGGGACCGGTGACTGAGAGGATGGCAAGGGGAGGCTCCCATGAATCATCAGAAGTCCATCGCCCTCGTCGCCCATGACAACCGCAAGCGCGACCTCATCGAGTGGGTCTCCTGGAACCACGCCATCCTGGCCGAGCACAACCTGGTCTGCACGGGGACCACGGGCCGCCTAGTGGAGCTGGCGCTGGCCCGCCAGGCGCTGGAAACGGAAGGAACCTTCCCCACGCCCGGCATCCAGAAGCTCAAATCCGGTCCCCTGGGTGGGGACCAGCAGCTGGGGGCCCTAATCTCTGAGGGCAAGATCGACGTGGTGATCTTTTTCTGGGACCCCATGCAGCCCCATCCCCACGACGTGGATGTGAAGGCCCTTCTACGAATCGCAGTGGTCTACAACATTCCCATTGCCTGCACCCGCAGCACGGCCGATTTCCTCATCTCCTCCCCGCTCATGACCCGGCCCTACGAGCCTGCCGTCACGGACTACACGGCCTACATGGGGCGCAAGGTGGAGGGAGACCCCCTCCCGGCCGAGGCACTCTAGGAACTTATTAGGTTTTTGTGCGGGTCAGTCCTGCTGTAGCCAGTTGCGGACCCTGCCTGCGACCCAGGGGCCGTCATCCAGCGTCAGGTCATGGCCCGCCCAGGGATGGACCGCCAGGGCACAGTCCCACCTCGCTGCGATCTCCCTTGAGCACTGGGGGTCGACCAGGCGATCGCCGGCTCCCAGGAGCAGCAGGGTCGGGACAGGGGCCTTCAGAGGGGCCTTATAGCGTGCGGAGGCAAGGAGCTGCCGGGCGGTGTTCCCAGGGCTTACGGGGCTTGCTGAGCGGATGGCGCACCATGCCTCCACGACCTGAGGGGCATGCTCCCTGGGCAGGTTGCTGGTGAGGCTAAAGATCACCCCCTCGCGGCTGTGGTCTGACAGGGTCAGCAGTCCCTTTATCAGCCTGAGCAGGGCCCCAGGGCGCAGCCGCTGGTGGAGGGGGCTGAAGGAGCCGAAGCTGGTGTTGATCAAAACGCAGGAGCTGACTTCCTGGGGATGGGCGGTGGCCCAGGCCGCTGCGACCATCCCCCCCATGGACATGGCCAGCAGGTGGTAGGGCGGGGGGACCCCTTGTCTGGCCAGCTCAGTGCGGCAGTGCTCGGCCATGGCTGGAATGGTCAGGGGGCTTAGGGCCTTGTTCAGAGACCCATTGCCGGGCAGGTCCAGAGGCAGGACCTGCGCCTCCGGCAGCTCCCGGGCCAGTAGCTCCGGGAAGTTCCCCCAGTGCCTCGACTCTCGAACCAGCCCGCGTAACAGGACCCAGGTGCTCACAGGGCCTCTCCCGCCGCCTGGTCCGGATACCAGTGCGCCATGGCTTGCAGGCGATGGGGCGGGCGCTCTGGCCCATGGGGCAGCCAGCGCTCGTGGCTGATTGCGGCCCGGACGAAGAACTCCAGCAGGGGTAGGTGCCGACGCAGGACGCGCTGCTGCCGATGCTCGATCAAGGGGTTGAACATCCCGATCAGCGAAAAGAACTGGCGGGGGTTCTTCTTCACCCAGGTCCAGGAACCCATCTCCAGGGTCATGGGCATAAACACATGGTCGGTCTGCGCAACGGAGCTCAGGTACAGGTGATCCCACAGGTCGCCGTGGGCCAGGTACTGCCGGCTCTGGGGCTCGAAGATGTACCGGTAGTTGCAGAGTGTCTCCTGGAGGAGCTCCTTGAGGGCGTGCATCTCAGCCAGGTGCTCAATGGGGATGCGCGTGTGGGCGTAGGGGAACCAGATCCTGTCCTTCACCCCAAACCCCGAGTGGCAGTCCACGGTAAGTGAAAAGCGACGGGGTAGGAGCTCGGTCTCAAAGATTTCGCTGACCGCCTGGTTCTCCCGTTCCATGGGTTGGCCCGCGGCGCCCCGGAACCAAGGCAGCTGGGGGCCATGGCGCTGACCTCCGATCAGCCAGGGCACCTTCTCCAGCGATTCCACCGGGGCGTTGCGCATCAGGTCCACGCCATTGGGATTGGCCCTGGTTCCGAGCTGGATCCCCCCCGGATTCACCAGGGGCATGAAGATCAGGCGTACCGACTCCAGCTGCTTGTGCAGCGTGGTGTCCCACTTCAGGCGCGAGGTGAGGTTGCGGAGGTAGGCCAGGACCACCTCGGCGCCAATGCGCTCAAGCCCGTGAAACCCGCCAAAAAAGCCAACCGCAGGCAAGGACGGATCCGGGTTGCCCATGAACACCGCCTGGACGGGTAGGGCCTGCCCCCGACAGTCGACCTCGCAGAGGGTGCGCACCTGGAGATCGGCACCACCGGTGTCGATGATCTGGGCGAGCTCGTCAAGGTAGGGTTGTTGCTGCATCACGGTGATTATGCTGTGAGACCTGCACATGGGTTGCCCGAAGATGCGCCTCACGGGCATCGGGAGTTGAGCTCGGTGAGTTGTTACAGCCTTGTCACAGCCAGGGCATGTTTGGGGTGCGTCCGAATCCTACCTTCCGGAGTGTCTGTTGCCCGCCGCCCAAGGCGTCCTGCAGCAAGCATCCGTTGGAGGACCGTGCCATGCGAACCTTTTCCACGCGTTCTGCACTCATTGCCTCGGTGGCAATCAGTGGTGCCTTGGTCTGGGGAATGGCTGAGCTGCTGGCCCTGCAGTGGGCGCGGTTCACAGGGCGGTTCCGCACTCTGAATACGTTTAGGGCGAGCTGACTGCCTTCCAGTCAAGGATGGGCCTGACGGAAGCTGGGGTCTTTGCTCCAAGTCCAGCAGGCCTGTGTTGCTGCTTGGGGGTCCGTTATCAACCTAGGCTCACCGAATTCGATGCGTGCGGTGAGCGGCCCGGATCGAAGCAGTCGGTAGAGATGGGGGAGCAAGGCGTCCTTGCCAAGAAAAGCAGCCTGGGTCAGTGGTTCGTAGGTCAGGCGAAAGGGTTGCACAGGGATCTTTCCGGCTTTGGCAATGCGGAATGCACCCGAGCGCCACGGGCGGTCCTCATAGACGGTGGTGGTTCCCGAAGGAAAGATCCCCAGGCTCATGCCACGGTTCTGGAGGCAGTCGAGGATGGCCCGGGAGGCCTCCCGCCGGGACCCATTGGAGTCACGTTTGACGAAGACCATGCCGGCCAGCTTCCCAGCGGAGCCCAGAACCGGCCACTTGGAAATCTCTGCCTTGCCTAGAAAGACGACCGGCACTTGGCTCATGAGCAGGGGGACGTCCAGGTAGCTCAGGTGGTTGCCTACAAATAAGGTGGGTTCATCCAGGGGTGCGATCGCACCGATGCGCTCGGCCTTAATGTTAAGCAGGGGCAGGGCTTGGCTCGCCCAGGCAGTGATGAAACCCTGGAGGTCTTCCCGGGAAAGTTCGCCGCCCAGGCTGTGGGCGTGCCGTGCCGCCATCCGGTGATAGCGAACGATGGACCCAAAGACCTGATACATGCCCATCAACCCATGGACCGCCGAGCCCGACTCCGCGCTGGCGGAGTGGGTTTCAACCTCAAGACGCCCATCTGTGACGGCGGATTGATGCGTCAATCGGCCGGTCCGCCCAGGCGATAGCCAACGCCCACGACGGTCTCGATGCACTCGGCAGCCTCGTCGCCGAGCTTGGCCCGGACGCGGCGCACGTGGGCATCGATGGTGCGGCTCTCCCCCAGGTATTCCAGGCCCCAGACCTGCTGGAGGATCTTGTCCCGGGTGAGCACCCGCCGGGGGTTGGAGAGGAAATAGGCCAGCAGCTCAAACTCGCGACGAGTCATCTCCACCAGCTCGCCAGCCACCCGCACGGTGTGCATGTCCGAATCAAGGACGATGGTGTCGTAGGAGAGACGGGCCTGGCTGGGCTTGCCATCGGCAGGGGTGCTGCTGCGCCGGAGGATGGCTCGGAGCCGAGCGGACAGCTCCCGGGCGCTGAAGGGCTTGGAGATGTAGTCGTCGGCCCCCAGCTCCAGGCCGAGGATGCGGTCGATCTCCTCACTGCGGGCGGTGACCAGGATGACGGGCAGGGTCCGGTGGCCGGGATGGGTGCGGATGGCGCGGAGCACGTCCAGGCCGTCCATGTCCGGCAAGCTCAGGTCCAGAAGGGCGGCGTCGAGCTTGGCCCCGGGCGCATCCAGAGAGCGCAGAGCCTCCCGGCCAGTCCCCACGGGGACAGGGGTAAAGCCCTCCCGGCGCAGGTGCTGTTCAAGGCCCTGGCGGATCTCGATGTCGTCTTCCAGGAGGAGGATGCGCGGCATGGTTCCCTTGGCGCTCATTCTACAGGGTTCTCCTTCAGGT
>Ga0194052_1000591_pt1 | contig 22630 bp, 23 predicted proteins | sample SepL226m_MetaG_FD_160117 | JGI IMG/M metagenome (GOLD analysis project Ga0194052, IMG submission 160117) | Anoxic zone freshwater microbial communities from boreal shield lake in IISD Experimental Lakes Area, Ontario, Canada - Sep2016-L227-6m | ecosystem: Environmental > Aquatic > Freshwater >...
CCGTGCGCTACGACTTCGAGATGGAGCGCTGCATCTTCTGCGAGTTCTGCGTGGAGAGCTGCGGCTTCGACTCCATCATCCTGAACCACCAGTTCGAGCTGGCCACCTACAACCGGGAGGACTTCTCGCTGGGCATGGAGGGGCTGGGCCAGAACATGTTCGAGCCCTCTCCCGTGGGCAAGTTCAGCGTGGCTGACGACTGATCCCCATCTTCCGAGCAACCCGAGGACGCCCCATGGAACATTTCATCGAAACGATCGGCCGGAACATGTTCGCCATCTTTGGCGTCATGGCCCTGGGCGGCGCGGCCGTGGTGGTCGCCTCCCGGAGCGCCGTGCACAGCGTGCTGGCCTTCCTCTTCGCGATGCTCTGCATCGCCGGCTGCTTCCTCGCCCTGGAGGCCGAGTTCCTGGGCATGGCGCAGATCCTGGTCTACGCCGGGGGCATCGTGGTCCTCTTCCTCTTCGTGGTCATGCTCGTCGAGGTGACCAAGGCCAAGCAGAAGGAGGTCTTCCAGCTCCAGTCCCGCTACGCCATCGGTGCGGTGCTGCTGGGCGTCGCCGCCTTCAGCGCGGTGTTTCGCAAGGTCATCTTCGGCGCGGCTTCCCCCCAGGCACTGGTTCTCCGGCCCGACCTGGCCCAGGGCCTGAAGGTAGCCGAGCAGAATGCCCAGGCTGTGAGCCGCGGGCTGTTCGCGGACTACCTGCTGCCCTTCGAGATCCTCAGCGTGGTGCTGCTGGTCGCCCTGGTGGGCGCGGTGGTGCTGGCAAAGACGGAGCGGGTGTGATGGTCAACCTCAACGCGGTCCTCCTCATCTCCTTCGCGCTGTTCTCCATCGGCATCGTCGGCGTGCTCATCCGCCGCAACGCCCTGGTGATCCTCATGTGCGTGGAGCTCATGCTCAACGCAGCCAACCTGAACTTCATCGCGTTCGCCCGCCACAGCGGGTCTGTCTCTGGTCAGGCCTTCGCCCTGCTAGTGATGGGCTTCGCCGCGGCTGAGGTGTCCGTGGGCCTCGCGCTGGTGGTGGCCCTCTACCGCAAGCGCGACACCGTCCAGGTGGACGACATCAACCTGCTGAAGGGATGACGACGATCATGACTGCCGACATGACCCTTGTGCACGCCGCGACGACCGCCGCCTCCCAGCCGAGCAGCCTGCTCTGGCTGATCCCCTTCCTGCCCTTCTTCGGGTTCCTCATCAACGGTCTCAGCGGCCGCCGGCTGCGGAACACCGTGGTGGTGGACTTCTTCGCCCTCGGCAGCGTGGGCCTCGCCTTCCTGCTCACCCTGTGGCATTTCCTCCAGCTGATCGGGATGCCCGCGGACGGACGGTCCCTGCACCAGAGCCTCTGGACCTGGTTCAACGTGGGCGGCGCCCAGGTGCTGGGCGGCCTGAGCACCTACAAGATCGAGTGGGCCTACAAGTTCGACGTCCTGAGCGGCTGCATGGCCCTCCTCGTTTCGGGCGCTGGCTTCCTCATCCACCTCTTCAGCACCGGCTACATGGCCGAGGAACGCAACGACGGCCGCTACTACCGGTTCATGGCCTATCTGAACCTGTTCGTGTTCAGCATGCTGAACCTGGTGCTGGGCGCCAACATCATGATGATGTTCCTGGGCTGGGAGGGGGTGGGCCTCTGCTCCTACCTGCTCATCGGCTTCTACTTCGAGAAGGAGTTCGCGGCCGCCGCCGGCAAGAAGGCTTTCGTCACCAACCGCATCGGCGACTTCGGCTTCATGATCGGGTTCTTCCTGATCTTCCAGGTCTTCGGCACGCTCGACTACGACACGCTCATGGGTTCCGTGCGCGAGGTGGCCAACCTGCCGCTCATCACGCTCTACGGGCACACCGCCTCCCCCACCTGGTGGTTCAACCTCATCGGATGCTGCCTCTTCGTGGGCGCCATGGGCAAGTCGGCGCAGATCCCCCTGTATGTGTGGCTGCCGGACGCCATGGCCGGCCCCACGCCCGTGTCGGCCTTGATCCATGCCGCGACCATGGTGACCAGCGGCCTCTACATGATCACCCGGCTCAATTTCATCTACGTCAACGCCCCGGTAGCCTTGGCCGTGGTGCTGGCCTTCGGGTCCCTCACGGCCTTCGTCGCCGCCACCATGGGCCTCGCCCAATACGACATCAAGAAGGTGCTGGCCTACTCCACCGTGTCCCAGCTGGGCTTCATGTTCATGGGCATGGGCGCCGGGGCCTTCAGCGCCGGCATGTTCCACGTCTTCACCCACGCCTTCTTCAAGGCCAGCCTCTTCCTTGGGTCTGGCGCCGTGATCGCCGCCTGCCACCACGAGCAGGACATGCGCAACATGGGCGGTCTCAGGAAGCTCATGCCCATCACGGCCATGAGCATGATCCTGGCCACCTTCGCCATCGCCGGCATCTTCCCCTTCTCGGGCTTCTTCTCCAAGGATGAGATCCTCTGGAAGGTGTTCGAGGGCTGGTACCAGCACGGCCACTACTCGGGCCCCACCCTGAACCTGGTGGCCTGGATTCTGGGCATGCTTGGCGCCTTCTGCACCGCCTTCTACATGACCCGCCTCATCGCCATGACTTTCTACGGCGACTACCGCGGAGCCGGACATGATCCTCACGGCCTGAGCGTTCCCTCCGAGGCCCACAGGGACACCCACGGCGCGGCCCATGACGACCATGGCCACGACGCTCATGGCCATGACGCTCATGGCCATGATGCCCACGCCCCTGCGGTGGCCCACGACACGCACGAAGCCCATGGTCACGGCCCCGCCGAGGTCTCCTGGCGCATGTGGCTGCCCGTGTCCATCCTGGCGGGCCTGGCGGTGGTGGGTGGTTTCCTCAACTACCCCGAGAGCCTGCACCGCATCCTGCCCATCGTGCCGGCGGAGCTCTTCAGCAAGTGGATCGAACCCCTCCTCTATCAGGTAGCCCCCCTGCACCATGGTGAGCACATCCCGCCGGCCATGGAGTACGGGCTCATGGCCTGGGCCACCCTGGTCTGGGCTCCGGGCGCCATGCTCCTGGCCTGGTGGATCTACAAGGTGGATCCCACCTGGAGCCGGGCCAAGGCCTTCGTGGCCCGCTTCCCGAACCTCTACCGCTGGTGCAACGCCAAGTACTACGTGGACGAGTTCTACGACGCGGCGATCATCGAGCCCATCAAGCGCTTCTCCGCCCAGCTCTGGAGCTTCGACACCTGGGTGGTGGATGGCATGGTGAACGGGGCGGCCCGTGTGACCCTGATCTGGGCCAATCTCATGCACTGGGTGGACGAGTACCTGATCGATGGCAGCGTCGACCTCGTCGAATACATGGTGCAGGAAACCAGCGCGGTCTTCCGCGGCCTCCAGACGGGCCGTGTGCAGCACTACGCGTTCGTGATGTTCATCGGCTTCCTCGTGTTCGCCTTCTGGAAATTCATCGCCTAGTCCTCATTGGTTGGAGTCCCCATGTTCACCGCAAACACGACACTGATGCTGGTGGCGACCTTCCTGCCCGTCCTGGGCGCGCTGGTCCTGCTCCTCGTGCCCAAAGACCAGCGCCGGGTCTTCGAGGTCGGCTCGCTTCTGATCATGATCGCCAGCCTGCTGCTGAGCCTGCCCTTCTGGTTCGGCTACGACCGGGCCAGTGACGCGGTCCAGTGGGCCGGGGCCTGGAGCTGGATCCCCGCCCTGGGTGTCAAGTTCAGCGTGGGCATGGACGGCATCAGCCTCCTGCTCTGGCTGCTGACGACCTTCATCGGGCCCATCGCCATCGCCTGCTCCTTTAGCGCCATCCTCGAGCGCCACAAGGAGTACTACATCTGGATGCTGGTGCTGCAGACCGCCATGCTGGGCGTCTTCATCACCCAGGACATGTTCCTCTTCTACCTGTTCTGGGAAGTCATGCTGGTGCCGATGTATTTCCTCATCGCCATCTGGGGCGGGCCCCAGAAGCTCTACGCCGCGATCAAGCTGTTCCTTTACACCCTGGCCGGTTCTGTCCTGATGCTGGTCGCGCTGCTCGCCATCTACTTCCTCCAGCACCAGACGACGGGCGTCTACGACTTCTCCCTGGCCAGCTTCCAGGCCATGGCCCCCGTGATCGCCCAGCAGAGCAAGAGCTACCAGACCCTCATGGCCCTGGCCTTCTTCGTCGGCTTCGCCATCAAGGTGCCGATGTTCCCCTTCCACACCTGGCTGCCGGACGCCCACGTGCAGGCGCCCACAGCCGGTTCGGTCATCCTCGCCGCCATCCTCCTGAAGATGGGCACTTACGGCTTCGTGCGATTCCTGCTGCCCATCATGCCCACGGCCACCAAGGACCTGATGCCCTGGTTCCTCGGCCTGTCCCTGATCGGCATCATCTACGGCGCCCTGGTGGCCATGATCCAGAAGGACATGAAGAAGCTGGTGGCCTACTCCTCTGTGAGCCACCTCGGCCTCTGCATGCTCGGCCTGTTTGCCCTGAACCCCTACGGCATCAAGGGCGGCCTCTTCCAGATGCTCAACCACGGCATCAGCACCAGCGGACTCTTCCTCGCGGTGGGCATTGTCTACGAGCGCCGGCACACCCGCATGATCGCGGACTTCGGCGGGCTCTCGAAGAGCATGCCGATCTTCGCCACCATCTTCATGATCATGACCATGAGCAGCATCGGCCTCCCGCTGCTCAACGGCTTCATCGGTGAGGGCGTCATCCTCATGGGCGCCTTCCAGGCCTTCCCCTGGGCCGCGGTGGTCGCCACCCTCGGCATCATCCTCGGCGCCGCCTACATGCTCTGGATGTTCCAGCGCGTCATGTTCGGACCCATCACCGAAGTGAACGAGAAGATGGAAGACCTCAACCTGCGCGAGATCCTCTACTTCGCCCCGCTGGTCATCGCCGCTTTCTGGATCGGTCTCTATCCCGGTCCGATCATGGATGTCATGGACGCGCCAGTCCGCAAGCTGGTCGAGCAGGTCAGCCCGGGCTTCCACGCCGCCCAGGACCTGGCCGCCAAGCAGGCCGCCGCCGCTAAGCTCGGCATGAAGGGCATGACCGCCCCGGCCGCGCATCACGACGCCGCCCCCGCTGGCCATGAGGCTGCCCCCGCTGGCCACGAAGCGGCCCCGGCGGCGCACGGCGCACCAGCCCACGGGGGAGGCCACTGATGAACGGCTTCTCTCAGGGGCTCCTGGATGCGCTCCTTCGGGACACGCATCTGATCCTGCCCCAACTCTTCTTGATGACCGTGGCCACGCTCATGCTCTGGCCCGGGGACTTGATGTTCAGCCGGGCTGAGAAGCACAAGTGGGCGCCCATCACCCTGCTGGTGCTGGCCATCACCGCCGTGCTGGTGACCCGGACCACGGAGGGTGAGGGCTTCTCCCGCATGTTCCGCATGGACGGCCTCACCCGGGGCTTCCAGATGCTCTGCGTGCTCGGCTGCGCCGGCGCCGTGGCCCTGAGCGTGCGGCTGCTGGACAGCCTCAAGCAGCAGACGGTGGAGTACTACGCCCTGATCCTGTTTTCCCTCTCGGGCATGCTGTTCCTCTGCGGCGCCTCGGACCTGATCTCGATCTACTTCAGCGTCGAGCTGATGGCCATCTGCATCTACATCCTGGTGGCCTACCTGCGGGACCGCGCGACCAGTGTGGAAGCCGGCATGAAGTACTTCCTGCTGGGGGCCTTCTCCAGCGGCATCCTCGTCTACGGCATCAGCCTGCTCTACGGGGCGGCCGGTGGCGTCACCACCAACCTGGCGGACCTGAACCAGGCCCTGGCCCTCACCCCCAAGTCCAGCAGCCTGCTGGTCTTCTCAGGGGTCCTGATGGTGCTGGTGGGCATGGGCTTCAAGGTGGCTGCGGTGCCCTTCCACATGTGGTCGCCCGACGCCTACGAGGGCGCCCCGACGCCCATCAGCACCCTCATGGCCACGGCCCCCAAGGCCGCGGGCCTGGCCGCCATTCTGCGGGTCTTCGGCACGGGTTTCCACGGGGTGTCCAGCGACTGGGTGCTGCCGCTCAGCTACATCGCCGGGGCCAGCATGATCCTCGGCAACATCGCGGCGGTGAACCAGGACAGCATGAAGCGCCTGCTCGCCTACTCCAGCATCGCCCACGTGGGCTACATGCTGCTGGGTGTGCTCTCGGGCGACCCCCGGGCTGGCGCCCAGGCGGTCTGGCTCTACATGGCCATCTACATCGTCATGAACACCGGCGCCTTCGCGGTGGTCATCTACCTGCAGGGCCAGGGTGAGGGTGAGCGCATCGAGGACTTCAAGGGCCTCGGTCGCAAGCGTCCCGTGCTGGCCTTCGCCATGATGGTGTTCCTCCTCAGCCTGGCGGGCATCCCCCCGCTGGTGGGCTTCTTTGGGAAGTTCTACCTGTTCAAGCTGGCCATCGAGCAGGGCTACGTCACCCTGACCGTCCTCGCCCTGCTCACCAGTGCCGTGAGCGCCTATTACTACCTGGGCGTGGTCAGCCAGATGTATTTCCGCGAGCCCGAGGGCGAGGCCATCCCCATGGGCGCCACCTCGGTGTTCATCGTGACCCTGGCCTGCATCCTGATCCTGGTCGGCACGGCCTTCGGCCCCTGGCTGCTGGACTTGGCTGGCAAGGTCTTCCTAGCCTAGGTCGTATCCAGCGTTTCCTGCCTTAGACTAAAGGCGCGGGGCCACCCGTGCCTTTAGTCTTTCATGGGAGTGACGGGTGATCCTGAAGCCGGGCAAGGAGGACGCCGATCCCGGGGAGCGGGCCCTCTGGGGGGACCTCATGTCCCTGGGCATCACCTTCCCGCTCTGCATCGCCCTGGGCTTCTTCCTGGGCCGCTGGATCGGTGGCTGGTTCGGCCACCCGGCCCGGGGGCAGTGGGTGGGCCTCATCTGGGGCATCGGCGCGGCCTTCTGGGAGCTCTACAAGCTGAACCGGCGCATGGCCCGGCGGGACGCGGAGGAGTTGCGCAAGCTGGAGGCGAATCAGCCAGATGGCAAGGATTACCATGGATGAGGGTGAGCACCATCTGCGGCGGATCACCCAGGGCATGCTGGGGGTGGGTCTCTTGGGCGTGCTCTTGTGGGGGCTGTTCCGCTCCTGGACCGCCGCCCTGGCCTTTGGCGTGGGCTGCCTGACCAGCTTCGGCTTCTGGGGGCTCCACCGGCTGCTTACGGCCCGGATGCTGACCCCCTCGGTCCGCCTCCGGTGGGTCTATGGGTTCCTCTCCCTGGGCAAACTGGCGTTGATCGCACTGGTGTTGCGTGGGATGATAGCCCTATACCCGGCGGAAGCCCTGCCGCTGGCCCTGGGGGTCCTTCTCTTTGTGGCCGGCATCCTCATCGAGGCCGTTCGCTTGGCCTTCCAGAAACCTGAAGACACCCCGCCTGACGAGGTCTGACCGAGATGGAACACCACGCATCGCTGCTCGCCCAATGGCTCACCCAGGTCCTGGGACTCTCCCGGCACGCCTGGCTTGGCTTCGCCCACGGGGCTCCCCTGTCGGTCCTGGAGCGCTATGACCACCTGCTGAACGCGGCCCTGGCGGCGCTCACGGCCATGCTCATCACGGCCCTGGTCCGCAAGAACCTGGCCCGCATCCCCGGCCCCCTGCAGCAGATCTTCGAGGGCGTCGTCGAGGGCCTCAAGGAAATGATCAACGACAACATCGCCCACCATGGCGAGCGCTACCTGCCCTTCATCGGCACTATGGCGCTGTTCGTCTTCTTCAACAACTTCTTCGGCCTGATCCCGGCCCTGAGCCCGGGCACCAGCAACTGGAACATCACCCTCGGGTCCGCGCTGGTGGTCTTCGGCTACTACAACTTCCACGGCATGCGGGAGCAGGGCTTCCTCAAGTACTGGGCGCACTTCATGGGCCCCATCTGGTGGCTGGCCCCCCTGCTGTTCCCCCTGGAGATCCTGGGACTGCTCAGCCGCATCCTCAGCCACTCCCTCCGTCTCTTCGGCAACATCGCCGGTGAGCACGTGGTGGCGGGCATCTTCTTTGGCCTGATGCCGATCCTGTTGCCGGTGCCCATGATGTTCCTGGGCCTCTTCTTCGGCCTGATCCAGACCTTCGTGTTCACGATGCTGACCACGATCTATCTGAGCGGCGCGGTTTCCCACGAGCATTGAGCCTTCGGAAATCGCGCAGCGATTTCCGCTCGAAAAAACTTTCTAACCGTTCTGGGGATTCCGAACCTCCGGGACAACCTCACAGGAGCACCACCATGAAGAAGTTCCTCACCACCGCCTTCCTCTTCACCCTGGCTGCCGTTGCGTTCGCCCAGGGCGCCCCCGTCGTGCAGAAGAGCCTCTTCGAAGGCCAGTACGTCGCTCACCTCTCGCTCGCCATCGCCGCTGCCGGCTGCGGTCTGGGCCAGGGCAAGGCTGTGATGGCCGCCTGCGAAGGCGTCGCCCGCAACCCCCAGGCTGCCGGTAACATCCGCACCACCATGATCATCGGCCTGGCCCTCATCGAGGCCCTCGTCATCTACGTGCTCGTCGCGGCCTTCGCCATCAAGTAGTCCGATCCGGTTTCTGCGGGGCGCCCTTTGACCGGGCGCCTCGTTTTTTTATGCTTTCCCGCAGCAACCCGATAGAGAAACTGGACGTCATGAAAAACCTCGCGCTGTTCCCTATGCCCCTTGAGGTCACCCAGCTCATCCTCGGGGGGGGATCGCCCATCGATCTGGACGGCCTCCGCATCCAGTCGCCGGACGAGGCCTGGTCCTTCGCCCTGAACTACGGCTATGACATGGCGGTGCCTGTCCAGCGGGCTTCGGTGCTGCGGGTCTATGAGGATGCGGTGGACTTCCTGGAGGGGGTGATCCTGGATGGAACCGACCTCCACGTGCCCCTGGAGGTCCGGGACCTCCAGGACCCTCTGGACCTGCTGGTCTGGGCCTCGGAGCGCCCCCAGGACCTGCGGGCGCGCTGGTCCTGCGCCATCCTCCGCCTCATGCACACGCTCTTCCACGTGGACCACAACGTGAACCTGCGCTACCTGCCGGAGATCCAGCACCAGGTCTTCAGCCGCTACGACCAGTTCCTGGTCTGCGAAGCGGACCGCTGGTGCCTGCGCGGCGCCTACGAAGTGCCTCTGGTGGCCGTGGAGCGCAAGGAGAACAAGGACCGTGTGTCCATGCTGCTCAAGATGCTCCACAAGCCCGAGAACGTGGCGGAGACCATTTATGACCAGATCGGCATCCGCCTGGTGGCGGAAGACCACCTGGGGGTGCTTATGGTCATCCGGTTCCTGCTGGACCACCACGTGCTCATGCCCACCCACATCAAGCCCAGCCGGAGCCGGAACCTCATGATCGACATGGAGGCCCTCCAGGTGTGGATGGAGGAGCTGCCGCCGGCCTTCTGCCTCCAGGACATGGATCCCGTCGAACGGCGCGCCCTGAGCCATTCCCTCTCCCTGAAGGCCCAGGGCAAGGAGAAGAACCCATTCTCCAGCAAGGATTACGCCGCGATTCAGTTCACGGCTCGCACCCTGGTGCGGCTGCCCAGTCCCGCCACCCGGGCCCTGGAGATCCTCCAGGAGCGGCTACAGACCATGGGCGACACGGAATTATCCGATCTTGCGGGCATTCCAGACTTGCTCCAGGATCAGGAGGAGTTTACCTTCTTTTTCGCACATGAAGTCCAAGTGATGGAACAATCAGGTTTTCAAAGTTCACTCTCAGGTCCGGCATCACATTCTGAATACAAACAACGCCAGCGGGATGCCGCCCGGCGAAGAGTGCTCAAGGGAATTCTTCAGGAGGATCCATGTTGAACATCCAGACGCGCCAAGAAGGCAACGCGTCGGTCGTGTCCATCCAGGGCAAGGTCAACTTTGAAGTGACCGCGCAGCTCCGGGACGTGATCCGCGAAACCGTGGCCACGGTGCAGCCCAAGCTCCTGGCGATCAATCTGGAGGGCGTCAGCTTCATCGACTCCTCGGGTCTGGGCCTCCTGGTCGCCGCGCGCAACAGCGTGGACAAGTCTGGCGGCAAGCTGCACCTGTGCTGCCTGCCCGCGACCGTGAAGAAGACCTTCGACCAGACCAACCTGACCAATTATTTCTCCATCTTCGCGACGGAGCAGGACGCTCTCCGCGGCTCCTGAGCGGTAACTCCCCATGGCCAAGGGCCTGGTCCTGGTGGTGGATGACGAAGCCCCCATCCGGGACATTCTCAGCTTCTACCTCAAGCGGGCGGGCTATCAGGTCCTGACCGCAGGCAACGGCCTGGAGGCCCTTGCCGAGATGGCCCGCTCGCGGCCCGATCTCATCATCTCGGACCTCCGGATGCCCGAGATGCCGGGGGACGAGCTCTGCAAGCGCGTCAAGTCGGACCCGGCCACCCGCGACATCTACTTCATCATCCTCTCGGCCCTGGACGGCACCGCCTCGCGCATCGGCGGCCTCTCCCTGGGGGCCGACGACATGATCCCCAAGCCCTTCCACGCCCAGGAGGTGCTGGCGAAGGTGGATTCCACGTTCCGCCTCATCGAGATGCAGAAGGAGATCAAGCGCCAGAACAAGGAGCTGACTTCTTTCCAGCAGCGGGTGCAGGAGGAGATGGAGCTGGCCGCCGCCCTCCAGATGGGACTGCTGCCCAAGCTGCCAGGCGAGGTGACCGGCGCGAGCTACACGCACCGCTACCTGCCGGCCGCCGGCATCGGCGGCGACATCTACGCTGTGGTGCAGCTGCCCGGGGGCTGTGCCGGCATGATGATCGCCGACGTCAGCGGCCACGGCGTCACCGCGGCCCTCATCTCCGCCATGGTGAAGACCTCCTTCGAGAACCAGGTGCGCCTGGGCGGCGGGCCCCTGGACTGGGCCGAGGGCATGAACGAGGACCTCTGCCGCTCCACCCTGGCCGAGCAGTTCGCCACGGCCTGGCTGGGCCGGCTCGATCCGGCCAACAACCGGCTGCGCTACGTGGTGGCTGGCCACTGCGCGCCGTTCCGCATCGTGGGCGGCACGCGCGGAGGGTTACAGCGCTCCGAGGTGCTGCGGGGCAAGGGCTTCATGCTCGGGTTGGACCCACAGCTGCCTTTCAGCGAGCACGAGTCCGAGTTCCTGCCCGGTGACCGGCTGGTGCTCTACACCGACGGTCTGGTCGAGGTGGAGCGGGAGGACCGCTCCATGCTGGAAGAGGCCGGGCTGCGCCGCATCTGCGCGGAGCTGCCGGCGGGGGCCGAGGAATCCGCGGACGTGGTCATCGCCCAGACCCGGGCCTACAACAGCCCCGCGCCCTTCGTGGACGACGTGACCCTGGTGATCCTCGACCGGATGGAGTGAGAGGTTCCTAGCTGATCTCTGCCAGCGTCGCAGCGATGCCGGCTTCGAGCTCGGTGAAGGGGGCGGTGTAGCCGGCCGAACGGAGGCTGCGGACATCGGCCTGGGTGAAGCTCTGGTACTTGCCGCGCAGCTCGTCGGGGAAGGGGATGTAGTCGATGCGGCCCTGGCCCAGGTGGGCGATGAGGGTCTTGGCGATGTCGTTGAAGCTGCGGGCCCGGCCGGTGCCCGCGTTCACGATGGCCTTGGCCATGCCCCCGGCACCGAAGTGGAGGTTGATGGCGACGATGTCGCCGACGTAGATGAAGTCCCGCTGCTGCTCGCCGTCTCCGTAGCCCTCGGTGCCGCGGAAGAGGCGACAGACACCCTCCTCCTTGAGCTGGCGCAGCAGCTGGTGCAGCACGGACATCATCCGGCCCTTGTGGTGCTCCCGGGGGCCAAACACGTTGAAGTAGCGCAGACCCACCACGGGACTCTGGATGGCGGGCATGAGGCTGCGCACGTGCTGGTCGAAGGCCAGCTTCGAGTAGCCGTAGACGTTCAGGGGGCCTTCATTCTTCGGCACAGGCTCGAAGTCGGGGCTGGCGCCGTAGGTGGCCGCGCTGCTCGCGTAGACCAGCGGCGCCTTCCGGGCCAGGCACCAGTGGAGCAGGGCGCGGGAGTCCCCGAAGTTGTTCTCCATCATGTAGCGCCCATCGGCTTCCATGGTGTCGGAGCAGGCGCCGTTGTGGAACACCGCCTCCGGGTTCAGATCCAGCGTGAAGGCATCGAGCCGGGCCCGGAACTCCCGCTTGTCCATGTAGTCGGAGATCGTGAGATCCGCCAGGTTCCGGGCCTTCTCGCCCCGGGCCAGGTTGTCCACCAGGAGGATGTCGGTGTGTCCGCGCCGGTTCAGCTCCCGCACCAGGTTGCTGCCCACAAACCCCGCGCCGCCCGTGACGATGAACATGAGGACTCCTCTGCCTGGATCAGGATAGCGGCTATCCGATGACCTCTTCCGTCTCGGTCTCGGTGGCCGGGACCTTGCGCAGCAGCCTCGGACCCAGCTCCGCCACGAAGGTGGCCGCGAGGATGAGGCCACCCCCGAGGAACTGGACCGGGTTGAGGTGTTCCCGGATGCCCGGCACCCAGCCGCTGATGGCCAGGAGCGCCGTCCACACGGGCTCCATGGAGAAGATCACGCCGCATTCCGTGGCGCCCACGCGCGACTGAAAGGTGCTCTGCACATAGAAGGCCACGGTGGTCGCCAGCAGCCCCATGAAGCCGAGGGCCACCCAGGTGCCCGGCTGCGAGAGGGCCGGGCCGGCGCTCTGAAAGCCGTAGGGGGCGGGCAGGGCGAGGGTGATGGCCAGGGACACAGCCCCGGTCACGGCCACTTGCATGAAGGCCAGCACCCAGCCGGAGGACCGGCGGGAGAAATGCCCGGTCATGACGATGTGGAAGCCGCAGAGGATGGCCGCCAGCAGGGTCTCCGAGTCGCCCCGGTTCCAGCCGCCCCAGGCGGCGCCGGGCTCCCGGACCAGAAGCGTCAGGCCGGCCAGGGCCACCAGAGCGCCCAGGCCATGGAAGAGCCGCAGCCGGTCGCCCACCAGCAGGGCCACCATGGGCGTGAAGATCACGTAGAGGCCCGTGATGAAGCCGGACTTCGAGGTGCTGGTGAAGCGCAGGCCGTCCGTCTGGAGCCAGAACAGGGTGACCAGGATCAGGCCCAGCCAGAGTCCATCCAGGGCGTCCTGCCGGCGAATGGGGATCCGCAGGAGGAGCAGCATGAAGCCCAGTCCGGCGGTGCCGATGGCGAAGCGGATGCTCAGCAGGGCGCCGACGGACAGTCCCGCCTGCAGGGAGTACTTGGCCGCTGGAAAGCCGCCCGCCCACACCAGGGCGATGGCCGCGAGGGCCAGGACGGCAGTCAGGTGGGAACGCTTGGCTTGCGGCATCCCTCCAGGCTAACCCGGGGGTGGCTATTTCAGGATGGCGACAACGCGAACGGTCAGCTCGGGCTGATCGGGATCGTCCGTGGCGAGCACCAGCAGCTCGCTGTACCGGCCCGGCTTGAGGGAGGCGGGCAGGATCACGGTCAGGTCCAGGGCGCCAGCCTTCTGGCTCAGGCCCTCCACCCGCATGCCCGTCAGGGAGGGCTGGGCGGACGTCACGCGGAAGGCCCGGCCCTCGGCCTGCTTGAGGTTCAGCTTCTGGCGCACCTCTTTCCCCGCCGCATCCTGGAAGACCAGCTCCGCGGGCGTGGCCAGGATCGACGGCTTCAGGTCCCACTGGATGTTCAGAGGCAGCTGGGCCAGCCGGGGGTTCGTGAAGCGCACCGTGGCCTGCTCGACGCCGCGGAGCTGGCCGGTGGGCACCTTGCGGCCGTCCAGCACGACCTCCAGCACCTGATCCTTGCCCTCCGCTTTGTGGCTGAAGGTGAGGAACGTCGCGCCCGGGGCCTTCACGTCCACGATCTGCACCGGCTCCCCGTTGCCGGTGGCATAGCGGACCACGCTGCGGGTGGTGGTGGACTTGGGCGCCTGGAAGAAGTAGACCGTCTCCACCGACGGCATGATCTCCTGCACCACCTCGGCTTCCAGCGTGAGGCTGGCCGCCTGGTTCTTGGGGTCATCGGAGACCACCGTGATGGACTTCCGCACCGCGCCCCGCATGCCCTTGGGGTCGAAGGTGGCCTCGATGTCCGTGGACTCACCCGGGGCCAGGGACCACTTGCCCAGCACGGTGTAGGTGCAGCCGCAGGCGGGGCGCAGCTGGGTGATGTTCAGGAAGGCGTTGCCGGTGTTGGTCACGTGGTACTTGGCCGCGACCTTCCGGTCCGGCGTGATTCGGCCGAAGTTGTGGTGCGTCTTGTCAAAGGTGATGGTGGGGGCCTGGGCCAGCAGCAGGGCGGGGACCACGAAGGGGAGCAGGTACCGGAAGCGCATCAGGATGACCTCGCAGGAGAAGGATCCAACGATTCTAGCCCCAGTCCTGCTCGTGCGGACCCTCAGGGACCTGGACGCTCGCTCGGGAGGGTCGCCAGCAGCTCGGCCCAGACCTGATCCGGTCTGATGTCTTCCAGGCAGGGGTGCCCCGGGGTGAAGCAGGCGGGCTTGAAGCAGGGGGCGCAGGGCACGCCTTCCTTGCGGAGGCCCCGGCTGTGGGGTCCCCAGGGGGTGGAGCCCCCGGGATCCGTGGCGCCGTAGAGGGCCAGCACCGGGACCCCGCAGGCGGCGGCCAGGTGGCTGAGCCCCGAGTCGTTGCCCAGCACTGCCGTGGCGGCCCGCATCCAGGCCGCGGCCTCCTTCAGGGTCGTGCGGCCACACAGGTTGATGCCCTCGGTACCAGCCACGGCCGAGCAGGTGGCCGCCTCGTCCGGGGTGCCCAGCACTGCCACGGCGAAGCCCTCCGCGCGGGCCCGCAGCAGCAGGGTCCGGTAGTGGGCCACGGGCCAGGCCTTGGAGGGCCAGGTGGATCCGGGCATGAGGCAGAGGTGCCGCTGTCCGGGCAGGTCCACGGCCACGCCCGGATCGAAGTCCGCGAAGGGCATGGGGGGCAGGTCCGGCCATCGCCGCTGCAGCACGGCGTGGTAGCGCAGGAGGAAGGGACCTGGGGCGTCCCAGAAGGGACCGCTGTGGGTATTGAAAGGGCCGGCCAGGCTCTCGTCCACGCCGATGCGTTCCGGCACCCGCGCCAGCCAGGCCGCCAGGGCGGGGCGCAGGGACTTGGGGAAGTGGATGCTGCGCGCGGCCTGGTGCTCCCGCAGCACGCGGGCCATGGCCAGGGGGCTGGGCTTGCCCTCGTCGGGCAGGGTCGCATCACAGAACCAGGTGCCCTCCACCAGGCCCACGGTGGTCTTTGGTCCCCAGACGACCAGGGGACCCGCACCGATCTGGCGCAGCAGGCGCAGGACCGGCAGCTGCATGGCGGCGTCCCCCACAAACCGCGGGAAGCGGAGCCAGGTGGCGTGGGGCGGGATGGGGCTGCTCATCGGCCAGGCCGGGTCTGCGGCTGCAGCAGCCGCTGGAGGTGGGGCAGCAGGACTGCCGGATCCAGGCGGTCCATGCCGCCCGAGAGGTCGGCTTCGGGTGGGGGATATTGAACCACCTGGACCCCTGAGCCCAGGGGCGCCCACCGGTCCGGGGTATGGTTGGGGCGCAGGCCCATCAGGCACACGAGGGGCACCTCTAGCGCCGCAGCCATGTGGGCGGGGCCCGAGGAGGGACTGATGATGGCGTCGCAGGCCCGCATCCGGGCCATCAAGCCGCGGAGATCCGAGGCAGGGAGCCCGGACAGCTCCGGGGGGCCGAGGATGAGGGGGGTCCAGCCCTGGGCCGAGAACATCGCCTGGGCCGCGGTCCACCAGGCGCCGCTGGGGTGCGCGCCGGCCCCGGTTCCCCTGAGAAAGATCCCCAGGCGTGGGCCCTGGAATCCGGCCAGATCCAACTCGCCCTGGTGGCGCTCCGCCTCGCTGAGGTAGAGCCGCGGCGGCTCAGGCGCTCCTCCGTCCAGCCCCCAGGGCCGGAGGAAGTCCAGCGTGTTCATGGCCTCATGCCTCCCGCTGCCATAGCGCCCACGCCAGACCAGGTCCGTGGCCGCGAGGATCTGGTCCAGGCCTCGGGCCCTGGCGACCCTCACAGGAACCCCAGCCTGCTTCGCGGCCGTGATGACCTCCCGGTCCCGGTGGCCGAGGTTGATGACGATCTGAGGGTCGATCTGCCTGAATAGGGCGCAGAGGTCCTGTCCCTCGGTCCGGAGGTGCACCCCCGTGATGTCCGGGTGTTCCTGGAGGAGCGGTGCCGAGTAGGATCTGACCAGCCAGTGGATCTCCGCCGATGGGAACCGCGACAGGATCCGGGCCTGCACTGGGAGGGAGATCAGCAGATCGCCCAGCGCATCCGTGCGGGCGATGAGCACCCGCTCGCCGCCCCCGAAGGACAGCTTCCGGTGGGCGAACACGACATGCTTCACAGGACTCCAGGGGAGGGTCTGACTTCGGAATGGATGCGGGCGCGGGATGGGTTCAGGATAGGATGGCTGACCCAGCGCGTCACACTCACAGGTTGCCATGTCTCTTGCCTCGACCCAACGGATCCTGCTGGTAGAGGATGAACCGAGCCTCCGGGAGGTCCTCACCCTGGCCCTGGAAGGGGCGGGGTTCCAGTGCGAGGCGACTCCGGGCATCCAGGAAGCCCAGCGAGCCCTGCGGGAGGCCACCTTCGATGGGGTGCTCTCGGACCTCAAGCTCAAGGATGGCTCCGGCATTGAGCTGCTCACCTGGATGAAGGAGCAGGCCCTGGAGACGCCGGTGGTGATCATGACCGCCTACGCCACCACGGAGACCACCGTGCAGGCCCTCAACCAGGGCGCGGTGGACTTCATCACCAAGCCCTTCAAGCACGAGGACCTGATCGCCACACTGAAGGGGCTGCTGGCCACCACCGAGCCCGAAGCGCCGCCGCCCCAGGACCTGGGTGAGCTGGTGGGCGTCGGCCCGATGATGCGCAAGATCAACGCCCTCATTGGCAAGGTCTCCCGCGCCGACACCACGGTGCTGCTCACCGGGGAGAGTGGCACCGGCAAGGAGGTGGTGGCCCGGCTCATCCACCGCTACTCCGACCGCGCCAAGGGGCCCTTCGTGCCCATCAACTGCGGCGCGCTGCCCGAGGCCCTGCTGGAGAGCGAGCTGTTCGGCTTCGAGAAGGGTGCCTTTACGGGGGCCAGCGCCCTGAAGCGCGGCCTCTTCGAAGAGGCGGGCGGCGGCATCCTCTTCCTGGACGAGATCGGCGAGATGCCGCTGGCGCTCCAGGTGAAGCTGCTCCGGGTGCTCCAGGAGCGCAAGGTCCGTCGCATCGGCGCCACCGAGGAGCGGGCCGTGGATGTGCGGGTCATCGCGGCCACCAACCGGGACCTCCGCGCCCGGGCCGAGTCCGGGGCCTTCCGCGAGGACCTCTACTACCGGGTCAACATCCTGCAGATCCCGATGCCGCCCCTGCGGGACCGGCCGGAGGACCTGCCAGTCCTGGCCGAGCACTTCATCCGCCGCTTCTGCCACAAGCTGGGCAAGGCCCCCATGCAGCTGCACCCGGAGGCCATGGGCCAGCTCCTCACCTATCGGTTCCCAGGCAATGTGCGGGAGCTGGAGAACCTCATGGAGCGCGCCGTGGCGCTGAACCCGGGTGGCCCCATCACCCGGGACCTGCTGCCCGAGGGCTTCGGCCAGGTGGCCGGCAGCACCCCTGGGGAGCGGACGCCGGCCCTGGCCATCCCTGCGGAGGGCTTCGACCTGGAGGCCTGGGGCCAGGCCATGAAGGGCTACTTCCTCCGGCGGGCCCTGGACGAGGTGGGGGGCGTCAAGACCAAGGCCGGCAAGCGCCTGGGCATGAGCTTCCGCGCCTACCGCTACTGGCTGGCCGAGCTGGGCGGTCTGGACGCCCTGCCCACGGACTTCCCCTGGCCCGGGGACTTCCCCGCGCCGGTCGTCGAGGAACCCGGGGGAACCGAAAGCTCAAAGGAGGCATGATGCCCATGAATGCTTGCTTTTTCAGCCATTCCAGGCACACTGAAAAGCTCGGATGCACCGCCGCCGAGCCCTTTTCCCGGATCCCGACCATGACCCCCTCGCCTGCCCGCCGCAAGTCCCGCCTGAAAAGCCGTGGCTTCTCGCTGCTGGAGCTCCTGGTGGCCATGATGATCATCGCCGTGCTGGGGACCCTGGGCTTCTCCCAGTACCGCAAGCACTCGGCCCAGGCGCGCTACCTCAAGGCCCAGGACGACTTGAAGATCGTGGCCGAGGGCCTCGACCAGTACTACCTCAAGAGCGGCCACTACCCTGACTTTGGCAGCTACGATGCGATGGTGGACGGCAACTCGGTCCTGGTGAAGGGCAACCTCATCAAGACGGGCATGTCCGCCCAGGATCCCTTCGGCCAGCCCTACGAGGGCAAATCCACCCGGCTCGACTACGAGCTGAAGTGCGCGGGCGACCCGGCCAACCCCGAGGATGCCGGTCCCATCACCCGCACGCCCGGCCAGGGTGCGACCAGCTCCTCGCCCGTGAGCGGCCCCAAGGCCGGTGGCGCCCCCGCCGACGGCGGAGCCAAGAAGTGATCCACCTCTACAAGCTGCCCCTGGAGGGCCTCCGCCTGAATGGCACCACTGAGAAGCTGGCGCTGGAGGGGGACGTGGCCCTGCGGGACCTCACCTGGTCCGTCTTCGCCCTGGCTTCGGATGGCGACGTGTTCCTCGAGGTGAAGGGCCAAGCCGTCTGGCAGGGCACCTGCAGCCGCTGTCTGGCCCACCTGGATCGGCCCCTCAGGGTCGAGAGCCAGTTCCTGGGCAGCAAGGACGCGGAGCTGGTGGCCCGGGGTGCTCACACGCTGGGCTCCCAGGACCTCGATGTGGTCTTCCTGCCCGAGGACACCCTGGACGAGACGGAGCTGGTGCGCGAGCAGTTCGAGCTCCAGGCGCCCATGCACCCGCTCTGCACCGAAGACTGCCAGGGACTCTGTCCCACCTGCGGCAAGAACTGGAACAAGGGTCCCTGCCACTGCCAGCCCGAGTCCGACACGGCGCCTTCCGCCCTCAACAAGGCCCTTGCCAAGGCCTTGGCGGGAATCAAGCTGGACCCGCAATCCTGAAACCCTTAACCTGGAACTTTGCGTTCTATCCCTAGGAGCAAGCCATGCCGAATCCCAAGCGCCGCCATTCCAAGGCCCGCCGCGACCGCCGGCGCACCCATGACTCGCTCGAAGTCATGAGCGCCAGCACCTGCCCGAACTGCCAGACGCCCAAGCTGCCGCACCGCGTGTGCCCCAGCTGCGGCTTCTACCGCGGCAAGCTGGCCGTCCGCGTCGCCGCGACGGCTTAAGAACACTTCGGTGGACAGCCACCGCATTGCACTGGATGTCATGGGGGGTGATTTTGCCCCCCATGCCACTCTGCAGGGCGCCCGGGAGGCTCTTGAGGCCTGGCCTGGGCTCCAGCTGTTCCTGGTGGGCAATGAGGGCGTGATCCGCCCCGAGCTTGCGAAGCATGGCTTCACCCCGGCCCTCATGGCGCGGGTGGAGCTGGTGCATGCCTTCCACACCGTGGTGATGGAGGACAAGGCCACCTGCATCCTCAAGGAAAAGAAGGACAGCTCCATCCGGGTGGCCGCTCAGCTGGTCCGCGAGGGGCGGGCCCACGGCGTCGTGTCCATGGGTCACACCGGGGCCGCCATGGTGGCCTCCAGCCTGGTGATCGGCAAGCTCGATGGCGTGGACCGGCCCGCCCTGGCCAGCGTCCTGCCCAACATGAAGGGCACCCCCACGGTCCTCCTGGATGTGGGCGCCAACGTGGACTGCCGCGCTGTCCACATCGCCCAGTTCGCGGTCATGGGCTCGGTGTACGCCGAAGAGGTGCTGGGCCTGGAGCGGCCCCGGGTGGGCATCCTCAGCGTGGGCGAGGAGGATGGCAAGGGCACCGACGTGACCAAGGACGCCTCCGCCATGCTGCGGCAGATGGAGATCAACTTCGAAGGCAACGCCGAGGGGCGCGACATCTGGAACGGCAACTTCGAGGTCATCGCCTGCGACGGTTTCGTGGGCAACATCGTGCTCAAGTCCAGTGAGGCCCTGGCGGAGGGCATCATCTCCGGCCTGCGCGAGAGCTTCATGACGAGCGCTCTGACCAAGTTCGCGGGCCTCCTGGCCAAGCCGGCCATGAAGAACTTCAAGAAGAAGCTCGACTATTCGGAATACGGCGGCGCCCCGCTGCTGGGCGTGAAGGGCGTGAGCATCATCGGCCACGGCCGCAGCGACGCCAAGGCCGTCCGCAACGCCATCCGTGCCGCCCTCCGCGCCGCCGAACACAACCTGCACCAGCGCATCCAGGAGCGCGTCGCCCTGTTGCTGCCCCAGGACTGAGACAGTTCCGAGGGCAGGGAAAAGATGAACAACTCTCGCGGAGAAAGGACGAGAAGGCAGAGGCTGCAGAGGCTTACTCAAGGTTCTGCCCTCAGCGCTCTCAGCTATCTCCGCGACCCTCTGCGAGAGTCGTGATTTCTTCTGAAGAAGTAGGACTGAATGGAGGGTTCCATGGGCAAGGTGGCTTGGCTGTTTCCGGGGCAGGGGTCCCAGGCGGTGGGCATGGGCATGACGCTGGCCGCGGCGGAACCGGCGGCCCTGGCCGTACTTCAGGAAGCCGATGCGGCCCTGGGGTTTGCGCTATCGACGCTGATGGCGGAAGGGCCGGAAGAGACCCTCAAGCTCACGGAGCACACCCAGCCCGCCATCCTGACCCACAGCATCATGGTGGTGCGGGCCTTGGGCGATCGGCTGCCGCGCCCCGACTTCGCCGCGGGCCACTCCCTGGGCGAATACAGCGCCCTGGTGGCCCTGGGCGCCCTGGACTTCCAGGACGCGGTCCGCACGGTTCGTGAGCGGGGCCGGGCCATGCAGGTGGCCGTGCCCGTGGGCGTGGGCGCCATGGCCGCCATCCTGAGCATGAGCCAGGCGGATGTGGAGGCCAGCTGCGCCGAGGCCCAGGCCGCCACCGGGAAGATTGTTGTGCCCGCCAACTTCAACGGCCCCGGCCAGATCGTCATCGCTGGGCACGCCGAGGCCGTGGACGCCGCCCTGGAGGCCGCCAAGGCCCGGGGGTGCCGGAAGGCCATGAAGCTGCCCGTGAGCGCCCCGTTCCACTCCCCCCTCATGGAGCCGGCCCAGGCCCACATGGAGCCGGTCCTGCGTGGCCTGAGCTTCCGGGCTCCCCTCTGTCCCCTGGTGAATAACGTGGACGCCGCCGCCGTGTCCGAGCCCGAGGCCCTGCGGGACGGCCTGGTGCGCCAGATCCCCGGCGCCGTGCGCTGGCAGGCCACCCTGGACCTGCTCCTGGACCAGGGCGTGACCACCTTCCTGGAGCTGGGCCCCGGCAAGGTCCTGGCGGGTCTGGTCAGGCGCCAGGCCAAGGAACGGGGCCTGGAGGTGACCGCCCTGAGCCTGGGCGCCCCTGAGGATCTCGGTCAGCTGGGTTGACACCCCCCTGGGAGGCTGGCTTCCGGGGAAGGTGTGATGGAAAGCAATGCCCTTCAACGCTAGGGTAAATAAACGCCGCGATCACGGTTTCGTGTGCGGGATGTTGGGCTGCGCGCCGCCGTCTCGCCATCCCTCATCCACTCCCAGCCTGGAGGTGCTCATGCGCAAGGATCTAGTCTTCGGAATGGCCGGTTCGGGAGGAGATGGCATCGTCTCCGCCGGCGACTCATTGCTGCAGGCCGCGGCCGCCGAGGGATACCACGGGGTCATGACCAAGAGCTTCGGCTCGCAGATCCGCGGCGGCGAGTCCTCCTGCCGCGTGCGCATCAGCACGACCCCGATCCTCAACCCCGGCGGCAACCTCGACGTGGCCGTCGCCCTGAACTGGGATGACTTCCTCAAGTTCGGCGCGGAGCTGCCCGTGAGCGGCAACACCGTGGTGATCTACGAGGCCGCCACCAAGATCCTCGAAGCCGACATCCCCCTGGTGGGCGTGACGCCGCTGCAGGTGATCGCCGTGCCCATCGCCCAGATGGCCAAGGAGACTGCCGGCACCGAGCGCGCCAAGAACACCGTGGTGCTGGGGCTCATCGCCGGCTGGTTCGGCATCGGCGCCGTCGCCGTGATGAAGGGCATCCGGAAGAAGCTGGCCAAGAAGGGCGAGGAGCTGGTGGACGCCAACCAGCGCGCCTTCGACGCGGGCCGCGCCTTCGCCATGGAGCACCCGCTCAAGGTCAGCATGAATGTCGCGGCCTCGGCCACCAAGGGCCAGGTCAAGCTCATCACCGACGGCAACGACATGTGCGCCGCAGCGGCGATCTTCGCGGGCTGCCGCTTCTTCGGCGGCTACCCCATCACCCCCTCCACCGAGGTCATGCAGTTCTTCACGGACCACGTGTGGAAGTACAACGGCGCGGTGCTGCAGGCCGAGGACGAGATCGCCGGCATCGGCGCGGCCGTGGGCGCCTCCTTCGCGGGCACCAAGGCCATGACCGCCACCAGCGGCCCCGGCCTCTCCCTGAAGTCCGAGATGATGGGCCTCGCCAGCATCGCCGAGCTGCCCCTGGTGATCGTGGATGTGCAGCGCGGCGGCCCCTCCACGGGCCTGCCCACCAAGACCGAGCAGTCCGATCTCTTCGCGGCGGCCTTCTCGGCCCACGGCGACGTGATCCGGCCGGTCCTGGCCCCCACCTCCGTGGCCGACACCTTCCGCATCACCATCGAGGCCTTCAACATCGCCGAGTACTACCAGACGCCGGTGATCGTCCTCTCCGACCAGGAGATCGCCTCGCGCAAGGAGACCCTGGATCCCATCGACACCACCCAGTTCAAGATCATCAACCGGGTGGTGCCCACGGGCTCTGACCTGGTGGACTACAAGCGCTTCAAGC
>Ga0194052_1000593_pt1 | contig 22601 bp, 22 predicted proteins | sample SepL226m_MetaG_FD_160117 | JGI IMG/M metagenome (GOLD analysis project Ga0194052, IMG submission 160117) | Anoxic zone freshwater microbial communities from boreal shield lake in IISD Experimental Lakes Area, Ontario, Canada - Sep2016-L227-6m | ecosystem: Environmental > Aquatic > Freshwater >...
CCCTATCCCAAACCAGCTTTCCACCCCAAAAGAAGTTCAGATCAATAGCGCAACGTCTTAAATGATTGCTATGCATAGTCTTTGATCTGCCAGTCTTGTAATAAATCTCTTGCTGCTCCGCAGAACGCCAAAGCTCCCCACCAGTCAGAACCCAGCCCTCATTCGTGGCAAATTGAATAAGACTGCAAACATCCATTAAAAAGGCGGCTTGCTCTTCGACTAGTCCCGTTTTTATTGAACTCATTAAACGCCCTCCTCATGGCGAGTGCCATCAATGACTTCATCTTGGGTTTTAGTAAGACCCTTATTTTCAGTATAGAGTTTGAGGCTTTCTGGAGAATTTAAGCGGTACTCATAGGACTGCACTTCAATGCCTGGCGAGAAAGTGAGTCGTGTGTAAAAGTAGCCTGGTATTAAAGGGGTATGGGTTGTGAGCTTGGCCTTGTAATGGGTCTTTGATCCAGGAGTCACCTTAGGAAAGATAATGATCTTATGTTTTTGATCTGAAAACATGGCTGCCCCTGCACTGTTATCGTCCTCAACGGTACGAATGGCATTGGCAGCAACCGGAATCTTCTCGCCCTTAGGGGTAATCGTATAAGCCTCGAGGATTTCTAAGGTGGATAGTGTTGAGTTATAGGGTAAATCTGCTTGAGACTCGGATTCAACCGCTATTTGAGATTTGATTAAGGTCGTTAATTCATCTACTTCTACTACAGAGCCATCAGAGTTAATGGTTTCAACAATCAATGCTCTTTCAATTACTGACAATGCTTCGAGCTCTCCCTTTCCGGCGCTGGTAATGCCGGCATTGGCTAGTAACAAAAATCCTACCAGCACTGCAGCTAAACCGCTAATCGATTGAATGGCAAATTTCATGACTACTTTCTGGTGGATTTACTGAGTTATTACTAAGTTATTTCATTCTCTTGATCCACTAGCTCAATAGGTGAGCTTTGGGCTTTTTATTCTGATCCTATGAACACTTTTAGGAGATCTTCATGAAATTAGCCTCTACCCTGGTTTTAATTGCTCAAATTGCCTGTATTTCACTGGCATCAGCCCAAGCGATTTATGGTCCTACTGGCAACTATGTGGGTTATAGCCAGACTTCCCCGAGTGGCGTTACCAATGTCTATAACGCCTCTGGTCAGAACGTGCAGTCCTTTCAGACAGATAACGGGCAAACTAGTTTTTATAGTCCTCAAGGTGCATACCAAGGCACTTCTACTGCCCCAGTTTATGCAGCGCCCAATACCAGTCTGAATTTTCCTCGCCAGGCACCACAAGCACCTTCAGTTAAAGGTTGGTAAGTGATTCTGATGATTGATGTTTCTTACTGTATTAATGAAAGGATTTTTATGAAAATCTATTTAGCATTTTTCTTAGCCGCCCTATGTTCAGGGGCTTGCTTTGCTCAAGCGAGTAATAACTGGAACAACTCTCCCAACAATTGGCAGAACAGTCCCAACAACTGGAATAACTCTTCGAACAATTGGCAGAACAGTCCTAATAACTGGCAGAACTCAGCCAATAATTGGAACTCTAATAACGGGGTATATGACAACAGTGGCAATCGTATTGGCTACGAGACCTTAGCACCTAGTGGTGTGACCAATGTCTTTGATAACAACGGCAACCGGATTGGCTATGCGCCAGCAAAACAATGACAAGCTACGAATACGAACTACTAAAAATGGAGCCCGTCGCGACTGATGCAGATCGGGTAGAAGAATTATTGAATGAAAAAGGAGCTGAGGGCTTTAGACTAATTGCTATTCAAAAGCTTTGGACGAGTGATGACTATGGGCAGTCTATCCAACGAAATTTCTTGGTCCTCGAAAAAGCAGAAGAGGAAGAGCTTTAGGCGTGAATAAAGAAAAGCTATTGTTTTTGGATTTTGATGGAGTATTGCACCCTACCCACTTTGCTGGAGAAGCCCCTTTTTCTAAAGCGCATCTGTTAGAAGAAACCTTGGCGCAATTTGCTCCCAAGATTGTGGTCTCATCAAGCTGGCGCTTTACCCACTCGCTAGAGAAGTTACAAAAGACATTGCCTAGTGCCATTGGGCAGTTGATCATTGGTGCCACAAGTTCAGCCATTATTGGTAAGCATCCTCGCTTTCAGGAGATTTTGAACTATCTGGGTGGTTATGGACCGGTAGATTGGAGAGCACTTGATGATTCTTATTGGGAGTTTCCGAGTCCTTGCCCAAAATTGATACGCTGTAATCCTAATACTGGAATTATGGATAAACAGATTTTGGAATTACAACAATGGCTGAGTAAACCCAAGTAGATTAACCTCGATTTAACTTCGCACTTACCAACTCAATCGCATGCAAGAATTGGAAATAGTCATGTTCGCAACCAATCGGAACTTTTTCTGAGATTGCATGCTCATTGAGATGTTCAATTTCCTTGATGTACTCCGCTTTCTGCTCAGGGCTAATATCGTGGTGCGTAATATGTTTTTCAATTTCGAGTAATTTTTCATATCCATGACGATGCTGTATATGGTATCTAGTTGTTCTTAAATGAACATTTAGCTTAGTAGTGGCATAAAGTATGGTTGCCAGGCTAATAATAAAGACCCAAAATCGATTAGCAAATCCAGCGATCGACAATGGCAGATAGCGCATAGCCTCTGGAATTCCATAATCATAAAATTTGAGCGCTACTGGGCTTGCTTTGATAGTGGGATCCATATAAGCCGGGAATTCTTCTCGCTTACTAAAGAATAATTCGGTAGGATTTCGGTTGAAATTTTTAACTGCCATCAGTAATAAAAATTGTAAGTCCTTATTTAAGTCCTTCCGAACAGCTAGCGAGGTAGTAGTGGCAATTAGTCTGACATCATTAGGAGGAATCACATGCTCAATATCTATAGAACCTTTGGGCATATGTACTTCCTCTATATAAGATATCTTTTTGGCATATGCTGAGGCTAATCCAAAATCAAACAATGCCGCTTTAGGATCTCTGAGTAATCGCTGAATATCAGGATCGCCAAATGGAGTGACCACCATAATTGCATCTAGCTTTCCATCTCTAAAATCTTGCTCATTTTTTTCATAAGAGTCGACCTTGAAGTGAGGGTTGTTATCTATGGAGATGCCATCTAGGGCAAATAACGCCTTAGCCATGGGTCTAGTGCCTCCTTTTTCAGGGCCTACTCCAACTTTCAACGCCCCAAAATCTTTCAAAGAGGTCATTTTTTTACCGAGTGATTTTTGATAGAAGATCCAGATGGGTTCATAAGCAATGCTGCCAAGAGATTCGATCTTTGAAGCAAGCGCATCGTCTATAGCGCCGCCTTGAATGAAAGCCACATCAACCCCACTCTTGGGATTGGCCAACAATTCAGCATTTTCTATAGACCCTACCGAAGGCGCAGAGATGACTTCAAAACCTTCCTTTTTGAAGTAGCCATGAACTACTTCTACTAAATCAGCATAACCAGCGATAGTAATTTTCTTGGGAGGGCTTGGCTCTAGGTAATAGCCAATCAGAATTAAAGAAGTTACAAACAGAGAGGCGGCTAATTTTTGCTCAATAGCCAACGCTTTAATGGCTCGAACCTCATCTAGAACCACCTGAATTAAATAGCTATGTGCCTTCATATCGTCCTGTGACTCTGACTATGCAAAAAATATAATAAGAAACCCTCTATGAGGCTCCATTTAGACCCAATTTACCAAAAAATGAGGGTTTTGCGATAAATTGCTTAATACATGGGGCCAAAAGAAAGGTGTTCATTCTTGGCAATTTCCATTAATAATGCCCAGATGGTGCTAAAAGCTATAAATATGCTCATCTGCTAAAATTTATTTTTCCAGTTAAAAATTATCAGCTTTTATAGGCCTCATCATGAAACACTGCACAAACCCCTCTTGTAAAACTCCTTTACCAGACTTTGCAACATCATGTCCAAAATGTGGGCAACAGTTCAAGGCAGGCTCTTCAACCTCTCCGGCGCCAAGACCATCAGCTGCTACTCCACAGATTAAGCCAAATCCTTCAACAGCGCCTGTCAGTGCCAGCTCAAGCACTAGCACAAGTTCAAATGAAGCCACTAATACACCTCCCGCTAAACCAAAGAAAAAGGGTTTACTCATTGGTGGCGGTGTCGCAGTTTTAGCCATAGCGGGTCTAATGGCGATTGGATCATCAAAGCCAGAAAATACCTTTCCTTTCTTGGGTATTGTTTACGCTACTAATTGCTATAAACCCAATGGAGACCCATTTGTTTTAATTGCTAATGGCAAGGGAGTTGATTTCTACTCACCTTCAAACACTGGCACCCTAGATATCGAAAATTTTGACTCGGTCGAAGTTCAAGAAGGTGGTGGTGGTCAGAAAATGGTATTTTTCACCAGCTCTTCACTCAAAAGATTTATGAGGGTATTTATGGATACCAAATCATTTGAAGTTACAGAAATGGTTGAGGATGGCAAAACCACATTCGATAGCCAAAAAGATGGTAAGGCGCCTATTTATAAGGGATGTGCAAAAAATTCTGCTGCTGCAACTTATTTAAATACATTTAGCCCGGCTATTGCTCCAACCTTGAAATAATCATTAGCGCACAAAGGGGGCATTATCTGCCCTCTATTTTGATTGAATTTAAAGCCGCTTTAAAAATTATTAGATTTTTGCTTCTTTTAAAAATCTATTCAAAATTACCTCGCAATTCATCACATCAGAGGTAATTAAAGGGTCATTGTCATATCTTGTGCCAGTACTATTAAGGCGCGCTATATAGCGCATATATTGCTTGGTGATCCCATCTACATTTTTCATATCCTGCACTGAGATACTTTCAGGGTCTTGATAGTTCTTTTTTATTACATTTATTGTTGCCTTAGTTGCATCCACATAACCATTTTTCATCAATGGCGCAAACTGGTTGGGAAGTTAGTGTCCATTTCGAGAGTTAAAGTGAAGGGCCAAAGTAAGGCCTGAGCATCTATCAAAAACGTGTAATTGAACATTAGGATCCTTAAAATTTGACGACTTCAAGTAATCGCTAATTGCAATGAACTCTTGAGCAAAACATGGTTGGACAGTTAGTAATAGAGTCCCTATGCAGATAATATTTCTCATTTTTTTCTTCTTTATTCGGTTGCGATAAATCTTGTTTTTTTAGAATGTAAGTTTTGGTGAAGTATTAAAACTTCACAAGTGAAATCCTAATGAAACTCTCCTTGAAAGCAATGCCGCACCTCATGACCTAGTGTTACTAGATTGGTAGCTTTACTTGTAATGATCGTGCAGATACTTTTATTGCCACTTCGGGTCCAAAATGAACAGGCCTCTAAGGCATAACCAAAGCCGTTATTGCCACGTAATCGACTTTCTTTTTCACAAGTAGCGTTAATATCATCTGCCTGCTGCCAAATGATCTCGCTCTTATTTGCAAAATTACGCTTAGTATTAAAAAGCTCGAATGGCTTTTCTTCATAAGAAAAACACAGTGATGGGAATATAAATGCCATCAATAAAACGCTTCCTAAAAAATTTTTACAGGTGTTACCACTCATCATATTTTTTCCTCCATTAGTTTTAATTACGATGGGATCGTTTCATCCTATCGACCTTGTTAATCATCTAAATTAGCCATGCTCTTGCAGTTGACCTTCATTACTTAGCCTTCTTGATTGCCTTTGGGATTATTTAATTGATTCTGATTAGATTAAATCCTTGCTAGCTCATGAAATGAGCCTTAAACTGAATAAAGTTATAAAATTAATAAAAGTAACTTTTTAGTGAAGAGGCCATATGAGCGATCCAGAACGCCTGCACCGTATCAAATACATGATTCAGCAGCGAAAATGCGTCCCGATTGACGCCTTTTTGGATGAGCTGGAGATATCTAAGGCCACCTTCAAGCGTGATTTGGAATATCTACGAAGTCGCCTCAATGCCTCGATCATCTATGACCGCTTCATGGGATGCTATAAGTTTGAAAACCCAGGGGATCTAGATAAGGTCGAGATGACCGGTTTATGGTTTTCTGAAAAAGAGGCCACTGCCTTAGTTCTGATGCAGCACTTACTTTCTTCGCTAGACCAAGGTGGTTTGATTGGGCCTCATATTGAACCACTTACTGCCATCATCGATGGCATCTTAGGTCAAAGTGAAACCACTGCCAAGGAATTACGTAAGCGTATTAAAGTCATTGGTATGGGTTCGCGCAAGAACTCCATTGAGAACTTCGAAGAAATTGGCGCTGCCCTACTTAAACGTAATCGCCTAGAAATTACTTATTACTCCAAAAGTAGGGATGAAGAGACTGCTCGTGAGATATCTCCCCAGCGCTTGATCTACTATAGAGAAAATTGGTATCTAGATGCCTACTGTCATCTTCGCAATGATTTGCGAAGCTTTGCAGTTGACGGCATCAGAAGCGCCTTACTCACCAACAAAAAAGCACAGGAAGTGACTGAAAAAGAATGTCACGAACATTTTGCTGAAAGCTATGGCATTTTTTCTGGGAAAGCTACTCAAAGAGCAAAATTACGATTTACTCCAGAACATGCGCGTTGGGTTGCAGGTGAGCATTGGCATGGTCAGCAAGTAGGTAGCTTTGATAAAGAAGGTTTTTACTTACTTGAGTTTGATTTCAATCAAGATCCAGAATTGATTATGGACATACTCAAGCATGGATCCGGGGTTGAGGTAATGGGGCCTGCAAGCCTAAAGAACAAAGTCAGGGCCGAACTAGATAAAGCGTTAAAAAGCTATTCCTAGCCTTTCAATTTAACCAATCTAATATCTTGGTTAAATTGCGTGTAATTAAAATTATGCTTTATTGGTATAGCGAATGATGACTTCCAAGTTAGTAAACATTGCTTTAACCGTCTGCTCGGCGAGATAGGCTGAGCTTGTTTGAATTGGCATTACACCTTCGCTCACAACCTCACTACTTCCTGGTCGGTATGCCGTATAGGTAACGTTGTAGGTGTCATTCATAATTGACTAGTTTACAGGGGTCTTGATAGACCCTGCCTACTCCATTCCATGATGGTTTTGTCCATCTCACGCAGGGCAATTTTATTTTTAACGCCGCCTGACAAGCCGCGCCTTGCTATGGGATCTAAAACTTCAGCCAATTGAAGCGACTTAGCTACGATTTCATAATCTACTTTTGCAGGCAAGGCGTCAATCTGCGTATCAGTCAAAGTCGTTGGAGTATCTATGGTCATGCCAAGTCTAACCCCACTTCTGCGCACATGAAGATCTGGCTTAATAGACAAGCCAAGATCAGCAAGCATATGATTCGCGGTTATATACCCCCAACCAAAGCCTGCAAATTTTTGAAATTTCTTAGTCCAAGGAACCACTTGCTGATAATCCAGAAATTGCTTGGCAATCAGTTCGTTGGTAAGTGCATGGATACCATTCTTTTTATCAGCCAAAGCTAAGGCTAACTGTCTTACCGAATAAAGCTTCCATTGGTAACTCTTAAACCCGCCCTTGCTCAAACCATCTACATATTTTTTAGCTGCACTACCTACAATATCAAAAAGTGAATTGGCTCGACCGTTGCCAACTTTAACAATACCCCAGTCTTTGCTTGCAATTTTTTCAAACGAATCAAAATCAGGAGATTTTTGAAGATCTTGAGCAATGCGCTCTCCGCCAGCAACTTTTATATTTGACCAGCAAGGCTTATCCCTTCCAAACATCCAAATCGTTTGAAGGTCAAGATTCCCGGGAACTCTTTCACACAGCTCAACCACTTCATCCCATGCCTTTGGCTTCTGAGATTTAAGCTCATCTCTTGCAATAAGATACTTACTAAGGGTTTTCTCTAACGCGGCGTCCATTTGATGTCTTTCATTTTAATCAGAATTTAAGTTTTAAAAATTATGATTAAATGAGATCTTACACCCTCATAATGTAGAAAATGCATATTCTTACTAAGTCAAAAATTACCTCAGGTCTTCAATGCGTTAAAAAGCTTTGGTTCGATGTAAATGAGCCGATAAAAAAAGAACTGCATATTTTCTATATAGGAAATCGATTCGGTGATTTTTCGAGGCAGCATTATGGATCTGGGCTTAATTTAGAAGGTCAATTTAATGTGGAAATCGTTCTCACTCAAACCGAAGAGGCTCTTAAAGATCCCAATATAAAAGTCATATATGAAGCAGCTTTTTTAAGTGATGATGTGTTAATCCGCGCTGATGTTTTATTGCGCAAAGGGAATGAATGGGAAATGGTAGAGGTTAAATCTTCTACTAGCCAAAAACCAGAACACATTGCAGATGCCTCAATCCAGGCTTATATCATTAGGTCTTGTGGAGTGAAGTTATCAAGTATCAAGATTGGACACATCAATAAGGAATTCTCATATCCAGGCAATGGGATCTATGAGAATCTTTTAACTGAAGTTGATATCACCGCTGAAGTTAATGACTGTCAGATCAAAGTAAAGTCTTGGATTGATGAATTTAAGTTGATTGCCACTAAAGGCGCTACCGAGCCAATAGTGGCGATGGGTGAGCATTGCACCGATCCCCATGACTGCCCCTATCAAACTAGATGTAGCGCATTACTACCCCAATTTGATGGGGTGCCAGTAAACATCATTCCACGTATTGGCAATAAACTTGCCGAAGAATGGGCTGCAAAAGGCGTGCATGACTTAAGAGATCTTCCAGGCGAGGTTCTAAAAAAGCCAATGCAGAAAATGATTCAGCAAGCTCATACTCTAAATAAACCGATAGTGAATTCCACGCTTTCAGCACATATCAAATCTCTTTCATGGCCAAGATTTTTTATGGATTTTGAGACAGTTCAACAAGGCGTCCCACTCATGGCTCATACAAAACCTTATGACGCCCTTCCATTCCAATGGTCTGTCCATCAGTGGAAAAGTCCAGAGCACGATGTCAAACTCGAGGATGGCTTGAGCTTTTTGAAGTTTTATGATCCCAAGATGGATAGAGAGTTTTTAGAATCTCTATTAAACGCCCTAGGGACAGAGGGTCCTATTTTTGTTCACAATGCATCATTTGAGGAATCTAAACTTAAAACCTTATTCCAAAGAGATTCTTGCTCAGACCTTAAGCCCGCAATAGAAGCGCTAATGGCAAGAATTATTGATACAAGAGATCTAGTAAGAGACGATGGTTACTACTCACCTAAAATGAATGGCTCCTTCTCGCTAAAAGATATTGTGAAGGCAATTCCGACTGGGGTAGATTACTCAAGTAGTGATGCCTTGACGGGTGGTGGGGAGGCGCAAATAGTATGGTTTAAATGCACCGATCCCAATACTCCAGAAACAGAAAAAGCAGAGTGGTCAAGGCGGCTGAAGAACTATTGCGCCCAAGATACTCTAGCTATGTATGACCTCATACGCTATCTAGAGAATCCTGTAGACGCAGTAACTTTTAAGATATAAACCCTAAAGGTAACCTAAGATTTATTCTGCTAGTTGGCAATGCTTGTTTGCCCAATAACAGCTCCTGGCTTTTGCAACGCTTCGGCACGACGAGCCTTGTACTCAGCATTCTCGACTGGCATCAACGTAATACCTTGACTGGGAAGCTCTGATTTCGTAACAGGAGTTATCTCTACAGGGGCCGATTGCGGGCTAGACTCAGGCACCATCACTTTAGCCTGTTCTGGAGCTACTTTAATCTGCTCAGGAGCATTTGATTTTGGAGCAACCAGACCATCTAACTCCTTAAAGGCATTGCCAGAGCGGCCCTCAATGTCGCGAGTAGATTTAATCAGATTTTTAGAGCCCATTGGTAGCGCTACTAAAACATAGCTTCTGATTCGGTTGCCTTCTGCCACATGCTTCATTTCTATGGTTTCAACTCCGGAGATATCAACATCAGGACAAATGCTTCGAGCCGTCAATTCTGATTGCTCTACAGATGCGCCATCATTGTCTGCTCTATACATTTTCATCTGACTGCGGACCTTACCACCAGCGCCTGTGCAAATCTTGACGTATGCCATGGTTTTAGCTTTGAGGTCTGCCATAGAAAAATCGCTGCTAATTGCAGTTCCATTTTCATAAATAACGCCACTTTCTTTAGGCAGTGTAGACATCCATTTAGGTGCTTTATCTACCGCCTGCATGGCATTTCGCTCTTGAACACGATATTCATTTTGATTGTAGGTCTGACTAACTGGACCCGAACTTGTGCCACAAGCACTTAAAAAGCTAACTACAGATACTGCTATACATGTTTTTTTCATTTTCTTTTCCTTTAAAATTTATCTACTACTACCCAACCTGACCCACTCCACATCAATACCACTGTAAATTTCACGATGGCATTGCGATGTATTTCAGTTTTTGATGCCATTTGAAAGATCCCACCATTCCATTTCCGTAAATTTGGGATGTAACTAATGTTTTTATCCAATTGACGCTCTGGGTCCACCACGTCTCCTTGGTAAATTTCTTTTGTGCTTGTGATTAACGGGTAATTTGTACAGACCTCTTTACGCCGGCTAATCATGCTTTCACCTACATTAATTGTGGGATCGAAAGATGTTTTAGCGACTGTGCTTTCTTCAAAATAGCAACGTGGTACTGCTTCTGGCGGAGCATTAGGTGTTGTATCTTTAATTTTTGCTTGGGCATTGGCGCCAACGCTACTCCCCTGGCAGCCTAAGCGCAAACTCCAAATGCGATATTTAACCAGTGCAAAATATCTTTTACTGATGCGATCTGGATATTCATTACCATCAACACCATCTACCTTATATAAGGTTCGTTGTCGAATTTGATCGTCAAGTAACTCCAATTGTTCATTTCTTCGCGAGCAATCATATTCAAAACTCACGAGATGTGAAAAATCTAAACTAACTCGACTCGTTCCTGGACGAGGTGTATTAGCGCGAGAAGTATATTGCTGTTGAGAAACAGCTGGATAAGCTGATGCATATGACGGCGTATATGCCTGCATTGCATTATTTGGTGAGCGAGCACAAGAGATGCTCAGAAAGCTAAGCGCCAACATGATCAAAGATTTCCTGATATTGCTCATTGAATGGCATAAATTCCAGCGGTAGAATCAACGCCCTCTTTAGCACTATCAGATTGCGCTGTAGTTGCTACATTTTTGGAATTTTGTACATTAGGCTTCTCTGAGAATCCCATTGAGAATCGATGGCCGCGAGCTTCATCCTTTAAGAGGGTAAGTTGATTTTTTAATTTTTGCGCAGCTATTTGAGCACCCAATACTTCTACATCCATCTCAGACTGGGATCTTTTATATTCGCCATCTCTACCCACTTTTGCAAGGCGGGAACGGTGTTGGCTAACATCTAGATCTTCTGCTAGACCTTGATTTTGAATAGCAATGCGCACTCCTAAGGGGGATCTTCCAAGCAAAGATTTGAGTAGCAGCGGCATGAGCTCTAAAACCAACTGAGCCAATGTGAGCATCAAGTATTTTGTTCTAGCGCCTGGATTATTGCGGATTAAAGACCAAAGGACATCAGATGAAGAGGCGTTCAGAAATTGGGTATTGTTTTGCTCTGCTCGCTCTAAATCTATCTTAAATGAGCTTTGTGCTTGATTTGCATCTGCAGAGACATGTTTATATGCATCATTTTTTAATGCTAATTCTGCTTGCCTTGGCGTAATGTATAGCTTGTATGCCTCTTTATAGGCCATCTCTTTTTGTTCGCACTGGATTTTTTCACGGGCATATAAATTGGCTACTTCCTCATCATCTACCTCAGGACCCATTGCGGAATTAGCCTTCTTCTTATACTCCCTAAGACACTGCTCAGCAGCTAACTTTTGGTGAACCAAACTTTGAGGCAAATTCGTTAAAGAGCTTCTTATTTGCGTAATTTGCTTAGTAAGCTCACGTTCATTGCGAATTTTTTCTGGTAAATCATATTTATTGTTATAGCGATCCTTTGCTGTGTCATATCGCTCATCTCGTAAGTCTTGGACATGAATCTCTAATTCAGACTTCAATAGCAAGGGCAAGGTAAATTGGCTGCTTAGGGAGGAGATCACCAGTATTAAAAATACCCTGATAGCGAGATATGAATAAGTTAGGTATCCCTTATCTTGTGTGCTTGTATCAGCCGCATAGATAAAATTTCGGTCAATAATTAATACGACGCAAGCACCAACAAAGCCAAAAACTAAGGCTATTATCATGCGTGAATCAGGGTCTAAGTTTGATGCTAAGTACCAACCTGCAATCCCAAACTGAATGGCTGCAAGAACGCTTGCAAAGCAAATGGAAAGACCGATTTTGCTAAGGCCGCCTATTTCTTGCGGTTGCGTATCACTATCTAGATGGTGCCCTGTTACACCGACCATCAGCCTTGAAAAGAGATTCAAATTACTACCCCCTATGAACCACTCTATTCATTCAAAAAAGTCGGGAATAGAATTGTCTTGGAAGTATTTTTATCCTTTAAAGGCTCATAGAGTGAGCTTTAGAATTAAATTTCCAATACCTCGAGATCACAAGCGCGCCCTACCCCTAGTTAGGGGAAGATGGGTATGAAGAGAGGAAAGATCAGTTATTTTTGGGAAGCAAAGAATTCAATCACTTCCTTACCACCTAGCATTAATTTATCCTTGGTCGAATTATAAAGACTCTCCATCTTTTCAAGGATTTCTTCGTTTGAGGAGCCCTCCTCCACCTTATCATAGGCTGTATAAACACGAGTGTAGGTAGTGGAAATCTTTTTATCTTTACTAGATAGTTTTTGAAGAACATTTTTTGCTAAAGCAGTTCGATCCAACTGGGATTCCCCAAAGGGACCTATCTCAACAATGATGCCCAGTTTGGTGTCATTGAATAAACCAAACCAAAAACCATATGGCCTTTTTTGATCCCACCAACTTACACCCTGTAGCTCCGGAATAGCATTAACGACAATCTCCGGTACAAAAAATACTCTGTTTGTTCGTAATGCATATTGAATTAATTCAGAGTGCTTGGATTTAAAGTCATTGGCAGCATCAATAAAGTTATTGGTTACTCCATACTTCATGATCAAATTAATGGCGTCTTTATGGCGAGAGTAGATCTCTCGACACTCTCTCACTAAATCTTCATCGTTCATGAGCACATTCCTTTTAATTAATTTAATGTAGTGCACCAATATAATTTCTATATCGCTTGGGATAGCATTTTTACGTGACTCTATGCTATCTGACAGGCACTTCAAGACATCGTCATAGGTAATCGAAACCCATGCTGGATCAGACCCCTCTTCGCCATCAGGGGTTAAATAGGCTAAAACTTTTTGATATTCTGAATATTCAGGTCTAGATAAGATTTTTTCACGATAGCGAGATAGTTGATCTTTGCCCTCTTTAGCGCCGACCTTATTTTCTATCGCAAATATGACTTTGTTCTCATCGGATGCAATAAAGATATCCAGATTAATCCATTCTCGGCGGATAATGGCATCAGAGTAATCACTCAACATCACTCGTAATGGCTGGGTTGAGGTATGGGCACCAGAGGACTTATCATTAAAATTCTTTACAACTAAAACTAGTAATCGTTTTAAGAAATCGTCCTGAAGACCGTGCCCTTCAGCTGGATCTAATAGGTATCCTAAAAAATTAGAATGCTTTACTTCTTGCCGTACAAGACCAGCAATCTCAAACAGGTTTGAGCTCCCATTTCTTCTGGTTAAGCCCTCAAGATCAGGTAATACATTTAATAAAAATTCCTGAGAGTTACTCATGTGCTAAGCCCGTTATGGCGCAAGAAATATCTACAATTACTAGGAGATTACCCGACGAATTGATCATTTTCCCAGCGACCCTCTTGAATAGTGCCGTCGACGTATGTCATTAGACCGCCGCCTTGTTTAACACCATTACTCCACTCACCCGTAAACTCATTGCCGTTAGACCATGTATAAGTACCGATGCCTTCATAACGCTGGTTCATGAAGCTTCCGGTGTATACATCCCCATTTACAAAGGTGTAAGTTCCATCGCCTTGAATGAGGTTATTTTTAAAATTACCGGAGTATTCAGAGCCATCTGCGAATTGTAAAATTCCGAAACCTTCTTTTTGCCCCATCTCCCAATTGCCCGAATAGGATCCTCCAGCAGCGTAGGTTAATGTTCCATTGCCATTAAATTGGCCTTGTAAAAATTCACCACAGTAAGTATCTCCACTGGGCCAGTAAAACTCTCCAAAGCCTGTTTGCAATCCATTTTCATCATGGACACCTATAAAAACAGAGCCATCGGGAAAGTTGTAAGTTTGACTTGCCCCCTCTTCCTCAACTTCTAATTCTTCATCTTCTTCAATTTCTTCAGGTGGCTCATTCAGAGTCTCATTTAAGTCCACCTCACCTCGAACAATTGAGAAAATACGATCTAAGGCATCAGCACCTTCAGCCATGGCAGTGTCATACTCCTCTGCCCGAGTGGCATCAAGCCCCCAGTTACCACCAAAGAGATAAAACCTTCCCTCAAAACCAAAACAAATTGACTGAACGCTATCCACCTCAACATCTTTCCAAAAACCAAGCTCTTCTGTAGCGGCCTCAGACCAAGGAAGCTCTGAAACAAATGAAATGGAGTTATTTTCATTATTAACAGTAATGATAGATGAAAAAGTAACCACGTTCGCATGGCCAACAAAATTGGCTAGCTCATCAGTTTCCTGGTTAATATAAAGACTTTCAGGCTGTTCAAATATCACGCCAATAATTTCGTCGTCAGAATCCACATTAGGTAAAATTGAAGCAAATACCTCGAGTAACTGATCTGTTATTTGATAGCGATTATAAAAGTGATTTAGGCCGCTATCTGCGCGAAGACCATCAAAAACATCAAAAGTATTCGTTAGGTTATTAATGGCTTCTTCCATTGCTGGACTATTAGCTAGTTCTTCATTTGATGGCGGCGTAAAGACTTCTTCTACTGCCAAAGCTGAATCTGAGTTAGTTCTTGGTTTTTCTGAATCCGATTTTGGACATAAACCAAGAATGCCCTCAACCGCATGCATTCCTTTATTAAATATTTGATCTAAAGATTCATTGCCCTTATAGCGGCGTAGGTCAAACTTTAAACCCGGAATATTTTGCTTGAAGGATTCATCACCAAATGAAATGAGGTATCCACCTATGCCAAAGCGCTGGCGATAAAAAGTTAGACTATTTGGCTTTAATTGGTCCCAAGCATAAAAAATAGTCCAATCTACCAAGCCATCATTGATGCAAATGACGGTTAATCCTGATAGCGAAACTAAGGTAGCCTCACCATCAAAAAATGTAACGTAGTTATCTGAGTCAAGAACTACTGTCTCAGGATTTTCAAATGCAACACCAATAACACTATCAAGCTCCGCTTCAAGTTGCTTAAAATGAAAGACATTTAATAATTGCATCGTAATATCAGTTGAAGATATCACTCGATTTTTTTCTGATTCTGGAAGTAATTTTTGTAACTCTAGTAATGCAATGAAAAAATTCTCTACCTCTTCACGCTGTGTTGAGGTGCTAATGGGGACAACAGGAGCAACTGGCTCTTCCTCCTTCATTACTGAGCCAGCAACCAACCCTACTAAACTTTCTATAAAGTCATTATCACTTGCCATCTTGTAACTAAATGACAGTTTTTTCCATTTGGTACCAGCGTCTTGCTGTGCTACCGAGGTTGGGGCAGCTGCGGCTGAAAGGCTATTAGCTTGTAGAACACCGCTTCCCTCTACAGATAGATTGGTTGTTGTAGAAATATTATTAACCACTTTTTGATCGGGATTTAATACCGTAAACCCAAAAGAAGAAGCCACAAACTGAGCATTATCTTGAACCAGATCAGTAACATTAATTTGTAAGGTATTAATTTCTTTTGGCCCAACTCTAGGAAAGATATGAGTACCAGCCAAAATTACGCTTTGATTTGGCTTCACATAATTTTGACTCTTGACTTTAAAGTCGAGCTCATCCGGAGTATCGTCATCATCCCAAGCCAGAGAAAATTTTAATAACTCCGAATCAGATAAATTTGTCAACTTAAAGCGAAGCCGTGTATCCCCATCTGCATATGCATCAACTACATTTTCATCAAACTCAATAGAAAATTTAGATAAATTTTCTATTCCAACTTTCTTTTTAGAAAAATTCTCAAAAATCTTACTATGTGCTGGATACGAAATCTTAAAACGCTGACGTAATTTGATAGCTGAAGCCTCTTGAGTTTGGCTATCAATTTCAGGATCAAAATAAAATTCCTTGGTTGCCTTGTAGTATTTTTTTAACTCCTCGGGATGATCAACATCCGAAGGCATCCACTTGGACCCACACTTGCCACAAAATTGAGCCCGATCGCTTGGGTTCTCGTCGCCACAAAACAAACAAATAAACATTCAATACTCACATTTAAAAAGGTTATTCATCAGTGGGCCTGGGGGTGCCATCGTCCATACAAAATTTACCTGTATTAGTTCTGTCACATTTTGGACACTGCCATTCATTACTGGCACTCTTGGGATCCTTATCGGTCTTTCTACCAGCAGTAGCAGTGGCAACTTTTGCCATACTTTCCATCGACTTTTCGTTTGTTGTCTGTGCAATCTTGGCAGCTTCTTTATAACCTTCATTGGAATTACTTGCTGCGGCACCAGCTACCTTAGCCATATTCTCACTACTCTTTAGAGCAGAATCTGCTGCAGATTTATGCGCATCAATTGCAACTTGATTAGCATCTTGCTGGACTTTGAGCATTTGTTGATACATCTCATCCTTAATGCCAGCACCTGAAGATGCTGCCTGAGATTCCGCAATGGCCTTAATAATATCTGCTGCTGCACCTGTACCGCCAGACTTGACGAGTTGAGCAGCTTGCATAGCCAAAATTTCTTGCGGTGTCATACCTTTCATGTTTTGTGTTTTATTGAGCTCAAAATCCATTTCTTGCTTAGCCAGCATTGCTTGCCTTTGCATAATGAGATCTAAGCCCTCATTATTTCTCTGAGCTTCACGATCTTTCAGATCCTCATCAATGTGCCCTATCTGCTTCTTTCTCTCGGCATCAAGTCGTAATGCCTCTTCTTGCTCAAAAGAAACATCAGATACATCACGCCTCTTAGATCGACTTTCTGCTTCACCAGTCAGGTCCGCCAGATCAATATCATGCTTTGCTACTTTCTTATCAAGATTGAGCTTATGATCAACGTCCGATATCTCATCTTCGCGCTGACCCGATACTCGATCGCGATTTAAGTCGCGGTCTCGCACCATGCGCTCTCTTTCAGCTACAGTATTAATGCTCTCTTTACGTAGATCTGTTTTAGTATCTAGAGCATGCTTTTCAATATCGAGCTCTGAGAATTGCATTTTTGCTTCAAGGGCAGTTTTACGCAGAGTTAATTCCTCTGTATTACCCTGCTTAATTCGGCGGAGTGCAATAGAGAAGGCGGCAGCCATGTAATCGGTTTTTCCATCCTCAACTACCAGAAAGCGTGTATCTGTCTCAATTTTCCTTAGCTCTTCCTTAATAAGAGCATCTGTCTTAAAGAACCACTCTTCATTTGCAGTACGAATATCAACAACTTTAATATTCGAAATATAACCTTGGAAATCCTTGGTTAAATTAGCATTTAAGGCAGCTTCAAGCTCTGCCATAACAGCAGAATCCATTAAGGCGGCAACACTTTTTCTGCGCAAAATTGGGCCAAGATGTTGAATTACAACCTCAGAAATTTCATCATCTGTTTTCGGTACTACGCCGCTATCTGCATCTTGCATCAAGTTAAGACGCAATGTTATCTCATCACCATTTTCAGCTTGCAAAAACATTGCGCCTTTTATCCAATCTGCATTAGATAAATCATGCCCACATACTTCACAAAATTTTGTTTTGGTGGTGTACTGAGTTGAGCAACTAGGGCATGAAATTGGCTTTTGGTATTTTGAGACATCTAAAAATCGCCTCTCCATCTTCTTGCCACGCGTATAAGTAATACGTGCAGATATACCTGTTGCCTGAAGCAAAAGAACCCTCAGCTGATCTAACCCAGGAACCGTAGATAAACTTTGGGGGTCCATACCACTGATCAAGCTTGGAATATTGGCTACTGCCAAGTTTTTAAAGTCATTTAAAGTTAAGACACGCTTATTGCCAATACAGCGCTCGAAAAATAAACCAATATTTCGTAATTGCTCTGGAGTGCTTTTCTCTCCATTAGATTCAATCCAAAAATCAAAGCGCAAGGCTGCATCCATCGCACCTGGGGTAGGTATTGGATGGGAGTGCGAAACAATTGCTAAGTCCTGCAACTTAAGGACTATATAGGTCCTGATTTTCTGGGTTTGCTGACCCATTAATCCAAGACCTAACTCTTTCAAACTATTCAGAAAATCAACAATTGAATTTTTTTGATTCCCCTTGTAATTATCTTGTTCGCGTATTGCACTGACCTTTCCATCAACCAGTGAAACGGCAATAGCTCCATAGGGAACCTCTATCTTGGCAGATGAAACATCTCTAAAGCTATCTTCATCAAGAAGATAAGCAAAATCACTGCCAACGGCTCTACTCATGGGTGCTGATGCTGGATTGGCAACAGAAGGAAGATCGCTCTTCATAGAGGCTCCACATCCTGTACAAAAGGCCGCCCCAGCAATATTCATCTCGCCGCATAATTTGCATGCATTTAATTGGGCGACTGTAGCGCCACATTCTGGGCAAAATTTGCCATCTGCAGGTATCTCTGCGCTACAAGCTGTGCACTTCATATCATCCCCTTACTTGTTAAAGTTCGTTTAATACTACCAGCGGCGTCTAAATAGAACACCAGTATGTTTTTAGATTTTCCATCGATGGAGTCATCACCACTATATAAGGAGTAGCCCTCATCAACACCATTAGACAAAAATTGCAGCACATAACTATCGGGCGATGAACTCCAATCCTCTAGCAATTCGTTGATTTTGTCAAAATCCTTAAATCGTCGTATTTTCTCCCTAGCCTCTTGTGTACCCAATAAATATTGCTTATTTTTTTCTGGGAGTGCTGATTGATAGCGAGCACGAATATTTCCTATCACATCATTTTGATCAATATTCAATACTCTACTTCTATTGCGAATTTCATCAACCAATGAATCTGAATTAGATCGAAGGTCTCTGGGCATAGAAATTGAAGGGCTCTTTTGCCTGGTATACCAAGGAGTTCCAAATAAATTAAATGAAAGTATTGTTTTTTTTGATTCAAATTGCGACAGTGGATCCATCATTGAAAAGACCTTTTTTTTGGCCTCATTGAGAGATTGGCCAGCAGTCTTCCCTTCACCAAGACACTGGAGATAGGTCAGAGCAATTACATCTGCAGCGAAAATATCTTCTGTTTGTGGATTGCCGTATGCAATAGTTGAAGAGCCTACAAAAGAAATTCCATTTTTCTCAAAAAAACTTTCAACAATACTAATGGATGGGTATTCGAGCGCTCCCCCATAACAAGCTTCTGAGACCACTAGCGCAGAATTATAGTTATCAACCGTCTTTGGCTCAAAAATTTTCGGATACTCTCTTGCATTTTGCGGTTGACCAGTCCAATAAGGCTCATCCGGACCGCCATGAACATTAAATAAAATGACGCTATTAGGCTTTGAAACACATTTAGGCATTGCCTCTTTTAATTCTGCCTCGTACCATGCAGGGCACAACAAAACGGAACTTTCTTCTGCGATCCCAGTTTTAGGATCCTCTGCTAACCGATCAATAGCTGGCGTTCCAAGAAAATGATTGACAATCGTTTGCGTTGGAATCTTCCATGCTTGAGCGCTAACCGCTAATGAAAATGATGCTCTAACATCAATCTCATCTAATTTTGCAAAGAGAGTCTTTGTCACGATCTCTACAGAGATTGAGGGAATCCGCCCAACATATAGCTGCGGAATTGCAGTTTGAATATCAGCCTCGTTGTACCCGCTAATACATCCATAAAAGGCATCTGATTGACAAAATTTATCATCGTCGTATGGATCACTTGGTTCTGGGGCGGGAACCCTAAATGGAGGCACATTATCCCAGTCTCCAATTAAACAGACATATTGAATTTTCTTTTGTGAACTAGTACTGATTTTTTCGAGGATTTTTTGATGAATCTCTTCTGAAGTTCCAGTCGCGCCCACAATTGAATGAGGAGCAACACCTTTATCAGACAAAATCTTATCAAGTGGATTCAGGAAGGATATTGGTGCTACAAAAATAGTATGCGATATCGCAACTGCGATATCTCCAGGTGCCGTTGATAAACGTCCGCCATTACCGGAAATACTACTTCTAGAAGTCTGTGGAAGACTTGACAGCTCGCCAACTTCTACCGGCTTTCCACAACTTCCACAAAATTTTGCAGTGGAGGTGATTGAGTTTCCACAATGAGGACAAAAACTCATGATTCATCCTTGGGACTAGATAAATCAAGATCCTTTATTTCTTTTACAGGATCGAGCTCATCTACTGCATCACTTTCGTCAGAGAATATTAAAGAGATAGCTTCTTCCAAATTTGGATCAAGAAGCATTCTCCAATGCCCTCTTAAATCATCGACTTCACCGAGGATCTTCACATCTGCGTCTACCCAGGGCTCTAACAGCGCATTGTCTGAACCTTCGTTGCCTTTGATATGCAATCGATAGTTCTTACCATCCTCACAGAGCAGGACGGGATAAAGTGCCTCAGATTTGGACCCTTTAAATAACAACTCAATACGAATCTGACCAACCCTGATCTCTTTTTCTTTGGGCATTCTTTTGGTAAGGGATAACCCTTACCTTTCACTATAAAATTTATAAGCTTTAAATAATAGAGGATATGGAGTTTATTGGGCAAAAGCAATCCGTTAATGCTCCAAGAAAAGGGCCAACTTAGTGCATAGACTTTCAGGTAGCGGCTAAAACTAGTTTATGCAACGAGCTTAGTTATAGGCTCTAATTCTTCTGACCGCTTCGGTGTAGACAGGGCGCATTTCAGGTCGATCAGAGGTAGCAGAGCTGTCAGTAAAAAACTGGAGGGTCTTTTCTCTATTGCCCGAAAATTCATAGCCCAACTGTAAGCAGCGTGTAGCAGCCTCTGACGAATTAGGTTTTTTGGCAAAAAGTTCTGCCAAAGCGCCCCAAGTCGCGGTCCGCCTTGGGTTTACTAGTAACGCGCTCCCCAAAGCCTTATCAGCTTCATCAAGGCGCCCTACCTGTATGAGAGCGTAGCCAAGGTTACCCAGGATTTCAGAGTCATTGGGATCGGTCTGCGATGCTCGAGAAAAAAGGTCAATTGCACCAGAAACATTTCCCGCTTTCAGTTGAGCCAAGCCTTTGTTATTCAGATCGCGGGCTGTTGGGCGGTCTCCTGTTTTTTGAGTATTAAACTCGCCAAACCTACCCGCTGCCACTTGTATTGCCTCAGAATTGCGCGGCTGGGCAGCCAAAATCATGATTCCAATGCAATCATTAATAGCGCATTTAGCTGCTCTAGCCAACAGATCATTGACTTGCGGTGAAGAAGAAGTAGAAGCTTGGGAGGCCTGCTCTTTTACCTGCTCTATCTGCTCTTTTGCTTTTTGGGCTTGCTCTTGTGCATCGCTTGCCTCAGCCTTTGCTCTTGCAATCTCGGCTGCCGCCTGCTCTTTTACCAACTTAGTCTCATCAGAACCAGACTTACTAGATACCAACCAGCCGATCACGACCAATACTAAAACTCCCACTACTGCATAGATGGCTAAATTATTCTTTTTGGGTGCTGGAGCTGCTGAAGTAGTGGCCCTGTCCTTACTCGAGTAATCCTGCTCATGATGATTTGAATTTGTAGGATGAGATGGAGCAGTAAAACTAGCTACAGGGGGTGGTGATGCCTGTGGGGCAGGCGCTGGCCTTACGGGAGGCTTAGCTGGTGGTGGAGAATCTAAGTTGAATTTGCATTTTGTGCAAACATTGACGAAATCTGGGAGAGAGGCTGCGCAATTGGGGCACGTCTTCATGATATTGATCCGGTGTTTGACAATTTAAAAAGGCGAAATACCTCAACAATCTTTCAATATACCAGCCTCACCCTGATCCCTCAGCTTACTGCGACAGGATCCCTAGATAGGGCTTCATGCGTGTGAATTCTCCCTGAACAAAGCTAGTCGCCTTTTCTGGAGAAACAAAAGAGCCGGGCACAAAACTATATCCCTGACTAGAAAGCATTGGCTCTTTAGACATTCCAGGCAAAACTACCTGCAGCGCCTTAGAGACTTTGGTAACAAAATCTTTTGAGGCATTGGCTTGAGAGGCAATGATGCTCCACTGACCGCGAGTAATTCCGTTTAGCTTTAGCTGCTCAAACGTTGGAATACCGGGCAATAGCGATGCACCCTCCTCCCCAGATACTGCAAGCGCCTTAAATTTTCCTTGCTGAAAATAGGGCATCACAACATTACTTTCAATGCATGAGGTATCTGCATTGCCGGAAAGTAAATCTGCAAGCAAAGGAGCTGCACCTTTATAAACTATTGCTTGTAGCTTTACTCCTAAAGCATTTGCTAATTGGGCTGCACAAAGATGCGAACTTGATCCAAGCGAGGAAACTCCAATCTGAAGAGCACCCTGCTGTTTAGCCTGTTCCACTAAGGCAGAAATAGGT
>Ga0194052_1000595_pt1 | contig 22582 bp, 19 predicted proteins | sample SepL226m_MetaG_FD_160117 | JGI IMG/M metagenome (GOLD analysis project Ga0194052, IMG submission 160117) | Anoxic zone freshwater microbial communities from boreal shield lake in IISD Experimental Lakes Area, Ontario, Canada - Sep2016-L227-6m | ecosystem: Environmental > Aquatic > Freshwater >...
CGCTATAGGGGGTTAGCGGGTGTTCATGGGCTTATGAACGGCATATAGTCAGTCATTAACTTATTGATATTGCTATCTATTTATACCTAAATTATAATAACCAGATGGACATCAAAAATCGCATTCTACAATCCCTTCGTCCCCGCAGAGATGGCATCTTATTGCGCTCAGATGTCCGTACTTTTGGTAGCCCAAGCCAGATCTCCTTTGCATTGAATCATCTGATTGAGCAAGGATTAGTCGAGCGCCTTGATCGCGGTATTTATGCTAAGCCCAGTAAGGTGATGCAAATGGGTAAGCAGGCCTTACTAGATCAGGCCTTGATGAGAATCCAGTCCGCTGCCCAGCTCAGTCGTCCTCAGCAAGCACGCACCAGTCCAACTGCTCAGTACGTTCGTAAGTTAGCGAGAGCCCAAGGGATTGCTTTTATGCCCACATTCGCCGATCGGTGGGCGAGTACTGTTACTAAGCTATCTGATGATGAAGTCAAGAGCGATGCTACTGACGATTTATTGGTTGCCCTAACGCGGTCTGGAAAATTGTCGCCGAGCAATATGCTCAAGTTAGTCTTCGCGCATCATCGGGAGCTCAAACGTGTTTGATCCTTTTGGCGATTATGCTGATGCTGGCTATTTACAAAATTTTTTTGCAGAGAAAGATCTGGAGATCGTCAAGGTGGCCGAGCATGAATTATTCCGTGCTCAACTTCCTCGAGCCTTGGATTTTTTAGCTCAACGTGATCGCATTGAATACGCCGATTTCCTCGAGGTGCATCGCATCCTTTTCTCAGACTTATATCCTTGGGCAGGCCAAGACCGTGCCCAAGTATTGCCTGACAGGGCAATCACTAAAGGGTCGAGCAGAACGGTATTTTTTTGTCACCCAGAGCAATGCCAACTTGCTGTTCAAGAGGGCTTAGCTCTTGCCCAAGATCGCAAGAAAATGACTACCCAGCCTGGTTTTGTCATGGGCATGTTTGCCTTTGGCCATCCGTTTTTAGATGGCAACGGCCGCACCATGCTGCTAGTTCACTCTGAGTTATGTTTTCGTGCAGGCATGTCCATAGACTGGATGCGTACTAATAAAGATTCCTATTTAGAAGCTTTGACTACAGAAATTGAAGATCCTAATTCAGGTCACTTAGATGCCTATCTACGCCCATTCATCGCCGCAAAAATACCGCGCGATCTTTGGTTGCAATCGGTGTCAACTCTATCGGGACTTGACGGTGTCAATGCAGAATCGGATTCTTTGGCGCAATATGCTGACCCTGAAGTAGCCCAGAGCTACCAAGACTTTGAGCGTCGTCGCGGATATCATCTTTCAAAATCGAAGGGTACACCCAACTGAGTCACAATTTACCAGCGAAGATTGTTGGGTAAATATCTTATTGCTGGTGGCAGGCATTAGCATGCTTAGAGTACTAAGGGGCACCATCAGGTTTTAGCGTGTTGAAATTGGGCGCCTTGATACCCTAATACCCTGAAGCAGTCAATTCTCAAACATTTACCACTCATCTTTCAAATCAATCCTACTTGGTCTGTCTATCAGCACTTTCACTAAAACAACTCTGTTGACATTACGCTCATCCTTTCAAATCAAGAAAGAGTCGCCATCATGTTTAGTGTTGAATATACTCACAAAAGAGCAAAACCTTTTCGGATCGAGCTCAGCTTTTTGATGATCACCATCATTGTTGGTGTTGTCTTGTTGACAGCTTTGATCTTATCAGTGCTTAGTACTCTCAAAATCCTGAAGTAAGAATGAAGCAATGTAGTAGTGCTGCGATGATTGGTTTGTAGTTCTCTGAAGATAGATTCTTCAGGAAAATAAACCCAATGACTTTGCCATAGACCAATTGGGCAGTGCTTGTTGGGTATCCAAACGACTTGCTCGTAGACTCTCAAAGAGGACTTGCCGATAGTCTGTTGTGACTTGTAAGTCTAAGCCTTGATCCATTTCCGTGGAAGAAAGACCTGGCCATTTACCCAGGAGATTACCTCCTTGTACACGATCACCTAGCGCAAACCAGCAGGCGCCATGACCGTGGTCCGTGCCGTTGCTTTTATTAGAGCGCACGCGCCGCCCAAACTCAGTCATCACAATGATCGAGACACTTTGATTACCTGCTGACATGTCTTCATAAAAAGCGCTGAGGCCTTTTGAGAGTTGCCTCACCATATTGGCAAATTGGCCAGACTGGTTTTCATGGTTATCCCAGCCGCCAAAGTTCACGTTGGCTACTTGTAGGCCCACATTCATCTTAGCCAGGCGTGCAATCGAAGAAAAGGAGCGGGCTAATTCTCCAGCGCCGTCATAGTTGGCGCTACCACTGGCCAGGTAAGGTAATACTTTTCCAGTGGCATCACGTGCAATGGATTGGTTGATATTGTCTTGCATCTGCAGAGCGTCGGTCATGGCAAGGCGCACAGCATCAAATGGGGTTTGAGTAGCAGAAGAAGAAGTAGAGGTAGAAGCAGAAGCAGAGGCAGAGCTCATTTCTCGCAAGAGATCAAAAGTAGGTTTGCCCCAAGGTACATTTAAGCCGGCATTCAGATCAGGTGTAATGAGGGCATTGTTAATGCCCTCTAAAGACAGTGGGGTAATGGTACTGGCTGAGTAAGCTGGAATGCTAGCTGACCTGACTGATCTGGGGTTAAGGTTGTTCGTCGCTACAGAGCGTGACATCCAACCCGGAATCACTTGTGCATTGCGATCATGCTGTGCGCTTGCGCTCCCTCTTTCAATAATAGCTTGAGCTTCTTCATGCGAACGTGTGCCATCTTTGATGCCCACAGCATGAATGACTGCCAGTCGCTTGGCGCGATACAAATCAGCTAGGCCGGGCGCCTCATGATGCAAATAAAAGCCAATGTCAGCCTGTTCAGTTTGCTCTAACAAGAAACCAGCGCGCGTACCCGAATCTAATACTCTTAAATCAGCCGGTCTAGCATCAATGAAATCGGCATCATTGACTGGGCTCACCAGATTAAGACCATCAGCACCACCCCGTAAAAAGACTGTGACTAAGAGAGGGTTTGGTTTTAAACCAGCGCTAGTTGCGCTATTGCCCCATGCTAAATGACTCACCCCTGATAAGGGTAAAAGACAACCAGCCGCACTGGCAGCTTTGATAAATTCACGGCGACTGAGTATCAATTGATGACCCATGATAAGTAACTCATCGATAATGGATTCATAGAGGTATCACTCTCAGAAGAGTGAGCGCAGATGAAGTGATGGATTTCATTGGCAAGCTTCAGCGTACCTGAAACTCTGGTGCCATGGCAGTCCAAGCCAACATCCGTTTAGCAATTGCTGGATTGGTTAAGGGGGCTTCCGGTTTTTGACCTGAAGCCTTGATGAGTTGCTCAGTCAATGGTGTACTGAGTTGCGCAGATGGATTTTGATTGAGCTGTGCTGCATTCTTCTCAGTTGCCAGCATTTGTGTTGTGCAGACCTGGGCCCATTGCGCAGTGGTCGGTTTTTCTAAGTGATTGACTGAATGATTTAAAGTAAATGCAGCAAATGCATCGAGATTACCGCAACCCCACCAATTATCCGTGAGGCCTGCGATGAGATTCCAGCGTTGCCATAAGGCATTGGCACCTAACCAACGGGCATTGACATCTGGTAAACCTGCTGGCGTATTCCAGCCAAAGAGTGGCTGACCACAAGCGCTTAAATGGTTCACCAGACCCATCGTCGGTTTAAAAGGAAATACATTCGAAGATGCTTGATCACTGATTTGCAAGGAGCGAACATAGCTGGCCATCAGTTCCGTCGGGCGTTTCATTTTAGTACTTTGACTATTAGTAAATTCTTTACTAAGGGCAATGTGTTCAACCACTTTGGCAATTTGTTTAGGGTGCTCTTGATTGGCCATCCACACTTGCGCAGCACTCTTGACTAAACTCTCTGGCGGGTTATCAGACAGTAAGCGAGTACACAATTTGTGAGAAAGATGCAAAGCAGTTGCAGGGTGATAAGCGGTTAAGTCTAGTGCCAACTGACCATCTTTCATGGGCCCTTGGTAAGGATCGATTTCTGTCGCTAAGATGCGTTTTTGATATTGATCGTGCCAAGCATCGACGTAGGCAAACTCCCCAGTGCGCGCTAGGCTCTTACCATTACCAATCGCTGTGCCATCGGCAATCGACCACCCTGTAAAGGCTCTGGCTGCCTCATAGACGTCTTGATCAATATAGCCCACAGGTTTGTTATTCAGTGCCCCAGGAACTTTGCGCCATTGGTTGTATAAGGTATTCAGATAAGCAGGACTACCCATGGTGTGCAACTCAAAAAGTTCACGGGCATAGTTTTCATTCGGAGCGCCAGCGCGAGAAGAACGATTGTTTAAATAATTGAGCATGGCGGCACTTTTGGCCACCGCTTCTAACATCTGCCGAAAATTACCAAACACATTGGCTCGAATGACATCACGATCATAGACTGGAAAAGTGAGCAGAGTAGGACCGCCAACCCCGACATTGACATTAAAATGTTGGTGCCAAAACCCAGTTAATACTTCTCGTAATTGCCATTTGCTGTACACCGATCGGATGAGGGTAGCGCACATCACCTCACGAGCAGGGCGCCATTGCTCTTCACCACTCACGGGTTTGCCTGGTGGAGTGATATTCATGAGCTGTTCAGAAGAAGCATCGAGCCAAGTAAAGGGGCGGATTTCATCGACGGCAGGCCATAGACCGTCTTTATGCTCAGCATATTTAATTGGAAGGGTAAACGCAGCCATTTGAGCATGACAGCGCGTATCGAGTGCATCCATCGGGGAGAGTTGCTCGCCTAGCCACGCTTCATAGCCGGAAGACTCAAAATGATGCATGCTAAGAAAATCAGGACCAAAAGCCAAGCGATTTAAGGCAACGGTCGCAGCCAATGTTTTAGCTTTACTACGAATCGTGTTAGGAGAACTAGCTTCAGAGTGGGGTGAGGTCTGTTTTGTTTGCGTATTGGGGGTTAAGATCTGCTGCTTGCTCTGACGGGAATGCTTAAGCACCTGAGTAGGGGGCTGAGTGGGAGTCTGAAAAGTAGTCATTAAGCAGTAGATTAAACGAACTTTGTGGCAAAACGTTTCAAAAAGATTACCTGCTAAGAAGGAGCCAAGAAAGGGCTAAGAAAGCGCCAAGAAAGTACTAATACAGAATATACAAATACTGATCAAAATTAATGTAAGTTCTTGATTATGTTAATAAAAGTAATGTAAAGATAGCAAAATCATCAAAATACTAACATCAACTTACTTAAGGTGATCATTGCGCAAGTTAGTATTAGATAGTATTGGATAGTATTAGAAATAGCGTCAAAGAACACCACTAGAACCACCAAAGAACCGTAGCACCCAAAGAGAGAGCGAAGCAAAGGCGAATATGAATACCAAGTCATCACAACAGGGCAATCCAAGCCCACTGCAAGAATTTAATTGGCTCGATGGACAACGGCTTGGATTTATTGTGGCCTTTTTGTGTGGTGCATTTGGAACGGTATTTTTAAAAGAGCAGGGTGTACCGGCAATCTATTCAATCTTGCTATTTCTGGTTGTTATATTGGCCTACATCGCATTTTGCTCAATCTTTAAGACCAATATTCGCCCAGAAATTTTGGGTGACAATATTTATTACTTAGGATTTTTGCTGACACTGGTTAGTTTGGCCTACACCTTATATAAATTTACTTCTTCTAATAACGAGATTGACGAAATCATTCAAAACTTTGGTATTGCGCTCTCCTCAACTTTAATTGGGGTGATAGGTCGGGTGTACTTTAACCAAACGCGCGATGAAGAAGCGGATGATGTGCCAAACACTCCTGATCAACTTGTGCAAGAAGAGCTTGCTTTGCGCGAAGTGATGTTGAACCAAGCCAAAACTTTGGCCAGTGAAAGCACGCAATTAAGTGCTACGCTCAATCAATCAACCACGCAAATACATGCGCAAGTGATGGCAACTGCTCAAGCACTCGAGCAATTGGTGCATAGCGTGCGTACTAGCACCCAAAATCTAGTGCAATCCTTAGCAGAGTCAGAGGATGCGTATGCACAGTTTCATGAGAAAAATACTCACCTGCATCAAGAAACCCTCTCATCATTACAGGCGATTAATGATCTTAAAAATACTTTAAGACCTTTTGCTGAAAGCCAATCTCCTGCAGCAAGTAATGTCGAGAGTGATCGTGGGACCAAGTAATCGATCGCAACACCAGCCGACGGTCACGCAAGCAGGTCGTGAGGGACGTCGCCGAGGGATTGTCTTGGGCCTGACTATTGCAGAGATCATTTTATTGATTTTGTTTGCCGTGATTTTGGCAATGTCAGGAGTCTTATTAAAACGGGAAGCCTTAATCAAAGCAGAAGCCAATGCCCGCATTCAGGCGGATGTCAGTAAGGTAACGTTCGACCCCGCGATCCTGCAATTGGGGCTTGATTTTAAGAAAATCTTTGGCAATAAAACGGTAGAGCAAATAGCAGCAGAATTGGCGCTCTTGCAAACTGAGCTCAATAAACTCAAATCAGAAATGGCAAAGATGGGTAATGTTGAAGTACCTCCGCCATGCTTTGCGAAGTTCTATAACGGACAAACGCCTTATATTTTTGATATCCGCTTAAAGAACGATGGATTTGTATTATTTGATACCACTCCTGATCGACTCAAAGCGCAATTGCGCGCAGATGTTCCTAATCAACCTGCCTTAGAGCGAACCCTATCCGTAGCCGAATTTAAGTCGGTCACCAGCGGCTTTGTCAATTACGGTAAACGCAATCAGTGTAAGTTCTACGTTAAGGTATACGACGATATCGGCAACAAAGACAAAGTGAAGAACCTACTGAAAGTGGTTGAAACCAACTTTGTATGGACTTTTATCTTGACCATTAAACCGGGCGTACAAAATCCAGATGATTTCAATGTCTTCCAAACAACACCGATTCGATAATGTTGAACGAGCGCATCTAAATCCAATATGCCAATAGGCCAATAGGACAGCCTAGGAAAGCCTAGGAAAGCTTCAAAAGCGTTTATTTGGCTTGCCTTTGGGTTTCTTTACTCAATTGGGTCGCTTATTGGGCAAAAAATAAGGATCAAGGGTGCTCGGAGTGCTAGTATTTAGTGCTTTTTGCGATTTTCGCTATATTTTGGTAAATTACCGCTATGACTATTTTACGTACCATCCCCCTAAAACCGACCCCTTTTGCAACATTGGCATTCCTTTTATTGGCGGGATTGGCTGCTCAAAGCAATTCTGTTAGCGCCCAATCGGTACTCCCAAATTGCTCCACTTATGGAGTTAAAAATAACTGCGTAGGACAAGTTCGCTATCCCAATGGTCAGCGTTATGTAGGTGGATTTGTCAATGGCCAACGTAGCGGACAAGGTAGCATCAATTACCCCAATGGTGATCGTTACACCGGTGATTTTAAAAACGATATGCCCGATGGTTATGGAACTTATGTGTACTCTGATGGAAGTCGCTATGAGGGTGAATACCGCGATGGTCGCCTAGAGGGTCAGGGAACCTACACTGCTGCCAATGGTGAAAAATATGTCGGTCAATATCGCAATGATGTGCGTAGCGGTCAAGGCACTTTATATCGTCGTAATGGTAGCGTAGCCAAAACCGGTTATTGGGAAAACAATCAATTAGTAGCGCCTGCAGAGAGCACTAGGGCAGCAACTGCTGGCACCGTCGTGGCAGCTGGAACGGTTGGCGCACTAGCAGCAAGCGGAAGCAGTGGCGCCTCTACTCAGGAAGTCGAAGCGCTGAAGCGTGAATTGTTGGATACCAAATTAAAGCAACAAGCACTAGAAGTGCAACAAGCTAAAGAGCGCCAACAAATTAACGAAGAGTTTGCCAATCTCAAAAAAGAAATCTATGAGAGCAAGCGGAAACAACAAGAATTAGAAGCCCAATTAGCAAATGAGCGTCAGCAAATTGCTGGCGTTGAAAAACAAGCCCGTCTTGATAAACCCGCTGCGGCTCCCAAAAATAGTAAGGCAAGTAAAGCCGCTAAGGGATCGGCTTATGGTTATGCCGGGGAATCCGTTGCGGTAGCACCAAGCCCGATCATCGTGACCGAAACCCCGATTCCAGCCGGAGCTACTGTTGCTACTGCTCCAACCGTAGCAGCGCCTGTCAGCCCGCCAGCCAGTCGATCAGCGCCACCATCTGCAGTCGTTGCGGCCCCAGTTCCAGTACCTGTTCAAAAAAGCCCTGCCACAGCACCGCTAGCGCCAGCAGCGCCAGCAGCTGCGGTAGCTGGAGCACCGACGAGTGTTGCAAGTGGTGTAGCCGTATTACCTCCACCCAATATCAAGGGCGTGACCCCTTGTCCAGCAACGGGCGTGAAAACCAACTGCTTTGCTGATGTGATCTATGCCGATGGCGGTAAATATCAGGGTATGTTCAAAAATGATAAGCGCCAGGGTGAGGGTACTTATTTATTTCCCAATGGCGATCAATATTCTGGCGAGTGGCAAGATGGCCAGCGTGAAGGCAAAGGCAAATTGGTTTTAGCCACCGGCGAGGTATATACCGGTAATTTCAAAAACGGTAAATTTAATGGCGAAGGTAATCTAAAACTGAGTTCTAGCGAAAGCTACACCGGTATGTTTGCAGATGGCGCTTTTAATGGTGAAGGCAGCTTTAAGTTTTCTGATGGTGGTACCTACGTTGGACAATTTAAAGATGGCAAATTTAACGGTCAAGGCGCCTACTCAAATACTTCGGGTGAAAAATATACTGGTAACTTCATTGCAGGTAATCGAAGCGGTAATGGCACCCTGATTTATCCAACGGGTGAAAAGTATGTTGGTGAATTTAAGGACCACGTTCGCAATGGAAAAGGTAAACTTTATTTAGCCGACGGTACCTTAGTAGAGACTGGCATTTGGGAAAAAGATGTCTTTGTCATGGCGACCCCAAGTAATTAAATCGTTGATGCTTGGCCCTGCATTGCATGCGATGCCATCAGATTCCATTAGATACTGAGCTTGATTTAGTAAAGAAGTGATATCAGGCTAGGTCAGCAGTAGAAAATAAAAAACCCGCTATTGCGGGTTTTTTATTGAGCAGAAAAAAATTCACTCTCTGTTTGATGAGCAATTTTCAGATGTTAATAATGACTTGATTATTTACTCACTGTCACTGTGTTGTAGTTTGAATTGTAATTATTCACCACTACACCTGCTGTGCCACCATCTACTGCCATACCTGAACCAGGCGCTGTGACAGGAGCGGTAGGGCGATCTTGACCGATATTGGTATTGACTGGGTTAGCACCAAAGTTACCATTGAGTTGATTAGTAGAAGGGGCAGGACGTTGCTGTGCAGATTGAGCAAGAGCCATAGAGCTTGTAACTACACAAGTGCCTGCGATACCGGCAACTGCAAGCAGTTTCATCAATGTTTTAGGTAGAGTCTTGATGGATGTACGCATGATGCAACCTTTCAGAGGAAAAACACTTAGTAGTAGTAAATTAATGAATCAATGAATGCTAGAGTAATGGGCTGGCAGTTTTAAAAGACCACTCGGACTTCGTAAAATGACCAGCTTTAAAAATCCATAATCGGAGCAAGTATAGCAATTTTTCATGTCGCTGACTGCTGCAAATGACCCAAAAAAATGCCTAGCCCTTGTCAAGCGCGGCCGCAGTAATAACCACCCCCAGGGATTTGCTTACCATTTTGATCCAGTGCATTAGGGTTATAGCCTAGAGCAACCACGTCTTGCCCTAAAATGCTGCAAATGGTATTGCCGCGGGCCTGTAAATGACTCGGTACGCGACCAAAAGCCGCAGGGCGATCCCATTCGAGTTGGTTAGCACCACCGGCACGGAAAAGCCGTGGTGGATTTTGCAAGTCGGGTAAGTCGGACATAGTGCCTGCACCAGCGTTGAAATTTGAGCAAGCACTGAGCGCTAGAGCCATCAACAAGGAGTTCACCAAGGCTAAGGAGCGTAAAAATCGTGTTGCGGACAAAAAGTCAGTGCGAATGGAAATAAAAGTCATGATGGAATGGGAGGATAGTTGGGCTGAAATAGGGCTAATTAAAGGCTGAAATAAGGCTAATTAAAGGCTGAAATAGGGCTGATCAAGGTAAGTAGGGCAAATAGGGCCTAATAAGGGCTAAAAATACTATTTAATATTGTAATATTGGTTTTGAGGTGCAAATTTTGCATAAAGTGGATGATACATAATATAATCAAAACTACCTAGATTTGGATAGATTCTATTTTGAAAAAACGTGTTTTAACACCCTCTACGCTAGTAAATCAGCCCATCACGATGAGTCTATCTCGATATAGCGTTTCTCCCTTCGCCCGCTTGCTGGCGTCTAAACGCCCGTTTGCTTGGGCCTTGAATCTCACTTTTATCTCTTGTTCCGTCCTTGCGCCTAGTGCCAATGCCCAGTTTTTAGGGGGTGTACCGGCATTTAACACCGGTGTTGCGGGCGGGGGTGCTGGCGTAGGCGCTGGACCAGTTCTCAGTACTGCTGCTGGCGCTGGTGGCAGTGCTGGAGTTGCAGTCACTTCTGCTGGAACGGGGGTAGGAGTAGGCGCAGGCGTTGCCCCAGTGGCCTCAGTTGGATCTGGATCTGGTGTATTTGCTGGTATGAGTAGCCCTATGACTAGTGCCGTTGGTGTGGGTGCTGGCTCTGCAGGATCTGCCTTAGGTGCAACCTCTACCGTTGCCGCTTCTTCTGCGGTGACTGCTGCTGGCTCTGCAGCGGCAGTAGGAGCAACCGCTGCCACTGGTATAGGTGTTGGTGCAGGAGTTGGTGCAGCAGCTGCTGGAATGGCAGCAGTGGGTGGTATGAGTGCAGTAGCCTTTGGTGTTCTTGCTGCAGGTGCGGTGGTGGCAGGTCTAGCCAGCAGAAATCAGACGGGTAGCGGAACCACAGGTACCGTTGCGCCTAGATAAGCTTTTAGATTTTTTGGGTTAACAAAAAGCCATTCATTACCGTATTTAGCCTACTCATGGACAAAGCTAAGGCATGGCTTGGCTTTTTTTGCAGTGATTTCTTGGTGCCTTTTCTAGTGCTTGTAAAAAATAGCTCAGCGCTGCCATCAGAAACATCAGAGATGACTAAGCAATGATCAGGCATAACGAGGGATGAACCCCTTACGTTGGAGAAATAGATCTGAGTATTCGTTTTACAATACTGATAGCCCACGAGCCGACCATTAGTCGGTTTTTTTATGTGTCAAGTAATTGACGCAAATGATGTAAAAGATTTTAGGTGGTTTCGTTTTTGATAGCTGCTATTTTATTCATTCGCCCGCTGCAGTATTTGCGTTACTTGTTAGTTCTTTTAGTAGGGCTAGAGCTCAGTGCCTGTGCAGGATCTCAGGGTGCTGTCTATGACTCGATTAAATTAGGCTTAACCAATCCCAACACTATTATTGATTCTTATCCGCTAGATTCGCGCTATACGTATCTGCGCGTTGATTTGAATGGAACGCCTGCCTTACTAGTGTTAGGTTATGTAGACAAACAAGCCAAAGGCCTCACTGAAGTATGGTATTCGGCCTCACGAGAAACGATCCGCATTCAGAATGGACGCTTGATGAGCACTCATGGATTGGAAACCGATTGGATTGATGTCAAGCTGATCGATGCGCCACCCATTGCAGCGGCGCTGAATCCGAAAACAGTGGAAGAATCCGAGTTTGCGATTGAAAAGAAATATCGCAATTTAAAAAATCCTTTGCTCTATACCCGTATTCGTACAGTGATGCCAGGCTACCGGGCGCAAATTGAAGAACAGGTTTTGATGCGCCCGCTTGATAAAGCCCCCGATGACGCGCCAAAACGTTTGCGCGAGGGGCCATATTCACAAAACTTGCGTTGGGTTGAAGAGCGGGCACAACCAAAGGTACGAGTATTGGATAACCCAGGCTTAGCACCTCTGACAGCTGTTTATGCAATCGATATCAGCACGCCGCAGCAGCGACCGGTGTATGGACGGCAATGTTTGATGCCCAACTTTTGTTTATCCTGGCAAGCTTGGCCATGGCCACCTCGAGCAGGGCAGTCATGAGTACGTGGCACCGCATTCAACAGATCTTGCTCAGAGTGTTTATATTTGGGGCAAGCACGTTTGGATACCTCAAGCAATCCACCTTGCACACACAATGCATGCGCAGCGTTCAAGCTGCATGGCAAGGATTTAAGCAGGACTTCAGCCAATCTGGACTTGAGAAACGCTTGCAATCTTGGCAAGCTGAAATTACAACTTTACCAAAGGCGCTTCGAGCATGGCGTATTCGAAATTTACTAATCCGCGAGCACAGTGCCCATCTATTGAGGCGCCTACAACACTGGCTCAGCTTGTGCAGTGTGGTGTATTTGCAGGGTGTGGGATGCTGTAAAAAAATTTGCGGTACCGATGCTTCGCAATGGTCTTGGAAGATTAAAAGACTGGTACGGCATTGGGAGAACGACACTTGGCGTGAGCGTTTCTCTCGATTGCAACAATCTCTTCAAGCATCTATAAACCAGACTCCCTATGAGTATGAGTTCAAGCTCTATCAGCGAGTGCTTGCCAGTACCTTAAGTATTTGTATCTTTGCATCTACTTTGATCGTTCAGTATGCACAAGCACAAGCACCATTGCCAGAAGATAGCGCTGGTTCACAAGCAATACTGGATGAAGTATCAGCGCATCCAGCTTCAGCAACAAAAACCAACCGTCAAAAGAAGAGTGCCTTTTCTTCACCAGGTCTTGGTGCTGGAGCAGGGTCGAGCGCGGGCGTGATTTTAGGATCTGGTCCTGGAAGTGGGGCTGCGGCAATCAAACTGGCCTTGCCCATTACTTCAGCTGCTTCTGCTGCCTCGATTACGTCGCTGGTATCTGCCACATCTTCTGTTACCGATGAACCAGTCAATCTCTCTAATTCGGCAAGTAAAGCGAATACGAATAAAGCACCTACTCCAACGCTGACTGCAGCACCCGCTCAAACTCAGGCCATTAAATTGCAAGAGCGATTAGGGCCAGTTGACCAAAGTGCCGGTGCCAGTGCGGGATACACATTGGGTGTTGGTGAAGGACAAAGTGCTGGAGCAAGTGCTGGCCCTGCTTTAGTTTGGGGACCAGGGCCTGGACCTGGTGTAAGAACAGTGACGGTGATGCCTGCTCGCACTGCTACGCCAGATACTCCGAAGGCTGTAGTTTCTAATACCGTACCTAGCCCTAGCAAAGTGGCAGAACCGGCTGAGACAGTGGTTGTAGTACAAGAGGCTCATCCTATCCCTGTACCAGCCAATACAACCGTAACTCCTGCGGTCAGCGCTGCAACTACTCGCAAGTCTAAAAATCAGAAAGAAGCTAAAACTGCTAAGGCAACACCAGAGAGTAAAGAGGAGACGGCGAATACCGGCGTATCGAATCAGCTCAGTGCCAGCGCGCAAGAAGAGCCTAAGGCAGTTGCCGGTATGCGCTTGAGTGAGTGGTTGATACAAGATCAACGCCGCAAACAAACCATGGCTGAGGCGAGCATCAGTGGCACAGAGCAACCGAAAGTGGCTAATGCTCCTAGTGTGCCTGAAAAACCTGATCCGTATTTACTCGGGATGGCGTGGATTGTGCCATCAGAAATCCCGGCACAGACTGCACAAAAGGATGTCTTACTCGAAACCTTAAATAAATTGAAGGCTCCTGGTTCAGAGCCTTCATTTGATACATCCCGCAAAGCGCTCAGGGAATTAATCGAGAGTATGCCTGTGACAGGCCGCGCCCTCTTGCCCAATACGAGTGGGCGCTATCTCGAGATTAATCCGCAGCTCGATCCAATTTTGCAAGCGGGAGAAGAGATTCGGATTCCGCCAACGCCTGAGAGTATTACGGTGATTCGCAGTGATGGCCTGTTGTGTAAAGTGCGTTATCAGCCTAACGTTGAAACAAGGCAATACTATCGGGCCTGTCGTGCTCAAGCAGTTGTGGCAGATTGGGCGTGGGTGATCGAGCCAGATGGCAAAGTACGGGTCGTACCTACTGCCGATTGGAATGAAGCAAAGCAAGATTTGCCAGCACCTGGTGCTTGGATTTGGGCGCCTCCACGCAGTTCAGGATGGTCTGATAGTGATGCGCGAGCGTTCTCAGAGCAACTGGCCGCATTCTTATCTACCCAAGAAGTATCTGGTGATGCGTTGAGTCCTGATAACGATGTCAATCTGCGTCGCCCACCGATCTTGTCGGTAGATGATCGCTATATGACCTCTCGCGACCTACCGATTACCAGAAGTATCTGGGGTGAGGTAGGCTTATTAGAGACACCCTCTGCAAGAATTGCGCCTGCAGGAACGGCCGCTATTGGGGTGAGTAATGCTAACCCCTATGGCCAGTTAAATTTCTTTTTAACTCCTGTAGATTTCGTTGAGTTTGGGTTTCGCTATACCAATATTAGAAATATTCCTTATGGTGATTACAGTAGTCAGAGCTATAAAGATAAAAGTTTTGATATCAAATTTAGACTTTTGAAAGAGAGCGCCTATTTACCCGAGATCGCCGTTGGTGGTCGCGACATCTTAGGTACTGGTTTATTCTCTGGTGAATATTTGATGGCGAATAAGCGGATCAGTAATTTTGATTTCAGTTTAGGTTTGGGTTGGGGATACTTGGGTTACCGCAGTAATGTTACCAATCCATTTACTAAAATATCTTCCGCCTACGCTACCCGACCTCCTCCTGTAGTCGGTGAGGGCGGAAGTCTCAGTGGCAATTACTTCTACGGGCCTACTGCCCTGATGGGTGGTGTGCAATATCACACGCCAGTCAATGGCTTGATTCTGAAGGCTGAGCTTGATGGTAATAACTATCAACATGAGCCATTTGGTGTCGTATTACCAACCAAAACCCCGCTAAATTTTGGAGCGGTTTATCAGACCAAGAATGTCGACTTCACGGCGGGCTTACGCGGTGGCAATACCTTCATGGTGGGCGTTACTTTACATGAACGTTTAGACCAATTGGCTGCGCCAAAGTTGGCCGAAGTAAGACCGGTGCCTGTAGAACTTAAAGCGATTGGCTATCAAGCGCCACAACGAGGCGAGAGCACTATTACCGGAAAAGTGAGCACCTCATTTAATCAGGACACGATTTATAATGATCCTAATTTACGTGTGGACTTAAGTGATCCATTTAACGTCAAGACTAATACTAAAAATACCAAGTCTAGTGTTAGTAACAACGCGAATCAATCTAATAGTGGCTATCAGGGCAATCTTCAGGTGAATTCTGCCAATGCTAATACCGCTGCCGTGGTTGGGCCAAATGCGCAAGCTTTAAATCCATCGACGCGCACTGTTACTCGATCTGGCGCAGTCAATACAAGCGCCCAGGTAACGCCAACTCAGACCTTGCTCGATCTGCAAACCCTGACCGGTTGGCAAGTAAATAGTATTCGGGAAGCTGGTAATACTTGGATTGTGCAATTTAATGACGCTAGTGGTGTGTATTTGCGTGAGCGGATTGATCGTGGGGTAGGTGTTTTACATCGGGATGCGCCTTCGAATATTCAAGAATTCCAATTGGAGTTCTTTAATAAGGGCTTACAAGTTTCAGACTATAAGGTCGATCGTGTTCAGTGGATGCTCAGCCAGACTCAATTGTTACCGCCTTCGCAGAAGAAAACCATCCTCGAGCCTTTGACTGCCCAGACAGCAGATCAGACTCCAACTGGAACAGTTTGGGGTCGACTCGATCATAAGCCGTATGACGGTGATTTAGGCTTGGATTACTTCCAAGTGATTGGTGGTCCTGATACGCCATTGTTATTTGCGGTATCTGCTACGGGTACCGGTAGCTATAACTTCGATCGCAATACGTGGTTGACTGGCACAGTGAGTGCCCGTTTAGTCGATAACTTTGGCAAGTTTAATTACACCGGCCCAACCAATCTGCAACCAGTTCGAACCGATATTCGGCAATACATGACTACCTCAGTGGCGACCATGCCTAATCTTCAGGCAACTCGCACCTTCCAGCTAAGTGGCGATCATTTTGCGAGTGTATATGCAGGTTATTTAGAAATGATGTTTGCTGGTGCGGGTGGTGAGTATCTCTATCGTCCAAACAATAGTCGCTTTGCTGTGGGTATCGATGCTAACCGGGTCAGACAACGTCAATTTAATCAGTGGACTTCATTGCAAAACTACAGCGTCAACACGGGTCATTTGACTGGCTACTGGGATACGGGCTTAGAAGACATTTTGGCGAAATTCAGTGTTGGCCAATACCTGGCGGGTGACCGAGGCGGAACATTAGATTTATCAAGAGTATTTCAAAACGGTGTGAAGATTGGCGCTTATGTGACTCGTACCAACGTGAGTTATAGTCAGTTCGGGGAGGGAAGTTTTGACAAGGGTGTCTATATCGCTATCCCATTTGATGCCTTCTTTGCACGTCATTCTGATTCAGTAGCGAATTTATTGTGGACACCATTGATTCGAGATGGTGGTGCAATGCTGTATCGCAAGTATCCTTTGTATAACTTAACCAATTCTCGCGACGGCCGCGCCTTGACCACAGGTCAGTGGCAGCTCGCTGAATAATCAAATAGACCTCAATCATGAATATATTACTGACTGGCGGAACAGGATACATTGGTAGTCATACGGCTGTGGTTTTAGCGCAAGCCGGCCATCGTGTGATCTTGTTTGACAATTACTCCAATAGCAAGCCTTCAGTAGTCCACCGACTGCAAGATATTGTAGGACACCCACTTCAAGCGATTGAGGGAGATGTTCGGGATACAGCATTACTCACTAGCGTGCTAAAGGAAGAGCAGATTGAGGCGATCATTCATTTTGCAGGATTAAAAGCTGTTGGAGAATCTTCGCAAAAGCCCATTGCCTATTATTCAGCAAATGTGCAAGGCGCCATTAGCTTATTACAGGCAATGGAAAGTGCGCAAATTTATCGCCTAGTATTTTCAAGTAGCGCTTGCGTCTATGGTGATCCTCAATATCTGCCGATAGATGAGGCGCACCCGACTACACCAACAAATCCTTATGGTAGAAATAAACTCCAAATTGAACAACTGCTACAAGATGTTGCGCAAAGTGATGCTGGCAAACAAGCCCAGTGGCAAATCGCGAACCTGCGCTATTTCAACCCAGTAGGAGCACATGACTCAGGGTTAATCGGAGAAGATCCTCAGGGTATCCCTAATAATCTCATGCCTTTTGTTGCGCAAGTGGCTACAGGTCAGTTATCCCAGTTACAAGTTTTTGGAAATGACTATTCCACTCCAGACGGCACAGGTGTGCGAGATTACATTCATGTCATGGATTTAGCGCAAGGTCATTTAGCAGCACTCAATTACCTCAATAATCATTTTGGCTTTAATACTTTTAATCTTGGCACTGGTAAGGGCTATAGCGTATTAGAAATGGTGCATGCATTCGAATTGGCAAGCGGCCATCCTATTGCGTATCAAATTCAGGGAAGGCGCATGGGCGATATTGCAAGTTGTTACGCGAAAGCGGATAAAGCCTTGCAAGAATTACATTGGAGTACGGAGCGCAATTTAGCAGACATGTGTAACAGTGCCTGGAAATGGCAGACTTACTGTAAGCGCTTAGGAAATAGCTGATCGATGATGCCCCATTTTTTTTGGCAACACCCGATTTGGCAAAAGGTCTTGATCACAGCCTTCTATGTCACACTTGCTTTATTGACAGGCTTATTTTTAATGCCTACTGAATTATTACCAGAGGATTCTATTTTTGCTTGGTGGGATAAAGCGCAACACGCCCTAGTTTTTGGTTTCTTGGCGCTCTTGGGTTTGCTGGCATACCCGACCAAAATCAAAACGATTTTTTGGGGTTTGTTGATCTATGGTGCTTTGATTGAAGTATTGCAATCCCTTTTAGGGTGGCGATCTGGAGATGTATATGATTGGTGTGCTGATACCATCGGGATTGTGCTTGCGTATAGCGGGGCACTTATTGTCAGAATGCTGTTCTTATCTCGCTATACGATGAAGTCTTGATGGCGAATATCCCACAATTGATTATGACTCCATCGGGCAAATGCTTTATAGCGCAGATCATTCCTAACTTGATCTTGCGATTGGCCTATTTTGCCCTGATGATGCTTCCAATGCTTACTGTTATGCCAGGAGCCTATGCAAATGCAACAGTCAATGCAGCCCTGCCTGTAAATTCTGCTCGGCAGACGATGATAAATAATATCGGCATGATTGCTGCCGGTAATGCCTCTCTTGTAAACACCCATGAAGAGCCTAGTGGCTTGCTAGATTTTCAGGGAACTCAAGTATTTCCACAGAGGGTGGTCATTTTGGGTGGACTAGACAATCTTCAAAGACGGGATATTTCTAGTGACTTTGGGAAGCGTAATACTCTTGGAGGCTCTCAGTACCATGAAGGGATTGATATCACCGTTCCATCTGGTAGCCCAATTTTAGCGGCAGGACTTGGAAAAGTGATTTATGCCGGTTTTTCTAGAGGCTATGGAAACTTGGTGGTGATTGATCATGGCGATGGCATTACTACTCGCTACGCTCATGCGCAACAGATTTATGTGCAACTAGGACAAAGGGTATCTGCTGCGCAGATCATTGCTGCAGTCGGCTCAACTGGGAATGCGCGTACGGCTCATTTGCATTTTGAGTTACGCCAATACCAGCAGCCTCTCGATCCTGCAGTATTACTCGGCTTCAATGATGATGCACAAAGGCGCATCTACCCCGCGATGAATTTGGCAAAGACAAAGCCTATCCGTAAAACACCGCCTCAATTAAGCAACAAAGGGGCGCCCAATAAAACATCTAGCGTACTGTACAGCCATGATTTGAAAACCTCTACAGATGGGGGGCTCAAAAGGCGGATTACCCCAAAACCGATGTACTTAAGTAAAAACTCATCAGAAGCGCGGCAGGACTCCGTCAATAGCCGATAACTCCCAAAGTAAGTTTGTAGATTAGTAATCCTTCAGATTAAAAAGGGAGTTCTGCCCCCGGCTTAGCCGCTAACAAAGCAGTTTTGAACTCACTTTGAATGCGCGCAATCGCTGCCTCATTATCAGCCTCAAAACGCAAGACTACTACAGGTGTGGTGTTTGATGGCCGCGCTAAGCCAAAGCCATCAGCATATTCCACACGTACTCCATCAATGGTATTAATGGATTCGGAAGTAGGGAAAGTAGCATTGGCTTTCATAAACTCTAGGATGGTGAAAGGCTCACCCTCTGCGCAAGGCAGTTGCAATTCAGGAGTGCAGATGGCATTCGGTAGATTGTTTAAGGTATCGCTTGGATTCTTTTCTTTACTGAGGATCTCTAACAAGCGAGCGCCAGTGTAGAGACCATCATCAAAACCAAACCAACGGTCTTTAAAGAAGATGTGACCACTCATTTCACCAGCCAGTGGCGCACCAGTTTCTTTGAGCTTGGCTTTAACGAGAGAGTGGCCAGTTTTCCACATCAAGGGCACGCCACCATGTTCCTTAATAAAGGTAGCTAAATTGCGCGTGCACTTCACATCGTAAATAATCTGACCGCCAGGATTTCTGGAGAGCACATCTTTGGCAAAGAGCATCATTTGACGATCTGGAAAAATCACCTGACCATCTTTAGTCACTACGCCCAAACGATCTGCATCGCCATCAAAAGCTAAACCGAGTTCATTATCGGTCGTCTGCAGATTCTTGATGAGATCTTGTAAATTTTCAAGATGCGCAGGATCAGGATGATGATTTGGAAAATGCCCATCGACTTCACAAAATAATTCTTGAACTTGGCAGCCTAGGGCTCTAAACAGTTTGCCGGCAAATGCGCCACCCACACCATTGCCACAATCGACTGCAATTTTCATGGGGCGTGCAAGTTTAATGTCGCCCACGATGTACTGCAAATACATTGGGAAAATATCAAAACTACTGAGTTGGCCCTTACCAGTCGTAAATTGCTTTGCTTCGATCCGTTGACGCAGTGCCTGAATCTGTTCGCCATAAATGGCTGCACCTCCTAGGACCATCTTGAAGCCGTTATAGTTTGGTGGATTATGGCTGCCCGTAATCATGATGCCCGATCTGGGTGTTCTGCCATTGATAGTGTGATTGGCAGCGAAGTAGACCATGGGTGTAGCCACCATGCCTAAATCAATCACGTTGATACCCGTAGAGAGTAGACCTTCAGTTAAAGCCTCAATCAAGATAGGCCCTGATAGGCGACCATCACGACCAATCACAATATCGGTTTCACCAAGTGCCCGCATTTCGGTACCAAAGGCTTGACCAATGAGTTTGGCAATCGATGGATCTAAAGTTTCATCAATAATGCCGCGGATGTCATAGGCTTTGAAAATTGAAGGGGATAGTTTCACGTTAATTCCTGGTGGTATTAATGAGCAATTTCGATGATTGAATTTAGGCCTTCACAAGCCTCCTGAAAAACAGCAGGCGGCAGACTCTTCCATGGATGAGGTCTTGCAGAGCGCAAGCGCCAATCAAAAGACTTTGGTTGGTGTGTCAGGATAAATACGGGCTCACTTCGACCTATGGAAACTTTGATTGCAAATGGATTGGTTTCATTCGACTTTGCATGCGTCATAGGGAGACCAATAACTAGACCAGTTTTTTCATTAAATGCTTTAGGTGAGATGACGAGCATGGGATGTTCATCTTTCATTTCTTTGCCCAATTGGGGATTGAAGTTAATCCAAATCATGTCTCTACGCTCAGGAATCCAAGCCTTCAATTTTTCTACCATTAAATAATTTCTTTCCCAATGGGTGTTGGTGTCATTACTTCGCCGCCATGTGTCTCTGAATCGAAGACTTTTAGCTTTTGAGAGAGGCTCAGTTTAGGCTTACCAATTACCCTGAGTAAAACACCATCTTTAACAACCTCGACTGAAATAGGGACTCCTTGAGAAAAATGGGCAGCTTTAGCCACTGGTGAGGTAATTCGAACACCAAGACCATTCCCCCATTCTTGAATGGTTTGCTCTACCTTCAGTACTGGAGCCATAGGCACCCCCTAGTTAAATGTTTATACAAGTTTAAACAACTTGTCTGGCAATGTCAAGTTGATCACACTTAGGTGGATTACTACCCTATGAATTCAATAAATTAATACGTGCCGCGGTTACTGCATCAATGTCATCATCAGCCTGGATAGGATCAGAGCCGCTCACCAGCGCCTTCTCAATTGGTTTAGCAAGGACTTTGCCGTATTCAACCCCAGGTTGATCAAAGCTATTGATATTCCAGAGAGCACCCAGTGTGGCTGCACGGTTTTCATAAAGCGCTAAGAGCGCGCCTAAATAGAAAGCATTGAGTTCGGGTAAGAGTAATAGGTTACTAGGACGATTTCCGGGGTAAACATGATTTGGGTTATCAGCAGTTTTACCGTGTGCCAATGCCTGAGCTTGAGCTAGGCAATTCGCTAGTAGGATACGATGATGTGCAATAGCCTCGGGACGCTCACTCATCGGCTTGCGAACTGCTATGAAGTCAATCGGGATAATTTCTGGGCCTTGATGAAGCAGTTGGAAATAGGAGTGCTGAGCATTACTACCTGTGCTTCCAAAAACGACTGGTGAGGAATACTTCACCGGCTTGCCGTTACGGTCCACACTCTTACCATTACTTTCCATATCGAGTTGTTGTAGCCACTTCGGAAATGCATCCAAGGCATCCGCATAGGGAATAGCTGCATAGGCTGTAATGCCCTGTTTTTGCTGTTGATGTAACAAGGCTAAGGCCATAATCACTGGAAGATTCTCTTCTAGTGGCGCATTCTTAAAATGCAAATCCATTGCGTGCGCACCAGCTAAAAACTCTTCAAAGGTTTTGAAGCCAAATTGCAAGGCAATGGGCAAGCCCACCGCTGACCAAACGGAATAACGTCCGCCAACCCAATCCCAAAATGGATAAATGTTGTCTTCCTCAATACCAAACTCTTTAGCAGCAGGCACATTGGCAGTTACTGCAAATAAAGAATTCGCTATTTGCCCCTTTGTACAGTCATTATCTTTAAGCCAATTGACCACGGCTTTTGCATTCATGGTCGTTTCAAGAGTAGTAAATGACTTTGAAACAATAATGACGCGGGTACTATTCGGTTGTGCCCGATCCAAAATGCGGGCTAGCTCGGCAGTATCAATATTAGCCAAGAAGTGCATGCGCATGCCACGACTTTCAATACCGGGAACATGGGCCAGAGCCTCAATTGCTAAACGGGGGCCAAAGTCCGAACCCCCAATGCCAATATGAATCACATCAGTAACGCCAACCCATTTATTACAAAGGGCATCAATACGACGCCAAACATCCGCGATTGCTGGCATGACATCTATGCCATCCAGAAACACAGGGGATTTAGAAAGATTGCGAAGTGCAGAATGCAATGCAGGGCGATCTTCACTTAAATTGATATGCTTGCCTGCAAACATATCAGCAATAAACTCTTTTACCTTAGATTTTTTGGCTACAGAAAATAGCTTTTTCCATTCTGCCGCATCAATATGTTGATAGGCGGTGTCGAGTACTACGTCAACCGCCGTAAAGGTGCTGTTAGTTGGGTTATCTGGGTTTTGCAAGGG
>Ga0194052_1000596_pt1 | contig 22549 bp, 22 predicted proteins | sample SepL226m_MetaG_FD_160117 | JGI IMG/M metagenome (GOLD analysis project Ga0194052, IMG submission 160117) | Anoxic zone freshwater microbial communities from boreal shield lake in IISD Experimental Lakes Area, Ontario, Canada - Sep2016-L227-6m | ecosystem: Environmental > Aquatic > Freshwater >...
CGTCGCCGTAGCAGTCGACTCGCGCTGGCGCGAGCGCTACAGCGACCGATCCGCAAAAGACCTCGCAGCCGCCGAGAAGGTGCTAGTTGATGGCACCGAGGTAAAGCAGATAGGCAGGCTCGTACCTACAGGAAGCGCCAACGCAGAGCTTGCCGGCATCGCGCGCTTCGGCAGTAAAGCGATCAGCCTCCTCACCGCCGCTCTCAGCGATGGCCGGATCGAACCAAACGCAACCTTGCCCGACATCGTCGCCTTTTGCCTCGCAGCCGGTTTAAGCGTGGGCGCAGTCGATCTCGACGGCGATTGGGCCGAACTAAACGCCAAGCAGGACCTCGCGCGTTTCATCCTCGGCACAAAAGCCGAGTCGCTTGAACGCCTTCGCCCGATGGACCACGGTGGCGTGATTGGGGCACAGGTCTCATTTAGAGCAGATCGCTGGGCGAGCGAACCAGACGCGATCACGGCAGAGATCCTCGATCAACTTCCGGGCGGGCGCCTGATCGTTCGCAGCAGCGCCCGCTCCGAAGACGGCTGGCTTGACTCCGGCGCCGGACGCTACACCAGCATCCTCAACGTCGGAAGGACCAGTGCGGCGCTGAGCGACGCGATCGGCGAAGTACTGACCTCCTACGGCACGGCCGAAGATGACGACCAAGTGCTCGTCCAGGAGATGCTCACGGACGTCGTCGCCAGCGGCGTCGTCATGACGCGCACGCATGCCACCGGCGCGCCTTACTACGTGATCAACTACGACGACTCGTCGCAGTCAACGGACGCCGTCACCGCGGGGCGCAGCGTACGCACCCTTGTTGTCCATAGAGCCGCAGAAACGCCAGCCGCTGTTCCCAAAACGCTGGCCGGCGTGATCGACACCGTTCGCCGGATCGAAGCACTGATCGGCCATGACTCGCTAGACATCGAGTTTGCCGTCTGCGGCGATAAGACGCACATCCTTCAGGCGAGGCCGATCGTTATGACGCACGGCCCCGCTTCGGCTGCCGACGAGGACGTCGAGGAAGCGATCGGAGAGGCAGCGGCAGCGCTCGCAGCGCGGACTGCTCCCGGCCCGACGCTGCTTGGTGCCAGCCCCTACTTCAGTGTTATGAGCGACTGGAACCCTGCTGAGATCATCGGCACCACGCCGAAGCGGCTTGCCGCGAGCCTCTACAAATACCTCGTGACCGATCAGGTCTGGGCTCAGCAGCGGGCAGAGTACGGCTACCGCGACGTTCGCCCTTGCCCGCTCTTGTTCGAGCTGGCTGGCCACCCCTATGTTGACGTTCGGGCAAGCTTCAATTCGTTCATTCCTGCAGCGCTCCCGGATGATCTGGCCGAGCGCCTAGTTGACGCATACCTGGCGCGTCTCGAACAGCACCCAGAGCTCCACGACAAGGTCGAGTTCGACATTCTTTTCACCTGCCTGACGCCTAACTTTGAGCAAAGCTCGCAGCGGCTGCTCGAGGCTGGGCTAAGTAGCGCCGACGTTGAACAGCTCGCCGCTGCGCTGCGCGAGATCACGGCCGCCGGAATCGCCCGCGTTGACGGTGACCTCGCCGCGCTTCCCGCGCTGACGGCGCGGATTAACGAGATCGAAGCGTCCGGGATGGCGCCGCTCGAGCGCGCGGCGGCGCAGCTGGAGGCCGCCCGCAGCATCGGCACGCCACTCTTTGCGCACCTTGCCCGCGGAGCTTTCGTCGCCACGACTCTGCTGCGCTCGCTGGTTACTGCCGGCGCGCTGCCGGCAGACGAAGCCGATCGCTTCTTGGCGTCGGTTGAGACCGTCCTCAGCACGCTGCGCAGCGATGCCTGGCAGGTGAAGCAGGGCGCGCTTAGCTGGGATCAGTTGATTGCCAGCTACGGCCATCTACGACCGGGGACGTACGACATCACTTCGCTCTGGTACGCCGGCGCCGCAGACGAGTACCTCGGCCCGATCATCGAGCGCGCGAGCGAACCGGACGCTCAAGAGCCGTTCCAGTGGCAAGCGGCGAGCGGGGCTGCAATAACCACGGCGCTGGAAGCACTCGGCCTCGGCATCGACGCCTCCGCTTTCGACCGCTTCGCGCGAAATGCGATCGCTGGCCGCGAGCAGGGCAAGTTCGTTTTCACTCGCGCCCTGAGTCTCGCACTCGAAGCGATCGCCGAATACGGCGCTTCCGTTGGGGTCAATCGCGAGCAACTCGCTCACGTTGCGCTCGAGGATCTCCTACGATGCCGCGAAGTGCTCGGCGATCCACGCGACTATCTGCTCGGCCGCTCAGACGAGGGAGTTGAGCTGCAGCTACTCAGCCAGGCTGTATGCCTCCCGGCGCAGCTCAACGCCGACAGCAATGTCAGCTGCTTCGAGCAGGATCAAGCTGAGCCAAACTTCATTACCACTGGCGCGGTTCAAGCTGAGCTCGTCGTGGAGCCAGCGAGCCCGTCGGTAGAGGTCGCCGGCAAACTCGTCCTAATCGCCACAGCAGATCCTGGCTATGACTGGATGCTGGCGCGCAACATCGCCGGCCTGATCACGATGTACGGCGGCGCCAATTCGCACATGGCGGTGCGCGCAGCAGAGCTTGGAATACCGGCCGCAATCGGGGTTGGTGAGACGCGCTTCGATGCGCTCGCATCGGCGACCGTCGTAAGTCTTGACTGTTCGAGCCGAACGATCGAGATCCTCGGATGAGCGGCGCCGGCGGCCGGGCCGTAGTCAGCCAGCGGGTTGAGGTCTTCGCCGATCGCGGTGAGCGCCGCGATGCGCTCGACCAGCGCTGGGCGGCGTTACTCGAGCAGCTTGAGCTAATAACACTGCCGATGCCCAACTCGCTTGCCGACCCTTCGTCATGGCTCGCCGCCGCCGACCCGGCGCTAATCGTGTTGACCGGCGGCAACGACCTGGCTCACCTCGTCGATGGCGCCGACGCCGCGCCGGAGCGCGATCGCACCGAGGCCTTGCTGTTGCAACAGGCAACCGAGCTTTCGATCCCGCTGCTGGCAGTCTGCCGCGGCCTCCAGCTGATCGTTGATAGCGGCGGCGGCAGGCTCGTTCCGGTCGAAGGCCACGTCGCGCAGGATCATGTGATCACGGCGCATCCAGCGGCCGCCAATTGGCCGATCCGTGACGGTCGCAGCGTCAACTCGTTCCACAACTGGGGAGCCGAGCAGATCGCCATTCCCGATCGCTGGGAGCTGGCCGCAACCGCCCCCGACGGCACAGTTGAAGCGATCGTTCACTCCACGCTCCCCCAGGTCGCGCTGATGTGGCACCCCGAGCGTGGCGAAACTGACGCCGACGACATCGCCCTAATAGAACAACTGATTGGACAGAGCTAAATGACGCGCGCAATCATCCTCGCCGCCGGAGAAGGCAACCGCCTGCGGCCATACACCGAAGATCGCCCAAAGGCGCTCGTGCCGCTGGCCGGCAAGCCGCTCTTGGAGTGGCAGCTTGAAGTGCTCGCACGGGTTGGCATCAGCGACATCACGATCGCGACCGGCTACCGCGCAGACCAGCTTGAGAGCTACGGCACGCGGCGCGTCCATAACCCGCGCTTCGATTCGACCAACATGGTCGTCAGCTTGATTGCCGCTCGCGAGCAGCTGCTGAGCGGCGATGATCTGCTGATCGCTTACGGCGACATCATCTACCAGCCGAACATCGTCAAAGCGCTGCTGGCCGACGAGGCCGACGTCTCGATCACGATCGACCTGGGCTGGCAGAGCCTTTGGGCGATGCGGATGGAAGACCCACTCGACGATGCAGAGACGCTGCGGCTCGATGACGACGGCAACGTGATCGAACTTGGCAACCCGCCAAAGAGTCTTGACGAGATTGAAGGCCAGTACATGGGCCTGATTCGAGTCTCGGCCAGCGGCGCCGAGAAGATGGTCGCCGCGATCGATGCGATCGACCCTGAAACACGCTTCGGCGGCCGCACCCCCGACGCGATGTACATGACCGACCTGCTCCAGCATCTGATCGACTCCGGCATTGCCGTCCATGCCGTGCCGGTCGAAGGCGGCTGGCTCGAGGTTGACACGGTTGAGGACCTCGACCGCTTTGAGGACCTCCACACGCGCGGACTGCTCGACACCCGCTTCGACCCGCTACGCGATTGAGCGACCGATGGCGCTGTTCAAGAAAGACGGCGGCAAGCCGAAGTACGGCAAGCTGACGAAGTCGCAGCGGGCGATCACCTTCTACGCCGAGGACGGCGGCTCATGGCCGCACTACGAACCGATCGTCAGCGAGCTGCTTGGTCGCCACGGCCGCGAGCTGGCCTACCTCACTTCGAGCGACTCCGACCCACTGCTCAGTGATACGCCGGAGGGAATGCACGTCTTCAACATCGGCGAGGGAGCCAAGCGCGCGTTCACCTTCCAGACCATGGAGGCCGGCGTTGTCGTCGCGACCGTGCCGCAGCTAGGTACGAAACTACTGCCAAAGAGTCGCCTGACCGATTCGCTCGGCATCCAGCACCTCTACGTCCACCACTCGATGGCCAGCACGCACATGATCTACGAGCCCGATGGCTTTGACTTCTACGAAGCGATTCTCTGCGTCGGCCCATACATGGTCGCCGAAACGCGCCGCCGCGAGGAGCTGCAGGGGTTGCCGGAGAAGGAGCTGATTGAGCACGGCTACGGGAGGCTCGACGCGATCATCGAGCGGCGCGCCGAGCTAACCGATGAGCAGCGCGCGCCGAACGAGCAGCCGCTGATCGTCGTCGCGCCGTCGTGGGGACCTAACTGCATCTTTGAGAGCTGCGGCGAGGCGGTTATCGAGGCGCTGCTGGCGACCGGCGCCGCCGTGATCGCGCGGCCACACCCGATGACGCGCAAGCACACACCGGCCGCAACCGATCAGCTCGCAGAGCGCTTCGCGGGCAGTCCCAACTTCTCGCTTGAAGAGAACGTCGCGTCGCAGGATTCGCTCCAGCGCGCCGACCTGATGGTCAGCGACTGGTCCGGTGCGGCGCTGGAGTTCGCCTTTGGAACCGAGCGTCCGGTTCTCTTTATTGATGTGCCTCGCAAGATCAACAATCCGGGCTACGAGGAGCTTGGGATCGAGCCATTTGAAGCAACCGTGCGCGAGCAGATCGGCAAGGTCGTCGCGCCTGACAACGCCGATCAGATTGCTGGCGCGGTAGCTGAGCTGGTCGGCGAGCGGGACGGCTGGGTCGACTCGATCCGCGCGGCGCGCGAAGCGAACATCTACAACGTCGGCCGCAGCGGCGCCGTTGCCGCCGACGTGATCGCCGCGAAGGCCGACCGTTATCTTCAGCGCGGGTCCTCCTGATGAGCACAGCGCCAGCCGAAATCATTGCCCAGATCGCCGCGCTCCAGCCAGCGGCCGCAGCCACCGCCGAGGGGCAGACCAGTAGCGCCGCAGTCGTTGGAGCGCGGCTCGGCGACGGCATCGCAGCGCCCGGCGCGGAGCGTGACGAGATCAACGAGCTTTGCCGCCAGATCGACGTCTTCAAGCGACTCCAGGCCGATTACAGCGCCGACTGGAAGCCAGATAAGGAAGCGCCGCTGGCGGCACCGGAGGTTGTAGCTGGAGCGACCTGCGTTCTGCTAATCAACGCTGAACCTGCCACCACAGGCAACGATCCAGACGGCTGGTCGCTGAAGTGCCTCAACAGTGCACTGAAGGCGATTGAGCAGAACGAACAGCTCCCAATGCGGGCCGAACTGAGCGGCTGGGCGCAGGCCAGCTTCAGCGCTGCCGTCGCCAATAGCGCAGGCGCCCGATGAGCCGCCAAATTCCACTCACCGTGCTGGCATGGGAAGGGCCGCAGGCGCGCGCCTATCTGGCGCGAATGAAGCGCGCTGGAATGTCGCCGGAGCGGATCATTCTGATGATCAAAGACCCGCGCAATTCGCCGCTGGCGAAGGTGACGGGCCGCGGCCTCGCCAAGGCGGAGAAGGCTCAGGAGCGCGCGCACAACTTTCATCCGCACCGAATGCGCGCCGGAAACCGCGGGCTAATCGCGGCAATCACAGCCGGGCTCGCGGGCCAGCTCGACGACCCGGCCGGGCTGATCTCGGAGATGTTCGACTCCTTCTCCTACGACGACTTTGGCGCGCCGGTCGAGCGCGTTGCCGTCAGCGGCTACCGCGACCCGGCGCTGCGCGAGGCGATCGCTGCCAGCGGCGCCGAGCTGCTGCTCTTCACCGGCGGCGGGATCATGCCAGCTGAAATCCTTCAGCTGCCGGGCCTGCGCGTGATCCATGTCCACACCGGCTTCCTTCCCGACGTGCGCGGCGCCGACGTTCTGCTGTGGTCGCTGATGGTGCGCGGGCGGCCCGGTGTTTCAGCCTTTCTGATGACTCCGCGGCTCGACGACGGCGACCTGCTCGGCGCGGCTGAACTGCCGCCGCTTGCAATCCCTCTCCCCGCCGCTGAACGCCCCGATGACGAGACGCTCTACCGCTCACTCTTCTCGTTCATCGATCCACTGATCCGAGCTGAGTTCGTTGTCGGCCAGATCTTCGAACCGGCCAGCGATCTCGCTGCGCTTGGCTCCACCGCGCAGGATCTGAACGTCGGCGTCACCTTCCACTTCATGGCGCCGCAGCTCCGAAGCGCGGCATTGGCGCAGCTCTTCCCTAGCGCCTGAGCGGCGACTCAGTCTCCCGAGGCGGCTACTGCGCGGTAGAGCTCGTTTGCGCTCAGCCCAGTCAAGCCAGCGACCACCGTCGCCGCAGGGCGCGGCTTGGCGCCGGCCTCTACAAGCTCACGCACCGCCTGCTCGGCGCTGGCGCGATCGCTGGTGCCAGCCTCAGCGGCACCGATCACCAGCACCACTTCACCCTTTGGCGGCGCCGCTGCATAGCGTTCCGCCAGCTCAGCGGCGCTACCGCGAACGATCTCCTCAAAGCGCTTCGTCATCTCGCGGCAGAGCGCGACCGGCCGCTCAGCATCGAGCTCAGCGAGCAGGGTCAGCGTCGCGCCGGCGCGCCGCGGCGACTCGAACGCAACGAGCGTCTCCTCGTTCTCAAGTAGCGCCAGCAGCTCACCACGCTTGCGCGGCAGAAACCCGACGAAGCGCCAGCGCTCGGCCGGAAGCCCCGACGCAACCAGCGCTGTCAGAACGGAACTTGGGCCCGGCAGCACCTCGACCGGCAGACCCGCCGCCAGCGCCGCCTGCAGCAGCACGAAGCCGGGGTCGCTGACTAGCGGCGTGCCGGCATCGCTCACAAGCGCCACCGTCTCACCGCCTTCGATCCGCTTGACTAGGCCCGGAGTCGCGCGCTTCTCGGCGTGCTCGTCGTAGCGAACGCGCGGAGTTGTGATCTCGTAGCGGTCGAGCAACACCTTCGTCGTCCGTGTGTCCTCGCACGCGATTACGTCGGCGTTTCGGAGCTCCTCAATCGCGCGGAGAGTGATGTCCTCAAGATTGCCGATCGGCGTCGGGCAGACAACCAGTCGACCGGCCGCGCTCACGCTGCCGCCGGCTGCTCGAGAGCCAGAACGGCGGCACCGATCACGCCCGCGTCGGCACCGAATTGGGCGGGAACGACGCTGACGTTTGTGCCGAGCGATGCCAGCGCCTCGCGCTCGACAATCTCGCGCGCCGGGTCCAGCAGCAGGTCGCCCGCAGCGATCGCGCCGCCACCGACGACGATCAGCTGCGGATTAAAGATGTTGGCGATCGAGACCATGCCCTGCCCAAGTCGCTGCCCAACCTTCACGATCGCCTCAACCGAGGCAGCGTCGCCATCGTGACCGAACTCTGTAACCAGTGAGCCGGTGATCTCGCGCCCGGCGGCCGCGGCCTCAGCCAGAGCTGAATCCGGATGTTCCACAGCAGCAACCTGGCCGGCTCGGCCGATCGCATCGCCCGAGGCGTACCACTCGTAATGACCTACGCCACCGCAGCTGCACCGCTCACCGTCCTGGTCGACGACCATGTGGCCGAACTCAGCTCCGCCGCCACTGCTGCCGCGCACGAGCTCGCCGTTGGCGACGATCCCGCCGCCGATCCCAGTACCCACTGTCAGCATCACAGCATCGCTGGCACCCTTCGCCGCGCCGTGTAGCCACTCGGCCAGCATCGAAGTGTTGCCGTCGTTATCAACTGCGACCGGCACGCCCAGCCGCTCCCCCATCAAAGCTTCAAAAGGAACGCCGACTAGCGGCAGATGCGGTGAGGCGGCGATCATCCCCGTCTTCGCGTCAAGAATGCCGGCCACGCCAAAGCCCACTCCGAGCACTTCACCGGGTGCGGCTTCGATCGCTTCATCAACCATCGTCGTGAGGCGGTCGAGGAGTTCAGTGGCGTCTTCGCCGTCGGAGGCTTGCTGAATCCGATGAAGCACCCCAAGCGACTCATCGACAACGCCGACGGCCATCTTCGTACCGCCGATATCAACGCCAATTACGCAGTTAGCCGCCACAGCCGCCACCATACCGGCAGTGCCACCTGATCCCCGAAAGCCACGCGGCGAGCCAGAGCGCGACCCAACGGCTAGTTACAACGTCTACCGCTCGCGGCCGCGAGCGAAGCCAAGTGAACCGCCTCAACCAGCCGGAAGAGAGCCGAGGGAGCCGCGGGAGCCGCGAGCGCCGAGGCCGCCGCGGGAGCCGAGGCCACCCCGCGCTAAGCGCCAACGTCGACGCAAGAAGTGGACGATCGGCCGAATCATCAAGACATTTCTGCTGGCGGTGATCGGCTGGGTGGCGCTCTCGCTCGTGATCTTCCTTTACAGCGCGCAGTTCCTCCAAACCCAAGTTGACGACAAGGCCAAAGCAGCCCTTAGCCCGGCCGGGATCCCAATCGTGTCGCCGACCAACATTCTGATCCTCGGCTCCGACCTGCGGGCGAAGGGGACGAAGGAGCCCGGCGCCGCAACATCGGGGCCAAGCCGCTCCGACTCGATCCAGCTGATGCGCGTCGGAGGCGGACACGGTTCGAAGCTCTCGATTCCCCGCGACACCGTGGTGAATATTCCCGGCTACGGACTGAACAAAGTCAACGCGGCCTACGCCTTTGGCGGCGCCGCGCTTTCAATCCGTACGCTGCGCTCGTACTTGGGAATTGACATCAACCATGTGATCGTCGTCAACTTCGCCAAGTTCCCGAACCTAGTCAATTCGATGGGCGGGGTTGACTTCACTGGCGGCTGCGTAATCTCGAAGATCAACGGCGGCTTTGCGAACGGGGGCTACACGCTGCGGCTGAAAGCCGGGACGACGCACATCGATGGCGACCAAGCACTAGCCCTGGCGCGAACGAGAAAGAACGAATGCAACCCGGCCGACAGCGACCTCACCCGCGTCATCAACCAACAGAAGATCATCAACGCGATGCGCTCGCGGCTCCACTCCCCGTTCGGCTTCATCCGCTGGCCCTTCATCGCTTGGAATGCACCACAGACCGTCTCAACCGACATGGGGGCCGCTGGCCTGCTCAGTTTAATCGCAACGATCGCCAGCTCAGGCAGCGGCACACCAGCGTTCCTGAAGCCGGACGGAGTGCTAACGCTTCCCGACGGCGGCGCCGGACTGACGGTGAGCCCGGCTTCGAGACAGAGCCAGGTGCAGAAGTTCCTAGACGGCTAAGCGTCAGTCTTTTGAGCCCGAGGGCTTCGGCTTCGACTTCTTCTCGTCGCCCTTAGCCTTCGGTTTGAGATCGCTCTTAGGCGCATCGCCCGACGATGAGCTTGAGTCGGCCTTGGCCTTCTCGGCCGTCTTCGCATCGTGCTTATCGGCACCCTCTTTGGCCGACGCTTCCAGCTCGCGGTTGCGGCGCTTTGTGCCGTAGTCGGTGTTGTGGAAACCCTTGCCTTTGAAGTGAATTGCGACCGGGTGAAATACGCGCTCGACCGGCACGCCGGTCTCAGGGTCAACCGTGAGGGCGTCGTCGGCCATCTTCTGGACGATCTCGAAGGTCGTCCCATCGGGGCGTCTGTACTCGTAAGTTGGCATCGCAGCCGAAGTATAGGAGCGGCTCAGAGCGTTGCCGCGCGCCGCACGCGTAGCATGGGGCGATGGCTGAAGACACAGTGACAATGGACAAGATCGTCGCGCTCTGCAAGCGGCGTGGATTTATCTTCCCTTCCTCCGAGATTTACGGTGGCCTCGGCTCGACCTATGACTTTGGCCATTACGGCGTGCTGCTGAAGACCAACGTCAAGGGAGAGTGGTGGCGTTCGCTGCTGCAGCAGCGTGATGATGTGGTCGCGCTCGACTCAGCGATCCTCCAGCACCCGCGCGTCTGGGAGGCCAGCGGCCACGTTGGTGGTTTCAGCGACCCGATGGTCGACTGCAAGCACTGCGGCCAGCGTTTTCGCGCCGATCACCTCGACCAGCTGGCCTGCCCGAATAAGCCTTCCAAGCAGCCCGGCGAAGGGCCTGACTGCGAGCTGACCGAGGCACGCGAGTTCAACCTGATGTTTGAGACCACGGTCGGGCCGCTGAAGGATTCTGGCTCGATCGCTTACCTGCGGCCGGAAACTGCGCAAGGGATTTTCATCAACTTCAAGAACGTGCTGCAGTTCTCGCGCAAGAAGCCGCCTTTCGGGATCGCCCAGGTTGGAAAGTCGTTCCGCAACGAGATCACTCCCGGCAACTTCATCTTCCGCACGCGCGAGTTCGAACAGATGGAGATGGAGTTCTTTGTTCCGCCGGCCGAGGCCGACGAGTGGTTCGAGTTTTGGAGCACCGAACGCCAGCGCTGGTACACCGATCTTGGGATTCGCCCCGACCACCTCCAGCTTCGCGTCCACGAGCAGGATGAGCTGAGCCACTACTCGAGCGGTACGAGCGACATCGAGTACCTCTTCCCGATCGGCTGGTCGGAGCTTGAGGGGATCGCCAACCGCGGCGACTTTGACCTCAAGCAGCACACCGAGTTCTCAGGCGAGAAGCTCGAATACTTCGACCAGGCCAGCGGCGAGAAGTACGTGCCGCACGTGATCGAACCGGCTGCCGGCGCCGACCGCGCAACGCTCGCCTTTCTCGTCGACGCCTACGACGAGGAGGAGGTCGAAGGTGACGTGCGCACTGTTCTGCGTCTCCACCCCCGTCTGGCACCGGTGAAGGTTGCGGTTCTACCACTGGTAAAGAAGGATGGTCAGCCGGAGCTGGCTCGCGAAGCCTTCGAGTCGCTACGCGGGCTGATGACGACCGAGTACGACGAGGGCGGCTCGATCGGCAAGCGCTACCGCCGCCAGGATGAGATCGGTACGCCCTGGTGCGTGACGATCGACCATGACTCGATCGGTGACCGCACGGTCACGATCCGCGAGCGCGATTCGCTATCGCAGGAGCGCGTTGCGATCGACGATCTCCCAGCGCTGCTGTCAGCGAAGCTAGCTGAACCTTGGCAGAGCCCGAAGCTCGCATAAAGCGGGTGGCACACGGAGCGCGAGCGGTTATGCTTTCACCTGACACGCTGTCAAATTTGATCACGCAGCCGCAAAGGAGCTCCTAGATGGCAACCACCGCCCCGCGCCCGGCAACCCGCCGCGCCGCCGACGACATCAGCTACACCGATCTTTACGAGCGCTGGGAGCGCGGCAACTGGTCAGCAACCGAGATCGACTTCAGCCAGGACAAGATCGACTGGGAAGAGAAGATGACCGATGCCCAGCGCCGCACGGCGATGTGGCTCTTTTCGCTCTTCTTCCACGGTGAGGACGCCGTCACCGACGGCCTTTCACCCTACATCGACGCCGCTCCGCTCGAGGAGCAGAAGTACTTCATCGCCACGCAGCAGGTTGACGAGGCACGCCACAGCGTCTTCTTCAACCGCTTCATGAATGAGGTCGTCGGCCTTGGCGACGGCAGCATCGCGGGCGGCATGAACGCCACCGTGGGCGAGCTCAGCTGGGGCCACAAGATGATCTTCCAAGGGCTTGAGGACATGTGCGTGGCGCTGCGAGCCGACCAGTCGCCGCAGCAGTTTGCGCGGGCGATCACGCTCTACCACATCCTGATTGAGGCCTCGCTCGCGCAGCCTGGCCAGCACGTGATCGAGGCCTTCCTCGAAGAGGAGGACCTGCTACCTGGCTTCCGCTCAGGAATCGCCAACGTGGCGCTCGACGAGCAGCGCCACATCGCCTTCGGCGTGAAGGCACTGGCCGACCTCTACGACGCCGACCCGAAAGGCACCGAGACCGCCGTGCTCGACGTCCTTCGTGAGAACGGCGTCTTCATCTCCGGCGTCGCGATGCCACCGAACTGGGATGAGAGCTACTTCACCGCCTTCAACTACTCCTACGACGATCTCGGTCGCGACGGCGTCAAGGCGCTCGAGATGCGGCTCAAAGCGGTCGGGATCGATCTTCACACCGTCGAGCGCTCGCCGATACCGGTTGACTTGCCGCTCGACGAGCGTGCCGACCGCGGCCGCGTGCTGCTGCAGGCAAATCTTGTTGGCCCGGACCGCCCAGCCTCACGCGATCCTTACGCGACCGAGGTGATGTTCGATGCGATCGCGCGGGCGGGCGACGTCCACGCTGTGCCTTCAGGAACGGTGATCGAGTGGGCCTTCACGGACGCCGAGCCGTGGCAGGTCAGCTTCGACGCGGGCAAGTGCAGCGCCGCGCGCGGCGCGGCGCGCAAGCCGTCACTGAAACTCGTGATCTCGTTCGACGACTGGGCCGACCTCTTTGCCAAGCGCGTCGACGCTCGCAAACTGCTCTTCTCGCGCAAGCTGCGCCCGAAGGGCAACCTGCGCCTGTTCGCCAAGTTCGGGAAAATCTTCCCGTAAGCGCGGCAGGCCCTCAACTGTCGCCAGCGCCACGGCGCCAAAGTACGAGGTACCAAATCACTACGGCTATCAGCGCGCCGAGCGGTAGGACCAGCGTCAGCACCGAGCCGGCCGGAAACGCAGCGACCTTTTGAATAAGAGCAAGCGACATCAAAACCCCTCCTTAATGGTCGGTCGCCAGACCGACCTGTTTCGCTGGTAGTCGCGGCGACCCGACCGGCGCCAACCAAGCTTGAAAGCAGAAGAAGAAGGCGATCGTGAATCCGATCGATCCTGGCACCCACATCACTCCGGCGGCTATCTGTTGATCACTGAGCGCCGAGATCCCACCAGGGCGCGATAGCTCGTCAGCGTAGGGCGCGTAGAGCGCATGCGGCGCGAGCGCGAGCACGACCGCCAGCAGCCAGCTAACAACCATCGCCGCGGTCAGGTAACCGACCCGGCCAACAGCACTTAGCTGCGACTTGAGCGGACGTGAACTGATCACCTGCTTCCAGAACATCAGCGCAGTCGTGAAGAAGAGCGCGTGCTCAAGTACGTGAAGCGGCGCAGAGGTCAGCGTCGCGTCAAATAGAACTGGTACATGCCAAATGAGCAAAACTCCCGAGAACGCGATAAACGACGGCAGCGGCTGGCCGAGCGCCGTCGCAGCCCGCCGCAAGGCGATGCCCCAACGCCGCTGCATAAACGCGCGCGCCAGTGAGCGCCGAAACCCCAACGGTAGTGCGCGCCAGAGGCGCACCCAAGGCTGCCCAAGCATGATCAGCGGCGCGGCAACGGTCAGTAGTAGAACGTGCTGAACCATGTGAACCCAGAACAGCTGGCCCGAGAACTGATCGATCGGTGAGCTGAGCGCGAGCGCGATCACGGAAAGCCCAGCCATGAACGAAACGTCCCGCCATCTGCGGACTCGGCGGCAGCGCTCGGCGACAACTGTCCGCGAGGATCCGAGCCAGAACAGCACCGCTGCGACCACCACGGGGACAAGAGGCAGGTCGAGCGCAATCGCGATCAGCGAATAGGCGATCAGCGCCCAAACCGCCCCGTCCCAAAGGTGGTTGCTGCGGGAGCTGCCGGCGGCGGCTGGCATCAGACCAGGTAGAGGACCGCGTAGGTGACAACGCCAACGGCAGCTAGGTAGCCCCAGAAGAACGAAGCGGCAGCCAGACCGGGCTCAATCAGCTGGTCTGGGTCGGAGATGTCGCCCTTCGAGTGCGCCGGATCGCGACGCGCACGCAGCTCAGTCGCAACCTGAGTCTCTAGCCAATAGAGCGTGCAGATGACCGCCACCATGAAGAACGCCGTCCACCCCACGTACACGCTCGCATAGGCGCCATCTGTCGGCCCAAAACCTTGCGAACCGTAGGCAATCGCCTGAACCACGACAGCCGCCAACCCGAGCAGGATCGAGATGATCGCCGGGATCAGCCAACCACGATGCTCGCGGCGCATGTGACGCGACGCGATGTAGGCGGCAACCGCGCTCAGCACGACGCAGATGACGATCACAATGCCCACCGTCTTGTCGGGATGGACGTGGGCCGTCATCCACTTGCCGTTCTGGTTGAGCGAGCGCAGGTAGAAGAATGCGAAAAGGAATGCGACGAAGAAGAAGGTCGTCGCGCCAGCCAGCAGCCGCGCAGCGATGTAAAGCGCTCGCGCGCCAATCTCAGGTGGCTCAGGTGGAATCTCAACGCCATGCGGCACTGCCGGCACTGAGACTGGAGCCGGGGTTTGATCCGGGGTCGTCATTCTCAGCTCACCCCATTCCCAGCTAGCGGCACCCCGTAGTCATATGGATCGCTCTCGATCACCGGTATCTGCTCGAAGTTGTTGACCGGGACCGGAGTTGGCGTCTGCCACTCGAGCGACTTCGACCGCCACGGATTATGTGGCGAGCGGTTGCGGGCTATCAGCAGCGAGTAGACCAGATTGACTAGGAAGACCAACATCGAAAGGCCGAGAACGAAGGCCGAGACGGAGACCCAAACGTTTAGCCCCTGCAGGTTGTCGGCATAGGTGCTGACGCGCCGCGGCATCCCCTTCATCCCGAGCACGAAGAGCGGCAGGAAGGTCGAGTTGAAGGCGATGAACATCACCCAGAAGTGAACCTTCGCGAGCCGTTCATTGAAACTGAGCCCGGTCATCTTCGGCACCCAGTAATAGATCGCCGCGAAGAAGGTAAAGATCAGCCCGCCCATGATCGTGTAATGGAAGTGGGCCATGACGAAGAACGACCCGTGCGTGTCGGTGTCGCTCGGGGCGTCGGAGAGGAATACGCCCGATAGCCCGCCGATCAGAAAGTTGAATGCCCAACCAAGGCAGAACAGCATCGGCACGGCGAGCGTGATCCGCGCGCGCCAGAGCGTTCCCATAACGCAGAGGAAGATAAAGCCGGTTGGGATCGAGATGATCTCGGTCGAGAGCATGTAGAAGGGCCGCAGCGCGGCGTTGATTCCGCTGACGAATAGGTGGTGCTGCCAGACAAAGAAACTCATCAGCGAGACGCCGAGCATGCCTGCCACCGCGAGTCGGTAGCCCCAGAGAGGTTTGCGAGTGAATACAGGAATCAGTTCGAGTACGATGCCGAAGCCCGGGAGCGCCAGCACGTAAACCTCTGGATGACCAAAGAACCAGAAAAGGTTCTCGTAAAGGAACGAGCTACCGCCGGCGCCAGCGACGAAGAACGAAGTGTCGATCGTGCGGTCCAGCATCGCCATCAGCAGCGTGCCGATCAACATCGGCGCGGCGAGCACCATCAGAATCGAGGTCGCAAAGACCGCCCAGACGAAGATCGGTAGGCGCGACCATGTGAGCCCCGGCGCACGCAGCGAGATGATCGTCGCCAGCATGTTCAGCCCGAGCAGTGTCATCGAGAGCCCTACGAGCGCGAAGAAGCAGAGGTAGGAGTCCATCCCGGCCACGGTCTGATCGGCAAGCGGCTGATAGCCGGTCCAACCGGTAGGGAAGCCGCCGAAGAAGATCGTTGACATCAGAATGAAACCGGCCGCCATCAGCAGCCAGAAGGTCAGCGCCTCAATCCGCGGGAAGGCCATCCGCCGAGCGCCGATCATCAACGGCACGAAGTAGTTCGCAAACGGGCCGAGGATGCCCGAAGTCATCATTCCCATCATCATCGTGCCGTGCATGCCGACGAGCGAGAGGTACTGACTTGGACCGATCGTCGTCGGCGTCGGATTGAGCAGCTCCAGGCGGATCAGCATCGCGTTGACGCCGCCGACGAAGAAGAAGATCCCGATGCCGACGAGATACTGCATCCCTACGACCTTGTGATCGGTGCAGAGGCCGAAGTAGCGTGAGACCCCACGACCTTCTTTCGCTCGCAGCGATGGAGGCCGACCGATTAAGCGTGCAAGCGGGTAGTTTGCGAAACCAAGGCCGACGAGAAAGCCGACTACGCCGAAGAGGTAGGCAAGAATCAACGCGACGTCGTTGTAGTCAAGGTCGGCTACGTAGTCCCGGCTCGAACTACTGAACTGGTTGCCGAGCCACCATCCGAAGTAGTAACCGACGATTGCAAGGATCACCGCGGTCAGCAGGTTAAACCCGAGCAGTCGACGCCAGGTTGGCATCGCGGCGCGTTCAGCAGCTTCTGTGTCGCTCATCCGGCCCGCCTCGCTGGTTCAGGGATGTAGGTAGTGCTGTAAGGCGGAAGCAGCTTCTGACTCGGCGCGAACTTCACGCGCTGCTGCGCAATCCAGCTCTTAAAGTCCGCTGCGCTAACGACATTGCCGTGGTCAAACATGTAGCCATGCCAGAGACCGCAGAGCTCAGAGCAGCGCACGCTGAAGCTCTCCAGCTCAGTCGGTTTGACAAACGCGATGTTGTCCTGGCCGGGATTGGCATCGGCTTTCACGCCGAGCTGATAGGCCCAGAATGAGTGAACAACGTCGAGCGAGGTGACGTGCAGCTCAACCATCTGCCCAACCGGGAGGACCAAGTGAGGTGTCTCAACTCCGCCGTAGCTCGGGTACCTGTAAGTGAAAGCCCACTGCTGACCAATCACCTGAACCTGTAGCTTCGGCCCAGCAGGAACCACTACCGGCGACGACCCGCCGCCCGAGCCGGCGCCATCCTCGAGCAGCCGCGCGGTGCCGTACGCGGCCAACGAGAGAACGATCGCCGATGTCACCACGATCCAAGCAATCTGCACGCGAGCATTTCCGCGAATCGCCGGCCCTTCAAGGATCCCCCCCGGCTCTTGCCTAAATGCCACCAGCGCGTAGACGAAGTAGACGATCAGTAACAACAAAACCGGCGTCATCACGGCCATCAGCACCGTGTTATCAGTGACGTGACCGGAGGCCTGCTCGCTTCCGTTACCAGGTGGAAGGACGGGCCCGAGCACGAAGATCACGAGCGGCGTCGCGATCAGAGTGGCGACTAGCCAAATGGCGCCCAGACGACGGGCGTGGTTGGGTTCACTCATCTAAACGACCTTCACGAAGCCGTCCATGTAGCCGATGGTCTGCATAGCGCCACCGAAGCCGGTGATCGTCCCTGCAGCGCAGGGCACGAAGCACTGCCAGCGGAATCGACCCTTGCCCCCGGTGCGGAAACTGAACGTGACCGTTCGATGCGCGTTAGACAGCGCGCAGGGCGCAGTGTCACACGGATTCTTTGCATCGTCCTTGACGCCAGGGATCGGCACAAAAATCCCAAGCCCAGGGATTGCGAACGTGTGCGAGGCGTAGTCCGGGCTGTCGAGCGCTCTAACGGTCTTACCGTCAACTACCTCCGTTCCACCGGTGGTGCCCTGCGGCTGCGAGAAATATGGGTTGCGCAGGCCACTCTCGCCGTCGTAGTTGTAGACCGTCACCCGCACCAGCGAATTTGCCGGCAGCGTGAAATTCGTACTCCGCTCCCACTTGCCGTTTCGGTAGACCAAGTATGAAACCCAGTGCGGCCGAGACGAGCTCAACCGAGGGCCAACAGCGGCCACGGTCTGAAGCGTCAGTTGTGCTCCCCCTGACCCGCCGGGGCCGACGCTCGCGGCATCGACCGACGGCGGTACGACCGTGACCCAGCTGGAGATGTAGAGCGCAATTAGGGCGACCACCAGCGCTGCTGCAGCGCAGATAACCACCAACCGCTTCCCCACAAACTCCCCCGCTCAAGCACGGATGGTCGTAAGCCTTCCCCCGTGCGTGGCTCATGTATACAGGACTGGATAGGACAGCAGGGATTAATTGCACTTGCCTGGCCGCAGCCGCAGCGATTGAGGCTGCGACTAGACTCGGCGTTGGTTCAGCCTGATGACCTCGTCGTTGCCTCCGAGCAGTTCACAACGTCAATCGACGGATGGACCCCCTGACCCGGACGGCGGACACGAGCCAGAAGCGCTACCCAAAAGGTGGGTAGGACTTCTACTTCCAATCATGCTGCTGGTTGCTGGGATCGGCATCTTCAGCTTCCTGCTGATTAATCAATCGTCCGGGCCAAGCCTCCCTTCTGGGGCCCAGCGCAGCCCGCCTGCTGGCGGCTACGACGCGACGCTCGCCAAGCCAGCAAAGATCGCTCCGCCGCTCGCTCTGAGCAACTACTCCGGCGGCGCGCCGATCAACCTAGCGGCCTACCGCGGGAAGGCAGTGCTCGTGACTTTCCTCTACACGCACTGCCCTGATGTATGTCCGCTGATCACGGCCAACCTCCGCGAAGCACAGGTCAAGCTTGGGCCGAACGCATCGAAGCTGGAAATCATCGCGGTCTCCGCCGATCCGCAAGGGGACACGCGGAAGGAGGTTGCCGCCTACCTCGCACGCCAGCAGATGACCGGAAGGATGCTCTACCTGACCGGCTCGCCCAGACAGCTCTCCAAGGCTTGGGCCGATTGGAGCGTGGGCTCGCAGCGCGACTCTGCCTCACCGGGCCTAGTTGCGCATTCGGCCTTGGTCTACGGAATTACGGCCAGCGGCAAAATTACGACGATCTACCCGGCATCGTTCGATCCGTCGCAGATAGTCCACGACGTACCGCTACTAGCGTCTCGCTAGGAGCTACTCGCTGTCGTCAGCGGCTTCAGCGTCGGCCGTATCGGCCTTGCCGTTGCTCGCAGCGACATCGGCCGTCGAAGGCGCTTCAGCTTTGGCGCTGGGCGCTGGCGGAGCGGTCGTCGGTACGTAATCGAACTCTTCTTCGGCACCAAACAACAGGTCGAGGACCTTGTTGCGTAGTCCCTCGCTCAGCGCGATTGCCAGTACGGCGCCAGCGCTGAGGATTACGAGGTTGCGGACGATGTGGTGCGAGCGACGCGGCTGAATGATCAGCGCGCGCGTCTCCATTGCGGCCTCACCGGCACGCTTGATTGAGCGCTGAACCTTGCGATCGTCAAGGATTGCGGAAGCAGGGTTGTCGCTGTTTGAAATCCGCTCGATCGCTTCGCGCGCTGCGCTGTAGGCAACGCGGGCGTTGTCGCGAATCTCGGGGTCTTCAACTACCCGACGGACGTACGGGTTGCCGAGTAGGTCTTGTGCTGCGCTTGCGGCGCTTGCCGCACGTTCAGAAGCCGAAGCCATCATCAATCTCCCTGGTGGAATACCGAGCGAGCAGCATAGCCGCTACGTCAACTTTTTGTCAGCACTGAAAGACCGCACCCTCTGAAGCGAGCGTGACCTCGCCTCCGAAAGCTTCAGAGGCCTCGGCCAGCGAAACCGCCTGATCAAGCTCGTCTGGGATGTGGGTCAGTACCAATCTGCCGACGTTTGCGGCGCGGCCGTGCTCGCCAGCTTCGGTCGCGGTCAGGTGCCCGCGCGGTTCGTCGTCGCCGCCAGTGCGGAGCGTCGATTCAATCAACAGCAGGTCGCTGCCCTGCGCAAAGTCGATCAGCTCTTGGCTAGGGCCGCAATCGGCGCCGAAGGTGAAGCGGCCTTGTTCGCCATCCGCCGTAACCGACAGCGCAAAGGTCGGGATGAAGTGAGGAACGGCGCAGAAACGCAGCTGACAATCGCCCACCTTCAATATTGCCTGCGGTTCGTATTCGCTGATCTCAAAGGCGCCACCGATAGTGTCGCCCGGCCCAAAGAGGTGAGCGAGCTGGGCGAGCATCTCGGCGCCGCCAGCAGGCACAATCAGCCGCGGCCGCGGCGCTGGATTGGTCGCCGTCCAGCGCGGCGAATAGGTCAGCGCGTAGGCGTACGGCATTAGGTCGAGACAGTGGTCGCCGTGGAAGTGGCTAATTACGATCGCGTCGAGCTCCGCGTAATCAACTCGTTCACGCAGCTTGGCGAAAACGCCGCTGCCGCAATCGATCAGAATCTTCGTGTTTGCGGCCTCTAATAGGTAGCCGCTGCATGCTCCACCGGCATCCGGCCAGGAGGGCGATTTGCCAAGAATTGTAATTTGCATCGCGCTGTTCGCCCCTTTCCTCTGCTTCTGAGACTCTACCTAGGTGGAGACTTTCCAGATCGCGCTGATTGTGCTTGGCGCGCTGCTCGTGATCGGAGCGTTGCTCTCCGGCTACGTCAAGCGCAGCTTTCTTTCGCTGACAGCGCTCTACGTGCTGACCGGCTTCGCTCTCGGCCAGGGCGGCCTTGGCGTGCTCGACTTCAGCGCGCAGCAAGGCTTTGTCAAGGAGCTCGCGATCCTCGCCTTGGTCGTCATTCTTTTCCGCGACGGCCTAGAGGTAGAGGCCGAGCTACTCGCCAAGCAGTGGCACCTGCCGCTGCGCAAGCTGATCATCGCGATGCCGATTACTGCCGCGATCATCACCGTCGCCGGCCATCTACTCGTCGGCCTCAGCTGGCTCGAGGCGGCCCTGCTCGGGGCGCTGCTTTCACCGACCGACCCTGTCCTCTCGTCGGCGGTCGTGACGAATCCGCGCGTACCCGGCCTCATCCGTAACTCGTTGAATCTTGAATCGGGACTAAACGACGGCCTCGCGCTGGCGCTGATCATCCCGGTTGCCGCTGCGCTCAAAGGAGGCGGCGACGGAATGGTCTGGTGGCAGTTCATGCTCGAAGACATGGCGATCGGCTTTGCCGCCGGGATCGCGCTCGGTTACCTCGCGTCGGTTGTGATCCCACGCTCTGGTGAGGGTTCCGGCATTCCCGACCATCACAAGGTTCTCTACGCCCTTGGCGTTGCGTTGCTGACCTACGGGATCATCTCGTTCGAAGGCCACGGCAACGCCTTCATCGCTGTTTACGTGTGCGCGATCACGCTCGGGGTGCGCCGCGCCGACATCCGCGACTACTTCAATAGCGGCGCCGAGGAGATTGTCGAGCTGGTCAAACTCGGCATCTTCGTCGTGTTCGGTTCGATCCTGACCGTGCAGGCACTCTTTTCCGACGGTTGGGCGGCGGTCGCCGTTGTGATCGTCACCTTGACCGTCGCGCGGACGGCTGGCGTCTGGCTCTCGCTGATCGGTAACCGCGAGAAGCTCAGCACCCAGACGAAGGCTTTCATGAGCTGGTTTGGACCGAAGGGCGTTGCGACGATGACCTACTCGCTCTTCCTACTCGCGCTTGGCATTCCAGGAGCGACCGAAGTTACAAACCTCGCCGCCCTCTGCGTCCTCACCTCAATTATCGCCCATGGTTTGACCGATACGCCAGGCGCGAATTGGATCGGCCGCGTAGCGGCTGCGGCGCGCGCGAAGGCTGAGCGCGATGGGCAGCCGGTGCCGCCTGACGCAGTCGTCTGATTCGGGCCGCTTAGGCGCTGTGTAGCGCGGCCTGCTCGGCCGCCGTAGGGAAGGCCCACGCCGCCTTGGTGCTGCGCTCTTGGCGGAAGACGAAGCGCATCTGACTCGGTGGCCGCAGCCCTTCGGGATGATCGGGGCGGAAGGTCACGCAGGGATCGTCGAGCTCGAGCGCGCAGAGCATCCGGGCGCGGAAGAAGCAGTCGTCGCACGATGCTTTTGCTGCCTTGGTTGCTCTCGCCACTTGCTTCACCCCCCACCGTTGTTTTCGTTTTCTAAGCCGCGGCGCAATCAATCAAAATACGCACAGCTCTGCAACGCACTGTTCCGCACCTGCCGCACTTTTTTCACGCCGGCGTAACAGAGAAGGCCGCACCTTCGGTGAATCGAGCAGGCCAAGCTGCGAATCTGAGAGGCGTGACTGAGACCAACTGGGCCACTCGCCGCCAGCCGGCGCAGAGCTGCGACTTGGTCGTCGTCGGTGGTGGCATCGTTGGCCTCGCGGTTGCCCGCGAAGCGCTTCTTCGAGCGCCGCGCGCGCGAGTCGTCGTCTTGGAACGCGAACAGGCAATCGCACTCCACCAAAGCTCACACAACAGTGGCGTGATTCACGCCGGAATCTACTACGAGCCTGGGTCGCTGAAGGCGACGCTTTGCGTCGAAGGAGCAGCCGCGCTCTACAAGCTCTGCAGCGAGTTGGGCGTGCCAGCTAAGCAGATTGGGAAGCTGATCGTCGCGACCACAAACACCGAGCTGAGCGGGCTCGATCGGCTCCATCAGAGAGCGCTGGCAAACGGTGTTCGTGTTACGCGCCTCGGCGCAACGGAGCTGCGCGAAGTCGAGCCGCACGCGAACGGAATCGCCGCGCTCCACTCGCCCGATACGGGGATCGTTGATTACGCCGCTGTTTGCGCAGCGCTGGCCGCCGAGGTCGAAGCACGTGGCGGCGAGGTAATAAACAACTGCGCAGTGGACCGAGTGGAACGCACGACTGAAGGCGCGAACGTGATCCACTCGCGTGGCGCCACCAGCTGTGGCGGCGCGATCGTCTGCGCCGGGCTGCAATCCGACCGCCTCGCCCAGGCCAGCGGCGCTAGCCCCGACCCGCGAATAGTCCCCTTTCGCGGCGCCTACTTCCGGCTTAAGCGCCCCGAACTCGTCCGTGGCCTGATCTACCCAGTCC
>Ga0194052_1000597_pt1 | contig 22528 bp, 35 predicted proteins | sample SepL226m_MetaG_FD_160117 | JGI IMG/M metagenome (GOLD analysis project Ga0194052, IMG submission 160117) | Anoxic zone freshwater microbial communities from boreal shield lake in IISD Experimental Lakes Area, Ontario, Canada - Sep2016-L227-6m | ecosystem: Environmental > Aquatic > Freshwater >...
ATATTGTAGCACAGCACTTTAAGGTAACTCCCAAAAAATAACAACCCGGCCACAATTATTTTTATAAAATGCAAAAAACTTGATTTATTAGCACATTGGATTCATTCTGTTCAGTCAACTTCATTCCCTCGGCACATGAGACCGTCTTACGTGTAATTCTTTTGTCTTACTGCGTAGATAGTGCCGCTTGTTCATAATGCCGACTAAATCTATAGTCGTGAGTTGTCAGTGAGAAAGCAGATACTCAAGCGTTGTAACCAAATCGTTGAATAACAGCATAGACTTTTGTCCCATTCCAAAATCAGCTAAGCGTGTGAATTAAATAATGACAAAAAAACTATTACCATACGAAGTTTTACTGGTTACTTCTGCACTTGATTCAATTGGTTTGGCTCGATTCCCCTATTTGTTGTATAAGGCTGGCTGCCGCGTGACACTGCTGTCACCTCTTGGACTTGCAATAAACCGTTCACGCTTTGTAGCTTGTCATCTGCCCGCCTCAAACAATCTGGAAGCCAGTGTCCTGCATCTCAAGGAGGTGTTGAGTAAGCAAAGTCCGCCTTTTGCACAAGTGATAATCGGAGATGAACTGATTTTGGCTGCATTGGCTGAGCATCGTGGCGAAGCCTGGCTGGACAGCTGGTTTCCAGTTGACCATCGAACCAAGATAGTCGAAATAATATTATCCCAACATGCTTTTTATCACGAAATGGTAAACGCAGGTCTCTATATGCCGTATTCCAAGCTGTGTCAGGGTTGGATTGAGGTTGAAGCGGCTGTTAAGTGTGCGGTTTATCCGGTAATGCTGAAGTCCTCGCATGGGTGCTCGGGCTGGGCTGTCCGTAAAGTTTGTGAAAGTAGCGAACTTGAGCCAGCCTATGCTGGCTTGGCAGCAAATGATGAGCCATTGTTGGTGCAGCACTTTTGCGAGGGGGCACTTGGAGCGACTGATGTGCTTTTTGATCACGGTGTGCCAATGTGCTGGCAATCGTCTTATATGCTTGATAGCTGGCCAACGTCGATGTCCGCTTCCAGTGCACGAGTAGTGATGCAGCACCCAGATATTGAACATATAATCTCAGAGGTGGGGCGAATAACAGGCTTTCATGGTTTCGCCTCTGTTGACTGGATACAGGAGACCGCTTCTGATCGTATTTGTCTGCTGGAGATGAATCCGCGACCAACACCAAGTTACCATCTGGATCGATATTCCGGGGTTAGTTTCAGCCGTAGTTTGAACCAACTGCTATCGGGTCAACGCACTATTACGCCACCCAAGCCGGTTTCCCGGCCCGCACCGCTCATAAAGCTGTTTCCTCAAGGTCTGTATTGGGCGATTAGTAACCGAGACTTGCGCGGCTTTATTCTGTGCTGGAGTGATGCGCCGTGGAATGATCCCTTACTGCTGGTGTGGAGACCTGAGATATTTGGTCAAATGGTGGAACTGGGTGAAACCTGTAGACACTAGGCGGAATAAGGGCTTGGGCCGTTTTGGTCAATTTTTGGATTTTTTAAGATTTGTGAGATATTTGGCAAGATTTGAAATTATATCGGCGATATTTGGCGTAGCGTTTTTTTGATTGGCGTTAATTTTTTTTCAGATTCAGCCGTTTTTAACGGTCTCCTCTTTTGGTTCTACGGGTAAATTCTCCTTTGGGAAAACATTAAATATTGCGCCACTTGGCAGCGAAACATTTATTGTCAAAAAACCTGCGGAACATCTTTTATATTGTACTTCAGTTCATCTTCTATTGCATTTTTTAGCATAAAACACTTCCCCCTCTGTTGTTAAAGCACTGTTTTCATTAGTTTAGTTATCATTTTTTGTGCATATTCAAACGATGCACGGTCTTTTTCTTTATCTTCATCCTCCAATACCTGGTATGCCAGGACAAAAACCCGCGCTTTGGCTGCTGGCTCCAACATGCCCCGACGCTTGACCAGCTCCTGTTCTATCTGTTCTATCGCCAGTTTCAGGCGGTTGACATCCACCGAAGACGCGGTAATCGCTTCCTGAGGCGTTATCTCCCTCTCTACAGGCTTTATCTCCCTCTCTGAAGGATTTGTGCTGTAGTCAGCCATCAACATGGGGCCTTTGCCCGTCAATAACCAATTCGTATTAACTCCCGCATTAGATATTCCAGCCAGTGCTGTTGATCCAGGTTCACTTGATCCTGCTTCATATTTTTTATATGAACTTAGGCCAATACAAAATTTGGTTGATGCTTCTGTCTGAGACAGCCCTAATTTTGTCCTTACCTCTCGTAATCTCTCATAAATACTCATGTCGCAATTAGTGCGGTTAATTGCGACGCTGCATTGTCGCAATTAAATTTAATTGCGACAATGCCAACTACTTGAAATAAAACAAAAATATATAATTTCATGATATTAGATTACTATTTATTTGCGACGGACAAAATTTTGTTCTTTAATTAAATTGACTGGTACAAAATTTGGGTATAGCATAGACACTCATTAGATTAAAACCTTGGAGTATAAAGCATGAACAAAAAAAGCACCAAAAAAGCCGGTTTTGATGCGGAAATTCCCGCGCCGGATTGGCATCCTGCCGACATCAAATCGGCACTCAACAAGGCGGGTTATACGCTGTCTTCGTTGGCCGAAGAACTGGGTTTAAAAAGCGGGTCGATGCTGTCAAAAGCGTTAACGCTCAGTCAACCAAAAGCAGAGCGAGACATTGCCGAGGCGATCGGGGTAAAGCCTCAGGTGATTTGGCCCGGTCGTTATGAAGCAGACGGCACCCGCAAGTTGCAGGGGTTCCAGAAGTTACAAAGACGAGGTCGCCGGAAAGCCCAGACCGACGGAGAGCAAGCATGAGCCGCCATCGTTATCCCGCCTCATTAAGTGAGATAGCTGTCGCTCTTGGGAAAGTCAATCGCACAATTGCGCGTATGGCAGAAAATGGCTGCTGGAAATATACCGAAAAACCTACACATTCCCGCTATAAAAAACGCTTTTTTGAGCTTAAAGACTTGCCAAACGAGATATGCACCGCGATTTTAAAGAAACGATTAAACGGGATGATATCAGTAAGGCTTGAAGCTGATCAGGCAGAAATATTAACGACAAACCCAAATGAAGCCGCTGTTATCCAGGAATTAAGTGAGGCTGAGGTTATTGAGGAACTGGCCGATAAAATCGTCCGGTTGGTAAGAGCCGAGATCGATAAAAACGGTAGTAACTGCCCGGCTGAAAGAGCTCTACTGCTGGCGCAGCACAGACTGTTTGGGGTGGTTTACCTGCGGCAATTATTCACCGGTAATATTCTCTAAGTACCGTTTAGTAGGGAGGAGACTATGAGCCTGCTTAACGATCCTGCCACAGCCGAGGAAATATCTGATCGTATCGGAATAACTCCTAGATCTGTTGAGAGAAAGGCAGATAAAGAAGACTGGAACTATAGCGAATTGCCTGGAAGAGGTCGTTATAAAAAGCGTTTATATGCCCTGAAAGATTTACCCAAGGCCATACGGGAAGCCGTATTTGATTATCGATTTAACCAGGAGACACACCATGCCCAAAGCAACAAAACCGGACAATCTACACAGCCTGCCTATACTCCAGACCGTCGAAGATATGACGGAGGCGCAGACCGACGCGCTGCTGGATCTGGAGACGTACTTGACGCTGTACCAAATCGACCTGCTGTTGAAGGCGGCGACCTCCCCCGACTGGCAAGTGCCGTTGTGGGGCCATCCCAAGAAAGAGAGGTGGGCTGTGGCCCTGGCGGCACCGGCTTACTGCCTGCCGTCGATTCTGGAGGAGCTGGAGTTGCGGGAGTTCCTGCAATGCAAGGAACTGAAACGGCTGCAATTGATCCGGTTAATCCGGCTGGACGCAAAAAAAGAGGTCTGGCAGTTAACGGCACGGGGGCATCTGCTGGTGATTTGGCACCTGAGCACGGTGGCGGATTACCAAGCGTTATTGAACCGCGAAGGCCGGATGCACTCGCCAGCGACGACGCCCAGCGGGTGACCGACGGTGCCCGGCAGCAGTTGTTGCAGTTTGCCGCCATTTACCCCGGTTCAATGGAAGCGGCCTGTGACTATTTAAGCACCGGTTATGCCAACGGCACGTTATCAGACGAGTTAAAGCAGGCCATTGAGCAGTGCAATGACAAAGTCAATAACGAGCGGCTGGGCCGGGTGTCACCGAGCACCCTGGGCAAGTGGAAACGCTTGAAGAAGACCACCGGCCATTGTATACCGGCCAAGACCCGGCAAAAAACCGACTGGAAAAGCGTGTGGTGGATGCCGTTGTTTTTGGCTTGTTACCGCAAGCCGCAAAAGCCCAAGATTACTGAATCCTATCAGGAGTTTGAACAAGATTGGCTGATACAGGGCTTTAACAGCGCCGACCTGCCGTCTTATGGCAGCGTCAATACGCTGCTGATGCGGGTGCCACTCATCATCCGTGAAACCGGACGCTGTACCGGATCGGACCTGGCGGCGTTAAAGTCGTTTATCCGCCGGGACTGGTCAGGTTCCAGCAATGAAGTGTGGGTCGGTGACGGCCATACCTTTAAAGCCAAAGTCAGACATCCCGAGACGGGCCGGGCCTTTGCCCCCGAGGTGACGGTGATTATTGACGCGGCGAGCCGGTTTATTGTGGGCTGGGCGTTTAGTTTGTCGGAAAACCAGATTGCCGTCTCGGAAGCCTTGGGCCAGGGCATGATCAAACATGGCAAGCCGCTGATTTACTACTCGGATAACGGTTCCGGGCAAACCGCCAAGACCATCGACTGTCCGGCCGGCGGCATGCTGGCACGGCTGGGGGTATCGCATGAAACCGGTCGATACGGCAACCCGCAAGGGCGCGGTTTAATTGAGGGCTTGTGGGACATTACCGCGATTGCGGTGGCGAAAACCTTCCCGACCTTTCAGGGTACGGGCATGGATAGCGGGGCGTTGCGTAAAGTGACCCAGGCGATTAACAGCGCCAGGTTAAAAGGTGAAGTGCCGAATTTTGTACCCACCTGGCAAGCCTTTATGGCCGCCTGCGAAGCCCGTTTTGACTGGTACAACCACGAGCACAAGCACGTCAAGCACGGCGGCAAAACCCCGGCCTCGGTGTATTTTGCCAACTTTGACTTGAGTTGGGCGTGTCGGTTGACGCCTGAAGAGGAAATCAACCTGTACCGGCCCTTTATTGAGCGCACGCCGGATCGCGGGGAAATACGCTGGATTAACAACCTGTATCACTGTGAGTTGCTGGTGGGTTATCCCGCGAAGACCAAGGTGCGCGTGGCTTATGACATGCACAATGCCGATAAGGTCTGGATCAGTGACCTGCAAGGCCGGTTTATCGGGATTGGCGTCTGGAACGGCAACCAGGTCAAAGGCTTCCCGGTGTCCAAGGTGGAGGCCCTGAAAGACCAGCGTATTGACGGCATAGTCAAGCTGAAACAACAAGGCATTGCTGATGCGGAAGCCGAGCGCGGCACTGTGATTGACGGGGAAGTGTTGCAGCGGATAGAGGTGATACCCAAAGCGGTGGAAGCGCCGTTGATACGGATACCGGTTATTCCCAAAGCCGTCGAAGTTCCGTTAAAACGGATGCCGGTTATCCCGATCGATGCTGAAGCACCGTTAAAACCGCTGGTGCTTGCCGGTGATTTTAACAGGCAAGAACCGGAGGAGACGGTCAGGACTTACCAGGAACAGACCTTGTGGCTGGCCAAGCTGTTGGCTGACAAGAAAGCAGCGGAGGAATAAGGGGGCTTATATATATAAGAGTAAACCGACAAAACAGATGAAAAAGGGCAGCTTACTGCCCTTCCCAACCTTGCGGGTACAACCGGAAGGATTTTTACAACCCTAAAACAGGATTATAACCTATGAGATACCATGATGAAAAAGGGCAGCTTACTGCCCTTCCCAACCTTTCGGGTACAACCGGAAGGATTTTTACAACCCTAAAACAGGATTATAACCTATGAGAAACCATTATGTAAAAACCAGTAATCACCAGTTATTTGTGGCGATGTTAGCTGCGCTGGAAGCACGCACCCCGCTCGAAGCCCGTATTATGTTGCTGGCAGGCGAGCCTGGCGTCGGCAAGAGCCGCAGCGTGGATAACATTGGTGCCGCATACAATGCCATTCACATCGAAGGCATTCCCGGCATGAATGTAACCTATTTGCGGGACTTGCTGGCCTATGAGTTAGCTTGTTCGGGCAAATCCAAGTTTTTACAGCATAAAGCCATTACTGATACCTTTGCCCTGCGCCAGCCCATGGTGATACTGGACGAGGCCCAACACGGGCTGGACAATAAAGCCAATTGTATTGAGTTTCTCCGGCGTATCTGTGAGAAGGCAGGCAGCGTATTAATTATGGTCTGCCATAACAGTGAGAAACACCGCTTTGGCGAGCACAGGATGGCCCATATCGCCACGCGGATCAGTGCCCTGGTGGATTTTGTACCGGCGACACTGGCCGATTGTGTGTTGTATTTTGACGAATTGTGCGAGGTGGGTATTGATGCCGGCATTGCCCGGCAAGCCTTAACCCAGTCGCGCGGGCGTTATCGGCTGTTGTCGGTGGCTTGCCGAAATCTGGAAGACTTCGCCACTGCTACCGGTAAGACCCGGCTTACGGAAGCCGATACCAAAGGCATGATGCTTTGTGAGGATGCCATGAAGTCCTTGCGCAAAGGGTAGGAGCCGATGTAGAGACGCGATTTATCGCGTCTTTATACACTACTCGCAAGGCGAAAGGCGAAAGGCGAAAGGCGCGTCTTCGCGGTGAATTAATAAATTGATTCGATAACGTTATAAACAGTCAGGAGAAAGGCAGTGAACCAAGGAAATAAAGTGGAAAGGCGGAAGATACGCAGCACGGGCGGACTACGCGCCCGCGCCTGGTGGGTGTTACGCAAAAACAAGAGCATGACCGTGTTGGATATCCAAAACACGGTCTGTAACGGCAGCGAGAAGTCGGCAGAATCCAATCTGCGGCGCTGGCTGATCAAACTGGTGGCGGCGGGGATACTGAAAACGACAAGGGTCGATGACGGCAAGCTGACCAGCAACGGCAGCAATTTATACAGTGTCGTTGTGGATGTGGGGCCGGTTGCACCGATTGTCAGAACTGACGGGACGGTGTTTGATCCCAACAGCGGCGCGGTTATCGCGGCTGTACAGACAACCGCAGCGATAAAGCGCAGCGCCACCACAGGGGGGACAAATGATGCCGTTATTGACCGCCTTTAAAGCCAAACGGGACGAGCTGGGCACCCAAGCCCTGGCGGAGTCTCTGGGGCTGACCCAAAGCGTGGTACGGATGATTGCCACCGGCAACTATCCCAATCCCGACAAGTTTTTAAAGCAGTTTGCCCGCCAGTATATCCACGTCGTTGCCTGCCCTTACGCAGGCCGCTTGCTGGAACGGCCGGACTGCATCACCCGCTCAACCGGCCCCAGACCGTTTGGCGGCACGGCAAAATTAGCCTGGTGGGTTGCCTGCCAGACCTGTGAACATAAAGGATAAGACGATGGCGAAATACATAATTACCCTGGAAGACAACGGACTAGGGGTGGCAGTGACCGGCACTGCGGTATTAACCACAGCGGAGCTGTTGGCAGGCAAAAAGCACCCACCGGCTGTCATGCTGGGGGATTTACTCAGTAAGACCGCCTACGGCTGGGCCACTAAACTGGCTAAAGAACATGCCGGTCAGGTTCAGGTTGTTGGTCGCGGTATCGCACAACCCGTTATCCATTAGGAGCAAGCCCATGACACGATTTAATGAAAGCTTAACAATTGATGAGCAGTTGGGTATCGACATCAACGATGAAGTCACCAACACCTTGACCGTACAAAGCTATGGCGTGGGGGCCGTTGCCTTGCGGGTGACCGGGGTATCCGAGTTCAGGACAGTTAACGGGGAGTCGGATATTTTAACGATCATGACCGAGGAGGAATGTTTTAAATTGCTGAGGTTGCTGCGGGATGTGTGCAAGGCAAACCGGGGCGAGGCGGTGTTATGAAGTACTTTAAACGGTTGTTTGGCCGCCGCAAGTGTGAGCTGTTGCGGTGTGTTGAGCGGGAATTGCTGGTGTCAGGCATCAAAGAACAGTTTGCCGTACGGGCGCAGGCGCGGGTGCTTAAAATTGCCCGCAGACAGGCTTTAAAGCTGGAACGCCGGGGGATTTTATGAAAGCGCCGAATATTTACCAGTACCGGCGGCACAGCAATTATCTGAAAAAAACGGCCCTTGATCAGGCCATGGCACGGGTCGCGATAGCCGAACTGGTAGAGCTTGGGTTTGTAGTAACCCGGTTTAGACTGGGTGCCAGTGCGTCCATTACCGTCGGGGGTATGCCGTCCGGCTGCCCTGCCCCGTTGCAGTTTGTCCCCATGGGGTTCGGCTTTAACGGCCGGTTCCGGTATACCACCTTTGCCGCCGCGTTTGGGGATTGGACGGTGGAATGGCACAAGCGGATTTATCCGGCGCGGATAACACCAAAGGGAACCGAACCGAGGATAAGACATTATGGCTAAGAAGATTGAAGCAGTCGGGCTGGCGTTGATTGTCGCAGTGCTTGGTGCCGGTCTGGCAGCGGCCTGGCTGTATCGGGGCCTGATAATGGTGTTTTATCCGGGGTGCCTGGGGTTTGGCCTGGTTTTCGGTCTGGCGGGACTGGCGCTGGCCGCCACCGTCTACGGCCTGTATTCCCTGGGGTATTGGCGCGGGGAGGTGCAGGGCGAACTGGAAGACTAATTAACGCAGGACGCGGCTAAGACGCGATAAAGCGCATCTCTACCCCTATTTATTTATTTATTAAGCGAGAACATGATGAACATTATGAACAAAAAACCCAATACAACAACCGTCGTCCCTTTGGGCTACTCCTTCAACGCTTCCGGCCATTTGGTGCCGACGGACTTAATCAGTGAAATCGATAAAACCCGCGACGCGCTGGTGCTGGAGATTGTCGAGAAAGTCCGTGATTTACGTGAGATTATGGCCGATTTTAAAACAGATACCTTGGCGGATATCGGCGCTTTTGTCGAGTTGTCGGCGGAAAAGTACGGGGTCAGGCTGGGCGGGGTCAAGGGTAACGTGACCTTGTGCAGCTTTGACGGCCAGTATCAAATCAAGTTGTCACAAGCGGATATCAAGATATTTGATGAACGCATCCACGCCGCCAAAGAGCTGGTCGACATCTGCATCCACAAATGGACGGAAGGCAGCCGCATTGAAATCAAGGCCTTGGTAGAACACGCCTTTCAGACCGACAAGGAAGGCAACATCTCCATTGCCCGCATTTACTCCCTGTTACAGCTGGACATTGAGGACACGCAATGGCAACAAGCCATGAAAGCCTTGCGGGAATCCATGCAGGTGATAAGCACCAAGGCATACTTGCGCATTTACCGGCGCGACAAGCCCGGCGGCAAGTATGAGCAGTTGTCTTTAGACCTGGCGGCGCTATGAGTACTTTGACTGCGCCCTCTACCTGCGCTAATCAATTGATTGACGGCGCAGGCATTGCCAAACTGGCCGGACGCACAGATCCTTATTTTGCCCATACCCTGCAACGGCGCAATGCCACGTTTCCCAGGGCGGTCACGGGCGGGTCCGGCAAAGGCAAAGCATTTTGGTTAAGGTCGCAGGTTGAAGCCTGGCTGGCCTGCTGGAGAAACCGGGAAGCGGGCGAGATGGCTACTTCCCGGCTGCGAGACCAGACTGTCAGCACGCTGGACAATGCCATGGCGAGGCAGATTATTTGCAGAGGCTGGCGGCGGGGCGGCAAAGCCATAAGTCAACAAAACAACAAAACAACCATTAAACATTAAACCATGACCTAAGGGGAATATTATGATTAAAACCGATAAAGTAAAACTGGCGGAGCTGGCGAAAATCCATATTGCCAAGCAACAACTGGGGCTGGATGATGATACCTACCGCGCCTTATTGCGCCGGATTATTGACCTTAACCCGGTACATCTCACGGCTTTAGGTAAAACCAAAGCCGTTGAGGGCGTTATTTCCGCCAAATATTTAACGGCTTATGGCCGTGCGGCGGTGCTGGAACATTTAAAAGCGTCGGGCTTTACCGGCAAGGCCGCCCATCCCGGCAAGCCGCACAATACCGACAGTAAAACCTCCGGCACGGCACCGCAACTGCGCAAGCTTGAAGCCTTGCTGGCCGAGGCAGGCAGGCCCTGGGCGTATGCGTCTGCGATGGCCAGGCACATGTATAAAAAAGACACGCTGGCCTTTTGCAACAGTCAGGAACTGGCGGGGCTGATTGCCGCGCTGGTCAAAGACGCCAAAAAACGCGGGGAGGCCCGTCATGGATGAGGCCGATATGACAGACCGTGCCATGGCGATGATCAACAAGGCGCATTTGTCGAACAGTCACCGCCGGGTTCCGGCGGCCGTACCCACAGGGGAATGCCTGTTTTGCGGGGAAGTGGTGATGCCGCTGTCCCGGCGCTGGTGCAACAGCCAATGCCGGGATGACTGGGAGAAAGATTATGCAGCTTAACCGGTGTCCGGTTTGTCATGCCCGTATTGGCGTTGACGCCCTGGTACAGGATGAGGCGGGACGGGAATTAATGGGTTTGTTGTGCAAGCTAAACACCGAAGCGGGCAGTGCCTTGGTGAGTTATCTTGGCTTGTTCAGGTCGGAAAGCCGTGATCTGGCGAATGCCAAAGCGTTAAAACTGGCTAAAGCAGCACTGGCTTTAGCGCCCTGGGAAATGGTTACAGCGGCCATGCAGCAAACCGTGGAGAGTTTGCAGGGCAAAGGCGGCCGGTCATTGACCAACCATAATTATTTAAAGAGAGTCCTGGAGGCATTTTTAGCGTCCGGTTTTACACCGGAAACAAAGGGGCTATCGGTAATCAAGGGTACACACATAGGTGTGCCCCTACGGTCTAAAACCGCACAGGCCGTGCAGGCCTTAAAGGAATTTGGCAATGAATGAAATAGCGAGAGTCGTTATTGAAGGCGTGCTTTGTGATGAGACGGGTAGGGGTGCACCTGCGTGTGCGCCCGTTAACTGGCTAAAACAGGCAGTGAGCAAGGGCTTGACGGCGTTGGTGCTGTTGCATTTGGACGGGGGGCCAGCCAGCGAGACGGTCACCCAGACCGCCGCCATCTGGTATCGGGTGCTGAAAGGCTGGCCGATTGTCTGGGATGAAGCGCTGGACAGGCCGCGTTTAACCACGGCGTTTTTAACCCTGGCAGGCCGGTCAACACGCTGGCCCAGTCCGGTGCAGTTACGGGAACACTTACCGCCTCGGGTGTATCCGTTGAAGGCACTGCCCAAGCCCGAGTATCCGAAAGAGCAGGCAGCGGCTAATTTGGTGAGGATTAAGGCGATGTTAAAGCAGGTTAAAGGTTCAAGGCACAAGGTTAAAGGGGGTGAACTATGAAATGGATAAGTATTGCCGACCAGTTGCCTCCCATTAATGAGTGGGTGCTGGTATATACACCTGGAGATTATCCAAATATACAATCAGATAGGCTATACACAAGAGATGATGGACTGCTTGACTGGGATACTTGTACGCTATTTGAAGAAATCAGTTACGGTTATGAATATGAAATTATAAGGTTCTGGTGTCCTTTGCCAAACCTGCCTTGGATGCCATTTTTATACACAAAAGAGGAAGTGAGTAAAACAGGCATAAAGTTAAAGAAGAAAGAATAGTTATATTTGACAAAAATGATACCGGGGGCTACTCTAATCGAGCACTGGCAAAATCCAGTGCACGGGTTTGACATCCCGGTATCATCACGGCACAGGCCGCTTCTAGCGGTTTTTTTTGTGCTATCGTTCCATCCCCTCATACTGTCGGGCTGGGCGGGGCAGTCGAAAGACTGGCCGGTCGTGATGCCGGTATGTCAACCCTGTTCAGTCCGGCGCCCAATGTTTGACATCATATCGCCGGTTATTAATTTACATCACGGAAACATATCATGAATACTCAATTACAAACCTTCCAGTTTCAATCTCATCAATTAACTGTCGTTGCTAACGAAGACGGCTCGTCATGGTTTATTGCTAAAGAAGTCGCTGAAATTCTTGAATATAGCGATGCTGAAGCAATGACTAGGAAGCTAGACAGTGATGAAATTCAAAACCTACAAATCGTAGGTTTTGGAAATCGCGGTGTAAATATCATCAATGAATCCGGCTTATGGTCGTCGGTACTAAGAAGTACGAAGCCGGAAGCTATAACATTTAAAAAATGGCTTACTGCTGAAGTGCTTCCTGCTATCCGCAAAACCGGCAGTTACACCGCCAACCAAAAAGCAGCCCCCCTACGCGATTACGATGCCCTGCAAAACAAATATATCGCCTTGTTGGAAGAGGACAATGCCCGGCTGAAAGCGCTGGAAACACCAGTAGCAACACGGGTAGAAGAGGCCAGGTTTAGACAACACCGAGGCTGGACAGCGGCTCAGGATAAGGAAATGCTGGACTTGAACGAGCAAGGTCTGGGCTGGACGGCTATCGGTGTAAAGATTGGGCGCAGTCGCGAGAATTGTCGCTATCGCTATAATATACTGATGACCCAACCGGGCGGTGCGCTATGAGCCCCGCCTTTGATGCCCTGGACCGACTGCAAACCACGGCCACCTGCTTTCGGGCGGTGGAGTCGTTAATGTTGCCCAGTGAAGATAGTCATTTGATTGACCGCGAAGCCTTGGCTATGTTGATCGGCTTTTTAAATACCGAACACAACAAGGCCTTGGCGGCGCTGTCGGCACTGATACTGTAAACCATTAAGAGGACAACCTCGCAATGGTCACCTACTAACCCCGCTGATGCGGGGTTTTTTATATTAAGGACATATTTGTTATAATACCGGCAGTCATCCCCCCTGGAGTCGTGCCATGTCCCCTTTGCTCTTGTTTGATCTACCCCCCGAACTGATTCCCGGACGGCTGTCCGAAATAGCCGGTTATTGCGGGCAACAGACTGCGCTGGTGTTGCTGTTGCATTATCCGGGCGTGCATGTCGCCATCCCCAAAAACCCTGCCCCGACCCATAAACTGGCGGAATTGCTGGGCTTTGCCGCCTTTGTGCAATTGTGTGCGCTGTACGGCAACGAGGTGATTCAGATCCCGCGTGCCGCTGTAGCCATCCGGGCGCTGCGCAACCAGAAAATCTTGAAGGACTTTTCGCAGGGGGTCTATCAAGCCACGATAGCCCTGGAGCACGGGCTAACCGAGCGGCAGGTCAACAAGATTTGTAATACCGTCAGAATCGACCGGCAGTTGGATATTTTTGCTTTGTAGAGACGCGCTTTATCGCGTCTCACATAAAACCGGAACCACGAATAGACACGAATAGACACGAATAGACACGAATAGACATAAATAGACACAAATAGACGCGATAAAGCGCGTCTCTACCTGCGTTATGAACCCCTGCTAAATCCCCCCGTCCCCGCCAGTGTTTACACTGGCACCATGAAAACACTAACCCCCCCCAATACTCCCGGCACCGCCTGGCTTAATCTTATCAAAACCTTTGAAGGCTTGAAGTTACGGGCGTATTTATGTCCGGCGGGCAAGCTGACCATTGGTTACGGCCATGTTATTGGTGCGCCGTTTGATTATAAATTTTTCAAGGCGTTTGACAGCCACAGCCTGCAAGCATGCATCGATGCCTGTCAACAGCACAGACGGTTAACGCCGGCAGCGGTTGCCGGTTTGTTTATCAATCCTGATCAGGCCGAGACCTTGTTGCGCAACGATAGCCAACAAGTCGCCGGGTTTATCAGTTCCCTTCATCCCGCGTTAACGCCCAACCAGTTTGATGCGCTGGTGAGTCTGGTTTTTAACATAGGCCAGGGCAATTATGCCGATTCAACCTTGCGCGCCAAGCTTAAGGCCGGTGATAAGGTCGGGGCTGCGGGTCAGTTTGAGCGCTGGGTGTTTGGCACGGTTGACGGTAAAAAGGTCAAACTGCCCGGTTTGGTGACCCGGCGCGCGGCGGAACGGGCCTTGTTTGAGACGCCATACCTGTCATGAGCCGGGTCGAATGGCTGGTTGATGGCCTTATAACTTCGGCGCTGTTAGGTGCCTCCCTGTTTTTTCTGGAGTTCTTTCTTGTTGGAGGCTCCCGAAAAAAAACCACCTGCTTGCGTAAGCCGTTGTTACGGTGCGAGGGCAGTTCATTAGTCTTTTTTGCAAATCCTTTTATTATGAAAAAAATTAGTTCGTTAATTCCCTGGTTTGTTGTTTCCCTGGTTGCCTTGGCTATAACTGGTCTTAATGCCGCCATTGACGGCGCTATTGCCGTGGTTTCATCAGACCCCAGTGTATTGCAGGTAACGCCGCTGGGCGAAGGCAAGTTTCATGTTGACGTGGTGGGCGTAGGTTATGCCACCTTGACAGTGAGCGGTGATGCCGATCTGGGTGACGGTATTAAGACGCTTAGCCAGGACTTTAACTTTGAAGTTTATGACGGTGCGACCGAAGCCGACCATTTTGAGTTGCAGATTACCGAGTTGGCACCGGCCAAGGTTGTCCCGGTTGCTGTGGCTTCTGGCGCTTAAGGCTAAGACGCGATGTAGAGACGCGCTTTATCGCGTCTTTATACCCTACACGCCTTGAACCTTTCGCCCTTAGTCGCGATAAAGCGCGGCTCTACAGCAATTTATTTTGACCTCATTGATTAAAGGCAGGTTTGGTGATGATCAACTCAATTTCAAAAACCGCACTGTGGATCGTGTTTATAGGGTTTTTAATGATGGCCTCGCCGTTTATTTATTATGACGTGTGGAGGTCAAGGGGCGGGCAGTACAAGGGCAAAAAATCAAGGGGCTAAGCAGGTGTGATTATGACTAAAGATACACAATTAAAACAGCGGATTAAGCATTTGGTTACGCTGTGCAGCCAGGTGAGAACCTGTCTGGAGATTGCCGAAAGCGGGAAAAACAGCAGCGATGCCAAACAGACGCGCTTAATCGCGACGCTGCGCACAGACTTGTCAGCGTTTAGAGCCCAGGGCCGCGCGGCGGTGTTTGAACTGATGCTGTGCACTTCGCACCGCCGGTTTATGCAGTATTTACGGGAGCAGGGCGAGGCATGTTAAAGCGATTATCTTTTATGGTTCCCTGGGTTATCAGTCTTTTTTACGGGACGGTCATGGGGGAAATTACCGGCAGTTTACTGATCGGGGGGGTAATGGGGCTGTTGACCCTGTTGGCGTTGCTGTTTGTTGGAGGGCTTTAAGATGATGGGAATAGATGATGCCGTGGCGGCAGGCTGTACGCTGGTTGATACGGTGGTCAAGCGGATTTGGCCGGATGCCACGGCAGTGGAAAAGGACAAGCTGGCGCAGTTGACCTTGCAGTTGCAGGCCGAATGGACCAACCAGCTGGCACAGCTGGAGGTAAACAAGGTGGAGGCGGCCTCGTCGTCCTTATTGGTGGCAGGCTGGCGGCCGATGGTGGGCTGGGTGTGTGCGGCCGGTTTGGCTTACGCGGCCATACTGGAACCGGTCGCCCGGTTTGTGGCGACGGTGGGCTTTGCCTACCTGGGGGTATTCCCGGTTATTGATACGGGCATCACCCTGCAAATCTTGATGGCCTTGTTGGGCCTGGGCGGGATGCGCACCTTTGAGAAAGTTAAGGGCGTTAACCGGTAGGAGGAGAGGATGACCGTTACCGTGGATATTTGGCAGTTGCTGGGGGTGGCCAGTGCCTTGCTGGGCATGATGGTATCGCTGACGGTAACGGCAGGGAAGGCCTTGGTCGGGCAGTTTGAAAAGCGTCTGGATGAAAAGTTTTCGACGCTGGACGCCTGCAGGCTGGCCGAACAAAAACACTGGGACAACCAGTTTTCGGCCCTGGAACAGGCCGCCGCTGAAGAAGCCAAGGGCTGGCAGCGGCTGGAGCGGGACATTATGCAGCTGAAAGCGGACTTGCCGGTTAACTATGTGCGCCGTGACGATTATATCCGCAACCAAAGTGTAATAGAGGCCAAGATAGACGGGCTGGCCGTCCGGATTGAAAACGCGTTTTTAAAAGGACTCAAACATGACTGACATGGCCAAGATACGCCGCGAGAATATCCGCTGGCAAATTTTGCTGACCCTGAATAATGCCCGGCCGATAGGCGCTTATGAGCGTATTGTCTGGTCGGTGATTCAGGCCGAATACCCGGATGCCACCCAAAACGAGATCCGCCGCGAGTGTGAATATTTGCACGGCCGCGATCTGATCCATATCGACAAGCGCCCGGATGGCCGCTGGTTTGTCGAATTGGCCCGTTATGGCGTGGATATTGTCGAATATACCGTGATGATAGAACCCGGCATTGCCCGTCCGGAGAAATATTTCGATGTCTAGTCCGGCGCAGGTGGAGGGCTGGAGCCCTGAGGCCCGGGCGGCGTTTGAGCGCGAATTGATACGGCGCAACTTTGCCGATTATGACGGTCTGGCGGTGTGGCTGGCAGAAAACGGCTTTGAACTGTCGCGCAGTGCGGCCTGGCGGCACGCCTCCAAGCTCAAGCGCCGGATTCAGGCGGTGCGCAACAGCACCGAAGCGGCACGGATGATTGCCGAGGCGGCACCGGATGATTCGGACTTGCGGTCGGCAGCGGTTATCAGCCTGGTGCAGTCGGAACTGTTTGACGTGATGGTCTGTTTGCAGGATCTGGACGAGGCCGATCCCGCCGAGCGGGTGAAGTTGTTGAAGGAAGCATCAAGGTCGGTGCTGGATATGGCCCGCGCCAGTACCCTGCAAAAGGAATGGCAGTTGAAACATACCGCACGGATCCGGCAGGAAGCCCTGGCGGAAGCGGCGGCGCTGGTGAGTGGCGCGGCCAAGGCGGAAGGCGTCTCGGAACAAGGCATAGGCCGTATCCGGGAAGCCCTGGGGATGGTGGTCTAATGCCTGCCAGGGTGATTCCTGCCAATCCCGGCGCGATCTTCCTGCCCTTTCAGGAACGCTGGATAAAAGATAATTCACGGTTGAAGCTGATGGAGAAATCCCGGCAAATCGGGGTGAGCTGGTCAACGGCTTATGCGGCTGACGAGCGCACCGCACAGGCCGGCAACAAATGGGATCAATGGGTATCGAGCCGGGATGACCTGCAAGCCCGGCTGTTTATTGAGGACTGCAAGTTGTGGGCGCAAATCCTGCAAATTGCCGCCAATGACTTGGGTGAGAAAGTCATTGATGAAAAGACCAAACTAACCGCCTATGTGCTGGAGTTTGCCAGCGGCAAGCGTATTCACTCGATGTCCAGCAATCCCGATGCCCAAGCGGGCAAGCGTGGCGGACGCGTACTGGATGAGTTTGCCTTGCATCCCGACCCGCGCAAATTATGGAGTATTGCTTATCCGGGTATTACCTGGGGCGGCTCCATGGAGTTGATCTCGACGCACCGGGGCAGTCATAACTTTTTTAACGGCTTGATTCGGGAAGTGCGCGAGCATGGCAACCCGAAAAACATCAGCCTGCACCGGGTGACCCTGCAAGATGCCCTGGATCAGGGTTTTTTGTACAAGCTGCAAAAAGCCTTGCCGCCTGAGCATGAAGTGCAAGTCATGGATGAGGCGGCTTATTATGACTTTATCAAGGCCGGTTGTGCCGATGAAGAAAGTTTCCAGCAAGAATATATGTGCGATCCGGCCGACGATGACACGGCCTTTTTGGAATATGAACTGATTGCCCGCTGCGAGTATGGCAGTGACGAGGAGTGGGAGCCGGATCTGGAAGCCTGCAAAAAAAACGGGGCCAGGCTGTATGCCGGTCTGGATATTGGCCGCAAGAAAGATTTAACGGTGCTGTGGGTGTTTGAAGCACTGGGCGACGTACTCTATACCCGCAAGATTATTGAGTTAAAAGCCATGTCCAAGCCGGATCAGGAGAAAATATTGTGGCCGGTAATGGCCTTGATGGAGCGCACCTGTATTGACAACACCGGCCTGGGGATTGGCTGGACCGATGACGCCATTGCCAAATTTGGCAGTTACCGGGTCGAGGGCGTGACCTTTACCGGCCGGGTTAAGGAAGAGCTGGCCTATCCGGTACGCGGCGGTATGGAAGACAGGACGCTGCGGATTCCCTACAGGCCGGAAATCCGCGCGGACTTGCGGGCGGTCACCAAGGTGACTACCCCTTCGGGCAATATCCGGTTTACCGCCGAGCGCTCTGAAAACGGCCATGCCGACCGCTTCTGGGCACTGGCCCTGGGGGTCCATGCCGCCTCGGTGCCTGCCCGGCTTATTGAATATAACCCCATGCCCGGTAAAGATGAACGTTACTGGGATGAAGATGATGCCGGCCTGAGCCGCAAAGGAGCCTGGTAATGAGTTTTATGGATTGGTTTACGAACAAAGTGACCCCGGCGCTGGTCGCCGTGCAGCAAACGTCGCTGCCGCAGGCCGCGTCTCTGCACCGCGAATTTGAGGCACACCCCTCCAAAAACCTGACGCCGGTACGCCTGGCCACTATTCTGCGCCAGGCCGAAGAGGGCAATATGATAGCTCAGGCCGAGCTGTTTATGGATATGGAAGACAAAGATGCGCATATTGTCGCCGAGATGGGCAAGCGCAAGATGGCGGTCAAAAAACTGGACTGGCATCTGGAACCCCCGCGCGAGGCCACCGCTACCGAAAAAAAGGCCACCAGGCTGCTGGAGGGCCTGATCCGTGACGAGCTGGATGCCGGAGCCGTGCGGATGGCGATGCTGGATGCCATCGGCCACGGTTATGCCTGTCTGGAATTGGACTGGGGACAAACGACCGGCAACCAGAGCGGCTTGTGGATCCCCAGGCAGATTATACAGCGGCCGCCGTCGTGGTTTACCTGTCCTTTAGCTGACCGTAACACCCTGCATTTACGGGACATAAGCGGTGCCTGTGGCGTGCCTTTACAGCCGTTTGGCTGGATTCCCCATATTCACCGCTCCACTTCCGGCTATTTGGCCCGTACCGGTTTATACCGGGTGCTGGCGTGGCCGTATCTGTACAAGAATTATTCGGTGCGGGATATGGCGGAGTTTTTGGAGATTTACGGCTTGCCGATCCGGGTGGGCAAGTATCCGCCGGGCGCGTCGGATGCCGAAAAACGCGCGCTGATGAATACGGTGTTGAGTATCGGCCATAATGCCGCCGGGATTATTCCCGATTCGATGCAGCTGGAATTGCAACAGGTGATGGCAACCGGCAGCGCCGAGGCCTTTAAGGTGATGATTGACTGGTGTGAAGCCAGTCAAAGCAAGGCGATTTTGGGCGGCACCTTGACCAGTTCGACCGGGGCCAACGGCAACCGCAGTCTGGGCGATGTCCATAATGAAGTGCGGCTGGACATCCGGGATGATGACGCCCGGCAGGTCGATCAAAGCTTAAGCACTTATTTGCTGTACCCGATCGCCATGCTGAACGGCCTGTTTGCCGGACACCGCTGTCCGGCGTGGGTGAGCGATACCCAAGAGCCGGAGGATTTGGCCCTGTTTGCCGATGCCCTGCCCAAACTGGCCGCCGCCGGTGCCAGGATACCGGTCAGTTATGTGAATTTAAAGCTGAAGATACCGGAACCGGAAGACGGCGAGGCGGTGTTGGGTGTACCCGCGCCTGTGCCTGGTGTGCCGGGGAATAGTGCAGACGCGATAAACAGCGGTAATGCAGACGCGATAAATCGCGTCTTGGCGTTGGCGGCAGAAGTACCGGTCACGGATATCGACAACTCGCCGGTTACGGCACAGGCCGGTTTATTGGCAACAGCGGCCGCACCGGTGCTTAAGGACTGGATAGACATAGTGCGTGCCAAGCTGGACAGCGCTGACAGTCTGGACAGTTTACAGGCTGATTTGTTGAACAGTTACGGCGATCTGGACAGCACTGAACTGGTGAAGGTGATGGCGCTGGCGTTTGCAGCCGCTGATTTGTCGGGCCGGTATGATGTTTTAAAAGCAGGGTAAAGGGTCTTAACCTTGAACCTTGAACCTTTAACCTTTAACCTGCCTTTATTATGCCGTTAAATCTATCCCCTACACAGCTGGCATTTAACGCACGCGGCGACGGCACGTTTAACCAGCCGTTTGAGGAGCAGGTCGCCTTTTTAAAGCAAAAGCTGAACCTGCCGACGGCGCACTGGGATGACATTTTAACCGGTGCGCATGACCGGGCGTTTATGGTCGCGGGTGCGATGAAGGCCGATTTGTTGGCGGATATTCATGCGGAGGTTATTAAGAATGCAGCTGCTGGCCAGTCGATAGGCGCGTTTAAAAAAGCATTTGAGGCCCTCGTCAAGAAGCACGGCTGGGAAGGCTGGACGGGCAGCGATACCGAAGCGGGGCGGGACTGGCGGGCGCGGGTGATTTACAACACCAATATGCGGGCCGGTTATGCCGCCGGGCGGTATGCGCAATTGACCGACCCCGAGTTGTTGCAGTCACGGCCGTACTGGAAGTATATCCACAATGACACGGTGGCGCACCCCCGGCCGTTACATCAAAGCTGGAACGGTACGGTGCTGAAGTACGACGACCCGTTTTGGGACAGCCACTATCCGCCGAACGGCTTTGGTTGCCGGTGTCGAATAGCGGCGGTTAGGCCGACTGAGTATAAAGGCCATCCGGCACCGGATGACGGAACGTATGAGAAAACCGACCGGAATGGCGTGGTGCATACCTTGCCCAAGGGCGTGGATTACGGGTGGGACTATAAGCCGGGGGCTTCGGTTGCCAAGTCTTTCAAGAGCCTGATTGATGACAAGCTGATCCGCTTGCCTGCGCCGGTGGGTGCGGCGATGATGGAAGCGCTTAAGCCAATCATGGCAATGGAAATGCAAGCGCAATGGATAGGTACGCTGAATACTTGGCTGGCTACTGAGCAAGTTGGGCGGGTCGCTATCGTTGGCGCTATTGATACTCCGACTCTTAATTGGCTAGATGAAAACAAAAAAATAGCCCCAAAAACTGCTGAAATAGCTATCCGCGAAGGTCTGATAAAAGGAACCAAGCAGACTAGGCATGAAAAAAAAACAAGTGATGCACTGAGTGAAATGGAATGGCAACAATTGCCGGAGATTGTAAGTAACCCGGATCAGATTTTATTTGATACCCGAAGCGGTTACGTTATCTATGTACTTAAAACAAATAATCCGGCGATTAAGTTATCGGTAAAATTTGATTATGCCAAAAAAGGGGTTAAGACCAATATGATTGTCTCGGCTTTTAAGCAGTCTGTCAGTACTATAGCGGAGATGATAAAGGGAAAGGTTTATGAGCGGATTAAATGAGGGTGGGAGGACGGCAGACCCTCCATTCAAGATTATTCATCAGGACTCGTGGAAGCCGATTTTCCGCGACTCACCCTCAGCTTTTAATTATAGATCAAACAATAACCGATGAAAACACCTGATTTACAGCTTATTAAGACAGGCTTATTCACGCTAGTCGTGCGTAAGGTTATCGGAAGTGAAACTTTTAGATGTGTATTCGAAGTGCGTGGAAGCCCTAAAAACAGGTCTGTTGTATTAACAACAATGTCGATAGCTACATGAGAGCAGGTGGCGCGTTGCCTACCGTATGATTAACGTCGAGGTCGATGACCGAGCCATTGTGGCGGCCTTGCGCCGCCTGCAAAACCACGGCAGCAACCTGCGCCCGGCGTTGCGGGAAATCGGCGAAATCCTGAAGGAGTCGACCCAACAGCGGTTTGTCTCCACTGCCGGCCCGGACGGGCAAGCCTGGGCGCTTAACAGCGTATTGTCAACCCTTGAACATAAAGACGGTGACCGGCCCTTGACGGACGGCGGCATCCTGGGGGATACCATCAACAGCAAATTATCGGGCAATGACGGCGTGATGATTTACAGTCCGATGGTCTATGCGGCGATGATGCAGTTCGGCGGCACCAGGGCTGAATTTCCGCAGTTGTGGGGCGATATCCCGGCGCGGCCGTTTTTGGGGATATCGCCCGGTGATGAAAGCGACATTTTGTCGATCCTGCATGATTATCTGGAATCTGCGCTTTAAGCCGCGTTTTTAGGGTAAGTCATGTCAGTATCAGGCTTAAGGGTTTTACCCGCGTTAAATTGGCTTTCAACTGGCTTTAAATGCCATTCGCAAGGCGAAAGGCGAAAGGCTAAGGGCTAAAGTCTCACGGTTATTTTTTTGCCTTTCGCCCTTAGCCCTTGGCCTTGAACCTTTCGCCTTGAACCTTAGCCGCGCTTTATCGCGTCTTGCTGAATTTCCGCTTTAAGCCGCGTTTTTAGGGTAAGTCATGTCAGTATCAGGCTTAAGGGTTTTACCCGCGTTAAATTGGCTTTAAACTGGCTTTAAATGCCATTCGCAAGGCGAAAGGCGAAAGGCTAAGGGCTAAAGGCGAAAGGCTAAAGGCCAAGGGCGAAAGTCTCACGGTTATTTTTTTGCCTTTCGCCCTTAGCCTTTTGCCTTGAACCTTTCGCCTTGAACCTTTCGCCTTGAACCTTAGCCGCGCTTTATCGCGTCTTGCTGAATTTCCGCTTTAAGCCGCGTTTTTAGGGTAAGTCATGTCAGTATCAGGCTTAAGGG
>Ga0194052_1000599_pt1 | contig 22496 bp, 17 predicted proteins | sample SepL226m_MetaG_FD_160117 | JGI IMG/M metagenome (GOLD analysis project Ga0194052, IMG submission 160117) | Anoxic zone freshwater microbial communities from boreal shield lake in IISD Experimental Lakes Area, Ontario, Canada - Sep2016-L227-6m | ecosystem: Environmental > Aquatic > Freshwater >...
ACCCAGCGATATCCGCACGAATTGACGTCCCAATGCCCGGGCAATTGATTTACCAATACTGGTTTTGCCCACACCCGGAGGCCCTACAAAGCAAAGAATTGGCCCTTTCATTTTCGGGTTCAATTTGCGAACCGCCAGGTATTCTAAAATACGTTCTTTAACTTTTTGCAGCCCCCAGTGGTCGGCGTTTAATATATCTTCCGCTACGCCAAGGTCCAGTTTCTCTTCGCAGCGTTTATTCCATGGCATGCTCAGCAGCCAATCGATGTAGTTGCGGGTTACGGTGACTTCCGGCGACGCACTGGGCATCCGTTCCAGCCGCCATAACTCTTTCAGCGCTTTCTCTTTCGCTTCTTCAGGCATTCCGGCTTCTTCAATCTTTGCCTTTAACTCATCAATTTCCGACCCGTGGTCTTCACCATCGCCTAACTCGGTTCTGATTGCTCGCAATTTCTCGCGCAGGTAATACTGTTTTTGCGATTCTTCCATTTCATGGCGCACTTTTTCATGAATGCGTTTTTCAATATTCAGCATTTCCTGTTCGGTGACCATTCGGGCAATAACCATCTCCAGCCGGTCAACATTTTTATTCATTTCCAGCAAGGTCTGGTATTGCGTCGTATTCATGTGCAGATGATGTGCTATGGTGCCGATTAATCTTTCTACGTCTTCAATTTCATTTATATCGGTGAGGAAATCTGCCAACACTTCATTGGTGCTTTCCACCATTCTGCCGAAGGTCTCTTTTGCCATCATCATCAGCAGTTCTATTTTTGATAGATTTTCATTATCGTAGGGTAATAGAGTCCATTCAGCGGAGATGAATGAGCTGTTCATCTGGAAATCTTCAATTTTAACCCGGCATATAGCGGTTACACTTACGCGTATACTTTCTTCTGCCATCGGACTCATCGATGTTATTTCTGCCAACACACCAATTTTATTGAGATCTTCCACGTTCGGGTCTTCAACATCACCGGAGTTCTGGGTAGACAAAATAACCAGTTTCTTGTCGGATGCAGCAGAAATTGCGCTCAGGCTTTTCCGACGTCCCACTAAAAATGAGTGAGAAGTATGGGGGAAAACAACCAGATCACGCAAAGGTAAAACCGGTAAAATACCCGGTTCAATTTCACTTACTTTCAAGCGATTTTTGATAAAAGTACTATTTTTTCTCATAATGTATCTAATATATTCAAGCATCACCCAGTCATTTCCTGCAAAATTGAATAGTTTTTATATTTACATCGATAAACAGGATGAAAAGATATAGATACTTAAATAGGCCTTGCAAAACCTTGTGATAACATGAAAATTATATTTATCTTATCTGGTGCTATCCTGTTAATCGATGTAAAAAAAATAATTAGCAAAAGCTAAACTGTTACTTCAATCCTTTACACTTTTCTCTCTCGTGTCTATAATCGGTGCAGATATGAATTATTTAGCAAAATTATTTCAATTTCAGTCGCCGTTCAGTCAGCATGTTTCTACCGGGCCGTTGAAACATATATCACCGGTACGATTAATTGTATTTTGCTACCTGCTGCTTATAGCTTTGGGTTCGGTGCTGTTATATTATTTCGGCGCATCTGGTTCTATGGAATGGTTTACCGCTATATTCACTTCGGTTTCCGCTGTCACATTAACCGGACTTACACCTGCCAATCCATCTTCTTACTTGTCCGGGACAGGATGGTGGATTATTTTGTTTTTAATTCAAACCGGAGCGATACTTACTGTTACTTTCACTGTCTTTCTGGCTATTCAGGCAGGAATATGGTCCGGACTTTTGCGCCGTATACCAATTTGTAACGAACCAGGTGTTTTCAACCCGGGGAGCCTGGTAAAATTAAGCCGCTATATTATGGTTGCGTTCCTGTCTGTTGAACTGATAGGGGCTATATTATTAACCCTTTCTATTCATTCTAAAGGTTATCTGGATTGGATAGCTTCAATGAAGTATGGAACCTTCATGTCTGTTTCTGCATTTTGCAATTCCGGATTCACAATGTCGCCAACAGGACATTTTCAATGGTATTCATTTGGCACATGTTTATTGCCGTTACTAACGATACTTATAGTGCTGGGCAGCATTGGAATTCCGGTATTGGCAGAATTAATTGTAATGAAAAAATTGCGCCGCTGCAGCCTGATGGCGATAGTCACCATCACCTCCAGCGTAATTTTGCTGGTAGTGGGCACGCTGCTATTTATGTTGTTTGAAAAGACAAACAGCATTTCATCTTCAGTTTCCAATTTTTCTGCAATGGGATATGCGTTTTTCGCGTCCGCATCAATGCGCAGTGCCGGTTTTTCGCTATATGATATGTCGCAGGCTACTCCCGGAGGGTTGATGATATCATCGATGCTCATGCTCATTGGCGGCGGTCCAGGCGGCACCACAGCGGGATTAAAGGTAATTAGCCCGGCAATCATTGCCCTGGCTATTATGACGCTGCTGGCGCGCAAGAATGACATTGCCGTAATGGGCCGCCGGATTAGCGGCGATTCCGTGCGTCTCGCAATGTCGCTGACAGTATTGTACCTGCTGGGGGTATTCGCTGCCATTATAATTGTTACCTCAATTGAAAGTTCTGAATTATCTTCTCACGCAATAATTCTTGACAGCAGCCAGCGCGCATCCCTTTTCCTGCATCAGACTTTTGATATTATATCAGCATATACAAATTCCGGTTTAACCACCGGTACTATTTCACAAATGCAATACCCATCCCAATGGGTCATCATCATCACCATGCTGGTAGGCCGCATCTTCCCCCCGGTGTTCGCCTACCTTTTCACCCGTACAAAGAAACCTGAATATATAAAATACCCGGTAGAACCGATGCAATCGGGGTAATACGTTTTCTATCGATTAATATATTATTATTTTGAAGGATTAGTTAAAACCATTGTTTCCCCATACCCCCCTTGACGTGACCCCTTAAAATTCCTATAATAACAGACTGTGTGCGACTTACCCCCTGACTTATCATTTGGGGGCATTAGCGGTCATGTTACAGCAACCGCATCCGAGGAGGAATTGCACAGTGACCATTGATCAATTTGAACATCAGTTGAGTGAAAAAGGCCCTGCCGTTCACTTATTGTATGACACCGTAGCTGACTATTTAATTCAACGCGGTCAGGCTGCGAAAATCGGCGACATTGCGAATGTGGCAGGCAAAAAAATTAATGCCGGCTTAAAATTAATTCGTGAAGCCCTGGTACAGAACGACGTATTTGCCGGTGAAGAACGCAGATGGAACCTGACCATCCGCGGCAGTTTGCATCGTCCTGTAGAAGGCACAATTCGTGCTATTCTGCGCGAAATCGGCAAGCCGTTATCAGTACAGGCATTGGCAAATGAATTAGCGATTGTTAATTTACGCAGTGCTGATTACTTTGTCACTTTATTGCCGACATTCCTTGCCAAACGCCCGCAGTATTTCCGCTTGCCGGATGGACGCTGGGGTTTGATAGAATGGCTGCTCGATATTGAAAGCGGCGATGAAGATGATATTTACGAAAGAAACTTCTTTCTCTTCCTTGATCAGGCGCAATTAGACATTGATCTTGCCGCTGAAATAAAAATCGGTAAAAATGCCGATTATGCAGATATCGCTTTATCAATAGTAGACAAGTTTAACTTCCCGGTACCTACCACTATTATTCAATTTGTAATTTGGCAGGCTATAAAGGAAGATTTTGATAACGTTGCCTGTTATAAGGCAATGCTGGCAGATTCTCGCGTTACTCTGTTAACCGGCAACTGCTGGATGCCAACTGCCCGGGTAAGCGAATTAACCGAAGACCTGAACCAGTTAAGTGAACTTGCTGATACTGCACTTGCTGAAGAAGTTATTATGGAAGGCCCATATATTGCCACCCCTGGCGATATACAGGAAATTTACGACTTCATCTCCGAAAGCGGCAGTCCGCAAAAACTCAGCGACATCGTTGTCGCCGTCATGGAATACAGTAAAAACAACCAGTATTACACGATGGTTTATGATGGCATAGCTGAAGGCCTGCGCGAAGATACCAACTTCCAATTAGTCGGCAAACAGACCTGGACACTGCCATCTATGATTCCGCAGGAAGTTCTGGAAGTGCCGGAACAATTACTGACCGAATCTGTAGATACAAGTTCATTTGTTGACCCGGAGACTGACGTTGAGTTGATTGACGACGGTCTGGACGGAAATCTGGCTGTATGGGTACACGACCCGCGATATGAAGACTTCGGCGGCGAGCATGAAGTTGAATTATCCAGCGAAATGGCAGATGAAGATGTATTGGAAACCCGCATACCGCTGTTGTACGACCATCACGAAATGGGCACCTTAAAACTGCGCCAGGCGGATATGGGATTCTTCCCCACCGATACCTCGCTTGCCTGTATTACCGTACATGCCGGTGACGAATCATTCCAGATTTGGATCAATAATGATGAATTGTTGATTCACGGTTTAAGCGACTGGTATGCTGACATCGACATCCCTGTTGGCGCCATGCTGACATTCAAACGCGGCGACGAATTGGATGATTATAATCTTACCTGGGAAGGCGAAACCGACGAACTTATCGTATTAACTGACGAGAGAATCCACCGGCTGCTCAACCTGCGCGACAGTGCAGAGCAAGAGAACTGGTCAGTTCATGATATCATGACTCAGGTTATGAATGCCCATCCTGAAGGCGCGCATTTCCTGACCATCTGGGCCGAGGTAAACGTTGTTCGCCGCACACCAAAACGCGTGGTTGCATCAAACCTCAGCAGTTACCATTGTTTCTCATCTCCTGCCGGCAGCGAACGCTGGAAACTGGACGATCGCAAAATCGACCAGGGAAGAAAGAAAAACAAAAAGAAATTCATCCAGTAATTTCAATATCAAAACCGCCGGTTACCAACCGGCGGTTTTTTATTAATAGAAATAATTTAATTACAGAACTTTCGCTTTTAAAGAAAAATCTGCTTAAAAATGGTCGCTTCGACCAGTCTCAGCGACCGGTCACTGCTTATCGAAGTGACCTTAAGCGAAAGTCTTGTAATTAACGCTGCTCCAACTCGCTGACCATGTCTAACTGACTATATTCACAATGGTTCGTGCAATAATTTCATCCTGAATGGATTCAGACAGACGAATAAACTGTGAACTATAACCACTGACTCTAACTATAAGATCAGGATATAACTCGGGATGTTTACGGGCATCCTTAAGGATTTCCTGGTCAACACAATTTACTTGCAATACGGAACCGCCAACAGTAAGGAAACGGTGGATGACAGGTACGATTGCAGATGAAGATATACCACTCTTCATTGATGGTAATTTTACATCCAGCACACCAACTACCGGGTAAAGAGTTAGATTAAGTGGCTCAAGTGCTGACAAAATATCACCTATGCTGGTTTTTTGACCAATAGCAAGCATACTGGGACTCATGCCTGGTGAAAGATGTTCTCCGGCGCGTCGTCCATCCGGTGTGGCACTGGTTTTAACACCAAAGTCTACAAAGGATCGGAATGAAAAAAGACTGGCTTCATAACTGCCGCCTCGGGTGTTTGGCATACCGGAAGACGCTTGTGCCACATCTGAAAATACACGGCTGGAAAATATACGGATTCCATTATCTTCCTGGCCAAATTTTGGTATTTGCCGTATTAGAATATTTTGAAATGCTTCCGCTCCTTTAAAGTTAGTTGCAAGCATCTGACGAAGATTATTAAGCGAAACCATGTGCTGGTCGTAAACTGTGGTTTTTACAGCAAACAAAGAATCAATAAGTGTCCCGATGCCAGTGAGAGAAATACTTCCAAAACTGTAACGACACCCGCCTTCCATCATGTCCATATGTTTTGTTATACAGTCATTCAACATGGATGAGTGTATAGGACATGGGTTGAAACGTATACCCTCTTTTTCTGTTCGATTACGCTCAATTATATGAGCATTTACAACTGCTTTCAGGTTCTTCAAAAATGCTTCATATAACTCGTTGAATGTGGAGCATTTATCAAAACAAGCCGGGTGGATACCTTCACGCTCAAAGAAATAATTCCACTTTTCAGGAAAAAAGCCCATTAGAAATACATGCATTAGGTTAAGATAAATTATTGCTCGACTATTTATTTCGCAATTTTCCAATACATTTTCCTGACAACCACCACCCACGTAAAGCCTGGAGTCTTCCAATGCTTTTCCCATTTGTGTGTTGGCTGGGATAATGACATCATCATTGAAAATTGCAATAGTGTTGTCACTACTGCTGATACTATCAGCAAGTAGTTCGAAATACTCTATTGGATGCTGCAATGAAATCCTTGCATTAATTTTTGGATCAATTAATTTCAAATCGCGATGAATTTCGATAATAAGTAGGGTTATTTCGTTGAATATCGGTGTTCCATCTTTATCACAACCACCAAGTGTTATAGTTCCATTAGTGCCGACATGCCATGGTTCGCTTTTGCGCATTCCATATCGGACATCGCTGATTGATAGAAAAAACGATAATAAGTCTCGAGCTTCATTCGGTGTGAGTTGTCCAGTCTCGATATCATGTCGATAATAGTCAATAAGGAGCCGGTCAACGTGACCAAAGACGCTTATACCGTTGCCTTCCACTGAAGGAAGTATATAAAAAATGAAAAGAATGACACAGAGTGCCTCATAAAATGATGCAGCAGGTTCCGCAGGTACTCGACGCGCCGTTTTGGAAATGAGTTCTAATTGTTTTCGGATATCCGGATCATCTTCAGATAAAAGCATGCTATCGGCTTCTTCAGCAAATCGTTCAGCAATCCGAATAAGTGCGTTATTCCCAGCAATAACGGCATTCAGAAAATCCTGTTCTTTAACTGATTTGATATTAGTCAGCTCTTTTTCAGCTTCCGTAATCAAACCACGAAGACCCAGGTGTAATACTTTTTCGTAACTTACAGTATGATGATTATCGTCAAGTACCGGCCATCCTAATGACAGACCACTCTCAAAACAAGAATTCCACCATTCACAACTTGACGTATAAAGTATTTGACCAAATGATTCCCGCTTTAACCAGCTGCCAAGACCGCCTTTACCAAGATCTGTGCGCGACCTGCCGGTGTTTATCTCGAAATAAAATGGACAATGCCGAAATATATGAACTGGACAATGCTCAGCAATAAATTGGTAGCCAATAATTTTACGTTGAAATGGAGACCACATCGTATTATTATCGCTTTGTCGATGCAATTCTGTTTCCCAAGGATCGATATTCAGTGGTTGTTCACTGAAATATTTATCCAGTTCACTTTCAAAAAAAGCTTGTTCATCATTAAATCGCAAGTGAGTAGTCATTATTGTATTGACCTATATTAATCTGTCTGTGCCGCACCCGATTGTTTGGACACAATTTAAGCTCATGCCGCCTGTCGTGAGAGTTCGTTTTCGTAGTTTTGTCAGGTTTCCGGCGGCGTCATAAAGCCCAACTTCTCTAACCGCCACAAGCAGTTATAATTCTGTCTGAATAGTAGCATTGCTTCTCGAACCTCGTCAATATTGAAAAGACGTGACCCAAGATTACCTGCTCTTTGATAGCTCGATTGAATCGTTCAATAACCCCATTCGTTTAAGGTTTTTCAACAAATCTTAAGAGGCTTTTGCAAAACCCCTTAAATTTTCAATCTTATTTTTAATAACTACCCATTTAATTAGATGCGTTAAAAGGTATTTTTAAAATAAATGGGTAGTATTTTATAACTTTTTTTAAAATCCTTGTTAAAGTTGCACTCATTAATAATGCTTGAACTTTTTTTGACCGCGCATTCTTATCATTTGAATTGCTGGATTATTTTTCAAACGATTATTAAAACGTTAAACAGAAGTACGTGACTTATAACGATTGCATCTATCAGCACCAATGATAGCTTTATCGATATTGTATGATGAGAAAGGTATTTTTGATAAAGCTTCCTGATTTTGCATAATCTTCCACTTTAATAATTTCAAGAACTTTAATTGCTTTATAATGCTCATCAGTTAAGGCGGCTGCAATAGCATCTTCAATCTGTGGAAACAAATTATATTGCAAATTAGAAAGGAATATGATGATATTTTGATGAATTAACATTATAGAAAGGTCTTTCGTTCCTCTTTCAGTGGTTTTGCAAAAGCCTCCATATAGTTTGTTTTAACGTTATTCTAATTATAAGGAACTAATATGACAACATACACCGGTAAACAACGTATGTTAAATGCCTACCGCGGCGTGTTCAGCGACCGCGTCGCTATCGCGCCTGAATTCTGGTATTACTACCCGGCGAAAGTGCTGGGGGTGGATATGATAGAGTTCGAGCGCAGCGTGCCGTTTCACCTGGCGCTGAAAACCACCTTTGAAAAGTTTGGCTGCGAGGGGTGGGGAGCGGCATTTTGCGGTGTGCCGAATGGCGATATAACCGGAAAAAAACAGGAAACCTGGCTGGATGATGACACCTTGCAAGTGCAGTGGACAACCACTACGCCTTTCGGTGAATTAACCAGCAGCCAGCAATACAGCCGCGAAGAGCCAAGTTGGGCAATGGAGCGGCAGATAAAAGATTTGGGACGCGACTTGCCGGCGTGGGAATTTGCCGCACTTGGCGGCAATCCCGATGATATGGATTGCAGCGGTTTGACCCGCGCCTGGGAAGAAGTCGGCGATGCATACCTGTTGGAAGCCTGGGTGGGAGTGCCGTTTTTTGACTTTTTCGCCGGTTCACGCGAAGGCGGCTTTGAAACGGCTATTTTCGACTTCCTCGACCCGGATTTTACCCCCATCCTTGAGCGATTGCAGGCGAAATATTTGGAACGCGTAGTCCGTATGGCAGGGATAATTTGCGAAAAAACGCCACTGGAAAGTCTGGCTATCGGCTGTTCATGGAGTTGCAACTCGCTGATTGGCCCGGATATGTGGCGGCGCTGGGACAAGCCGATTATACAGGCGGTGACGGACGAAGTGCATCGCCACGGCAAACTTCTGCACATACATTTTCACGGAAAATGCATGGAAACCGTCGCCGATTTTGCCGAGATGGGAATCGATTGCGTCTGCCCATTCGAGCGTCCCCCCGGCGGCGATGTAAACGGACTGGCTGAACTGCAAACAATAGAAAAACTGCTGCGCGGAAAAACTACCATGAATGGCAACGTCCATACCGTAGACACCCTTATCCGCGGCACCACGGCAGACGTCCGCCGCGAAGTCCGCGAAATATTGGCAGCATTCAAAGTCAATCCCCGCGTAATCCTCGGCACCGGCGACCAGGTAGGCCGCGAAACCCCGGAAGAGAATATTTGGGTGATGATAGAGGAAGGGAAAATCAGTTGACAGTTGACAATTTTAAAGTTCGTAATTCGTAATTATTAATTCTCAGTTGCCTCACCGTCGGGGTGTTTAAATGACGGCTGTAATGCGGTATAATATTGCTTCACGGGGTAATAGATGCTAAGTCGGGGTATACCAAAATTAGAAGGAAGTTTGCATCATCGTTTTGAAGCGGTGACTAATCAGATTGCCAAATACGCCCCGGGATATAATAAAGAGTTATTTAAAAAAGCATTTGAGTTTGCCTGCGAGGTGCATGACGGTCAGCCTCGCAAATCCGGCGACCCTTATATTTTTCACCCGGTTGAAGTTGCGTATGTGCTGGCAGAGTTGGAAATGGATGAGCCGACTATTATCGCCGGTTTGCTGCATGATGCTATTGAAGATGGCAAATTGCGCAGAAATCCTGATATGCCCCCGGTATCAGTAACCAAGGAATTTATCGCCGCAGAATTTGGCAGCGAGATAGCCAACCTGGTTGATGGCGTTACCAAGGTGGGCATGATTCATTTCCATAACCGCCTGGAACAGCAGGCAGAAAACCTGCGCCGCATGCTGCTTGCTACCGCCAGCGATGTCCGTATCATACTTATTAAATTAGCCGACCGTTTTCATAATATGCGCACCATAAAATACCTGAAGGAAGAAGACCAGCACCGGATTGCTGACGAAACCCTGCGTATTTTTGCTCCTATCGCCCATCGTCTGGGTATCTGGATGCTGAAATGGGAACTGGAAGATATCTCTCTGCGCGTGATGGACCCGGAAGCATACAACGACATAAAATCCCGCATTACCCGCACTCGCGTCGAACGCGAACTGGTTATTACTACTGCAATTTCAATTTTAGAAGAAAAATTGAAAGAAGACGGCATCAAGGGTGAAATCGTCGGCAGGCCGAAACATTTCTATTCTATTTACAGTAAAATGAAGTTCCAGGGTGTTGATTTTGACCATATTCTGGATTTAGAGGCGATACGTGTAATTCTGGATTCGGAAAAAGATTGTTATTCTGTGCTGGGTATAGTGCATAGCCTGTGGACGCAACTGCCGGGGATGTTTTCGGACTATATCAACATGCCCAAGCCCAATGGCTACCAGTCGCTGCATACCAAAGTGATGGGGCCGCACAACCACCCGATGGAAGTGCAGATTCGCACCCGGGAAATGCACCGCACCGCCGAGGTTGGCGTTGCCGCCCACTGGCATTACAAGGAAGGCGGCACTCATAACGCCAACCTTGATGACAAAATCGCCTGGGTTCGCGACCTGCTGAAACAGCACGCGGATGCCAAGGACAATGTTGACTGGCTGGAATCGCTTAAAGTTGAACTGTTCAAAGACGAAGTATTTGTATTCACCCCCAACCGCGATGTAATTGACCTGCCTACCGGCTCTACCCCTGTCGATTTTGCCTATCGAATTCATACAAATTTGGGCATGCGCTGCAGCGGGGCACGGGTTAACGGCAAGATGGTTACCCTGGATTATAAATTTAAAAATGGCGACGTGGTAGAGATTATCACCCGCTCAAACCAGATACCAAACCAGGACTGGCTGGATTTTGCCGTCACCAGCCGCGCCCGCAGCAAAATAAAACAGTTCCTGCGTAAAGAACATCGCGAAGAGCATATTCAGCGCGGCCGCATGGCACTGGAAGCCGCCTGCCGCCGCCAGGGATTGAAGACTGAAGATGTACTGAAGCCGGAAAAACTAAACACCCTGATAGATAAAATCACTATTCACGATATTGACGAATTGTATGTACGGGTGGGATATGGCGAGTTAACCGCCGAAGGTGTCATTAACCGACTGCGCGACGTCACTCATCGCCGAACTAACGGTGAAATTATCCTCACCGAAGGCGAGATACCGACTCAGGATATTCTGCCGGTACATGTGCCCAGCACCGGTATCGATGGAATTCTCTTTCGCTTATCCCGCTGCTGCCAGCCGATTCCCGGCGACGCCATTGTCGGCTACGTCACCCGCGGCAGGGGCATAACCATTCACCGCATCGATTGTCCAAACGCAATTGGCTACAGCGAAGATCCAGAAGAAGCACCGCGGCTGACTGTGTTGGATTGGGAAGATACCGGACAGGGAATTTTCCAGGCGGAAATTATCATTGCCGCCCGCGACGTAATCGGACTGATAGCGCAAATCACCAGCATCCTTGCCGGCCTGAAAGTAAATATCAGAACAGCCCGCACCACGTCCAATTCCCGCCAATCCATCGCGTCATTAACCATGCAGATAGACACCACCGGCTGCAATCACATAGCAGAGGTAATCCGCCAAATACGCGTCAACAGCAACGTTATAGAAGTCTATAGAAAGATAAGCACCCTGAAGAAAAAAGTAAAGAGCAAATGATGAAAGAAGAGTGGAAATTGGAAATTGGAAATTATTTTCAACCGACTTCGAACGACTGCAATCGATTTCTGGAAACTGATAAATTAATGAGCAGGATAGACAAAATACATATCTTGCCCATCCTGTTAAATTTGCAGACTACCAGACACTGCTTAACCCAAAAATTTCTAATCGCGACAGGATAATAGATTCATCCCGAACCAAAATAGACAACCCGGGCGCATCTATCTGGGGTAATCCCTTTACTACCAGTATTGATTCCCCGTTGCTGGCAAATATTTCAATGGACGCGCGGTCTATCAATGCGCGGAATCCGATTTTCCCTTCTATTACTGGCAATGGCATTTTTTCATTAAGCATTTGTGCCGTGCTGTCCCATAGTATCGGGATACCGCATAATAGAATTTCTACCTGTTTGGCATTTCCAACAATAATTTCGATATCTGCATCGTATCCTGCAGCATTAAAGTCTTGCAATGAGATATTAAAGGGTGCTTCAGGTGTGATTTCTGCTGTATCATGTGCGTATGCTGAAATGCGAAGTTTTTCCAGTTCACGTATCGGCGCGGCACATAAACGCAAGCCATTTACAGCGGTGCGCAGTGTCAGTTCTACCGGGATTCCCATTTGCTGGTTAAAAGGCATTTCGTCGGGATATTCCAATCCGTTCAGCCAGGCCATCTGTACGCGGCGGCCATCAGGCATTTCGCTGAAGGTTTGCACCGCGTAGTAATTATCGCCTGCCAGCGGTCTGGCTTCCGATTCATCCGGGGTAAATAGTTGTCCGTCAAAATCACCCGCCAGGTAACGGGCATTTGCCGCCGTCCAGACCCATTTCACTTGTGCGGGGTCGCCATCGACAGTCAATGGGAAGAAATCCGGGCATTCGTCGCAACCTGGCACCGTTATCGTCTGTAAATGCGTCCAATCCTTCAGGTTTGGCGAAGTATAAAACGCGAAATCGCTGCCGGTAAGATAAAGCGTCATAATCCAATTTTTAGTCGGTTCATGCCAGATAACCTTGGGGTCGCGATTGCCATCAGCTATATTGCCCAGCACCGGGTTACCGGCATACTTGGTAAAGTTTCGTCCGTCATTGCTGTAGGCCAGGCACTGGGTAAATGGCTGCCCATTTGATTCATCAGAAGTTCCGCCGGCAGCAGTATAGATAAGCACCAACGCACCGGCACCAAAACCTGCGGTGTTATGGTGGTCAATTACGGCACTCCCCGAAAACATCGTACCCAATGAATCCGGCAGCAGCGCATTGTCCAACTGCCGCCAATTCAGCATATCATCGCTGACCGCATGCCCCCATGTCATATTACCCCACTCAATACCAGTCGGGTTATGCTGAAAAAACAGGTGGTATTCGCCGCGATAAAACACCAGCCCATTAGGATCATTCAACCAATTTTCCCGGGCAGTGAAATGAAATTGCGGCCGATATTTTTCTTTGTATGGGGTTGTCATATTAATTATTTCCATTTTTTATTAAAGGAAAGGGTGGTTTTATTCTACAACATTTGCTGGTAATCAAACCACCCCGACCTTCGGCCACCCCTCCTTGTCAAGGAGGGGAGTTTAAAACAAAGGTTTTGATTATTAAAGCAGCCATTATTTTATCAAGTAACTATCATAACTCCCCTCCTTGACAAGGAGGGGGTAGGAGGTGGTTGGGTTGATTATATATTTAGTATGGTTTTGCAAGAGCCTCCATAATTCGTAATTATTAATTTGTAATTCATTCCACAGGTATCAAAAACGCGCAAAGCCCCATATCGGCATCATCTGCTGCGTTGCAGTATGGGTTTATTCCCTGGCCGTAGCCGACAAGGTCGCCGGATCTTAGCGGCAGGTTGGTGCGTAGGATGATGGCGGTGGGGTCTTCCCGGTCGCGGTATATGCGGTAGACATAGTTATCCGGTATTGTTTCGCCATTTGCATCGTATATGCTGAAGCCGGCGATGTGATCGGTGGGGTTCCAGCCGCCGGTTACGCCGGTGAAGGTGATGCGGCTTTCTGCTCTATCCAGGAATTTCGGGTTTTTCGGCATACTTACTATTTTTGCTATTCGCGGGCCGGTGGATAACGGCGCATTTTCTGTCAGTGCCAGAGCTTGCCGTGCCATACGGTGGCCAAGGCGAATCAGGTCGGGAGCGCTTATGTGGATGCAGTCTTCCAGCGTTAAATCAACTGTTGGGGTTACCGTTACCCGCGCAATGCGGTCTGGAACATCATATTGTTGATGACGAACGATATTCCAGGCGGATTCTTTTACTGAACTGAGGACAACATTGCCTATCTGCACTGTCAGAACCGGTAAATCCGGCTTATTCAAGTCAGCGCGAAGGCGTTCTACCCAATTTATGAATCGGTCGGCGTAGGTTATCGCGGTGGGAGTATCCCAGGCGTCAGACTCGCCCTGGTACCACAAAACGCCGCGCAGGTTGCCGCCGGCCATTACAATGCGCTGGAGCATGGCGCCGTACAGGCTGTCTCCGCCTTTATCTTTCAAATCAGGACTCCACTGGTCCAGCGAGGTGCCGCCATGGGCAGCAGATATAAGGCCAATGGGCCGTCCCAGTTCATTTGCCATTACTTTGCCAAACGCAATGCCAATGGTTGATCCCCAGTGACGCTTCGCGTCTTCCGCAGCCATTTCAGCGTCTGATATTCCGCGCTGCTCTTCTGTCTGGCCGCCGCGCATCAACGCCTGGTGAATAGGAGTGCAGCTTTCCCACAAACGATGCAGCGGTTCCTCGGCAATTTCCCATTTCCCCGCGCTGGTGAAGTTCCACACCCGCTCATCCGGCGGCAAAGCCCCCGCCAACTCGCCAACACCCTGCATATTTGACTGTCCGGCTAACACCCAGACATCTATATTTCCCGGTCTGCTTAACATGATATACCTCTTTTATTTGCTATTTCATTCGATTAGCAAATTTTACGTTTTTCAGGGGTCAAGTGTCAAACGATTGTAGTAACTTTTTCTAATATTTATTTTTAACCACGAAATACACAAAAAGCATGAAATTGATTATAAAAATAGGCTCATGCAAAACCATACTAAATATATAATCACCCCAACCACCCCCTACCCCCTCCTTGTCAAGGAGGGGAGTTATGATAGTTACTTGATAAAATAATGGCTGCTTTAATAATCAAAACCTTTGTTTTATACTCCCCTCCTTGCCAAGGAGGGGTGGCCGAAGGTCGGGGTGGTTTTCGCCTACCACAAACCTGCAACCTAAACATTTGAATAAATAGGTTTTGCAAGAGTCTGAAAAAAATATTCATATTCCATCATAAAAAACAATGGAATATGAATATAATTTGTGTTAACACTGGTTGCTATAAATTATTTTTATCTTTTAGCGCGCAGCATTTTGGTTTGTGCTTCGCCGCCGTTGATGAGATACATCAGCGGCAATGGGCGGTCGACGTTTTCGTCGAATAATGGTTTGGCTGCCCATGGTGTTACAGACAGAACATTTGCCAGGTCCATCCAGTATTGCAGACGCGCCGGCGGGGTGTTCCAAATCATGTGGAAATGATTTGCCGGGGCGTATTGTTTGTATTCAACCATGGTGGCATTTTTCGGGGTTACCCAGGTGTGCGGCCAGGTTGGGTTGCTGGATGCGGCTACGGCAGTCGCCAGTTTTTCCGGCAAGTCTACTGTTACTGCTTCATCCCAAACCATGCTGAATAAGCCGGTAAGGTTGGAATAAGCCAGACGGCAGGCGATGCCATTGATGCCGCCGGGGGAAATGAAGGTGACGGAGTTGCCGCCGCCTGGGAAATAACCCATGTCTGCGCCTGGCAGGCTGATTTTTTTCATGATTTCTTCTGCGCCTGCACCTGGCATTGCTGCCCAGTTCAAGCTGGCAGAGCCGCTGTTGTCGCCATCAACGATACCGCGTTTTGCCCATACTTCATCGCCGCTGAACTTAACGCCTAACTTGGTTGCCAGTCCGGTAATCTCTTTCGGCTCCCAAACTTTGCGGAAGTCCATGAATAACGGCGGGTTGCCGCCGGACAGCCAGTTGGTAGCAAGCATGGTCAACAATCCCTGGGTATCGGCTTCGGTTGCAAATGGTATAGCCTGTTTCGGACCGTTGTGGTCAAAGGTGCTGTTAAATAATGACTCGGCAAGATCGCAAATTGGCAATGGCAAACCACGGGTATCTGACCCCCATTCCAATTGGTTCATAAATCCGCCGCCGACAGCATTTAACTCTTCCAGCAGGTCGCGCATGATCAAATACATGCCCAGCGACTGATTGAATTTCTCGTCGCCATTTACTTGCGACAGGTCGAGGCGATTGCCTAATTTTTTGCCGGCCCAGTCGCGCAGTTCGCGGAATTCGCGGCGGTTGTAGGCTTTCTTTTTCAACATGTCAGACAGCAGTTTCATGTCCAGACGGGTGATTTCCAACCCGAAAGTTTTGCGGGTGGGGATAATGTGGGACATTGCCGTTTCCATACCCATGGAGTCATGGCCGAATACGGCAACGCGGCGGCCTTTCAACCCGGCGTAGGTTAATGCGCCATAACACCAGTCAACCAATGCGGTGACGGTGCTTTCTGATGGTTTCGGTTCCATGCCGGTGTCAGCCCATTGTCCAACATTAAGGTGCGACATGCGTCCGCTTTGTGCCAATGCGCCGTTTACCGCGTGGGCGAATACCACACCTGGTTTCGGGGCGCTGTTGCCGCAGGTGATATTTAACGGCATATCTTCGGGGAAATGCGCCAGCAGGCTGATTAATGACAGTTGCGGGAATGCCCAGGTGTCAGGAGTGCAGATGATGGCATCCACACCGGCATCGATGAATTGGTTGGCAACCTGGTCGGCCTGTTTTTCACCATCAATAAGCACGGATGTCCACACAACATTCACCGGTCGGCCATCTGGCATGGTGACTTTTTCAGCCACTATTTCGGCAATGGTTTCGATGATATTTTGTGTGCGTTGGCGCGCGGCGGCATCGATGCGCGGGTCGCATGCGGCACATACGCCAAAAGTGACTGACGCCGGTTTTTGGCCGCGTCTAATGGGCAGTAATTGAGATTGAGACATTTAGACCCCCTGAATTTCAGCTATTTGCTATGTTTTGTATGATTTGATTTTATTTTATACTGGTAAATATGGTAAGATGTTATTGGAGCATTTTTATGTACAATTTGCACATTCTGCATGACGGCGCACTGCCGGTTAACGAAAAACGCATACATACCGGCGAAATAGCGATTTTACGCTGCGATTACTGGGCGCTGCAGGTCTGGTCGCATCGCAATCTTGCCGCGCCATTCTGGCGGCTTTACTGGAATCCCCGCGGTGGTGGCGAGGTAGAACATAACGGTGTCATTACCCCACTGAAGCCGGATAATATTATGCTTATTTCCCCCAACACCCATTTCACCACCCGACTGATAGATGGCAACCAGGATGACAACCTGCTGGTGGGATATCCGATAACTGACGAGAACGCCCAGGGAGTCCGTCATTTTTTTATTCATTTCATCGCTGGTCTGCCTTATGACGCGGTGAAATCCGGCATTTTCACTATCCCGGCTTACCATATCGAACAACTGCTGGCAAAGGCGTGTGATGATATCGTGAACAATGAAGTCGAAATCGGTTATTCCGCCAGTTTCAGCCTGAAATCACTGATATATTATGCCCTTTCCGCGGTTCCCGATGAAGTATGGCCGGTGCAGATAGCGGATGAGCGAGTGCGGAAAGTGGTGAAAATAATCGATGAAAACTTCAAAACAAGACTGACCAATGACGATTTTGCCCTTGATACCAACCTTACCTGGAAAGCGCTGGTGCGGTTATTTAAAAAATACACCAATGAAACCCCACAGGAATACCTGAAACGCCGCCGCCTGGAACACGCGTCCATGTTGTTGCACCATACCGATATCAGTATCGAATCTGTCGCCGCCGAATGCGGGTTTTGCGACCGCCACCACTTCACCAAAATGTTCCAGCAGCAATACAACATCGGCCCGGCATCATACAGGAAGAATAGGATGCCGTAGATTAATTAAAAATTGTAAATTGCAAATTGCAAATTGCAAATTATGCATCCCTCTTGAGGAAGGTGTCACCGCAGTGACAGAGGGAGTAATTTCTGAAAAGCTCTAATTTCTAAAACCGTAAAATAGCCGGCCCGGCTATTTGAAAAGCGAGGAGAGAAGAGAGAATTTTTGATGATAGAAATATAAAAAATTACCACCTTTTATAAAGGTGACAGCAATAATTAACAGAAAAAATAGCCATGCCGAATTTATCTGATACTAATCTTCCTTTTATGGTGCTTTCTGACCGCATCCAACGTTTTCGCACTGCCAGCCGATTGCGGGGTGCAGCATCGCCACCCACCTGGCGACAGGTGAACTTTGAAAAGGCATTTTTTGGCGAGTTTGCCGATTATAAATATCACGACAGATATGCACATTCGATGGCGTATTCCTTTGAAAATGAGCCGATTTACCTGTTGCCGGATGAACAACTGGTGGGAATGTTGTATCAGGCTGGCGGCAATCCCACAGATTTCGTCGTTGATGAGTCTTTGCACCAGATATATTCACCATGGAAAAAACTTATTGAAGAAATTAAGGCAAAGGTTGATCCGTATATGGCAAACGGCGGTGCGCCGGGTCACGTGGGTTGGCATTGGAATATTATTCTGACTGATGGCATCGACGGCTTGCTGGCATACATCCGCACTTTGCTGGTGAATACTACAGATGAAAAAGCAATCACCCTTTACAAGAATGCAATAGTCCAATGGGAAGCCGTACTGCGCTGGAATGACAAATATATCGCCGCCATGAAATCTCAGTTAGATAAAGTATCATTCGTTGAACGAGTTCGATTGGAAAATTTAATAGTTATCTGCAATCAAGTTCCGCGTAATCCCGCGCGCAATTTTCACGAGGCATTGCAGAGTTTCTACCTTACCTATCTGGCGTTGATGTTTGAAAATCCTTATGGCGGCAATGGCCCGGGACGGGTGGATTATTACATCTGGCCTTACCTGGAACGCGATCTTGCCAGCGGTGAAATTACCGTGGATGCCGCAAAAGAGCTGATTGATGAGCTATTTATCCGCATGCACGAGCGAATACAATACGCTGATGGTTGGGTTGAGGCAGTCACTCCAGGCGGTATCCATCCTGATGGCACATCATCGGTCAATCTGCTTTCCGAGTTGATGGTTCATTCCATAGCAGTGTTAGACCAGACGCATCCATCTGTTTATCCACGTGTTGGAAAAAATACCCCGGAAAAGTTTGTAGATTTATGTGTTAATTACCTGTTATACGGACAAAATCGTGCGCAGATATACAATGATGATGCCTGCTTACCGGCGATTATTGCCAGCGGCACCCCAGTAGAAGACGCGGCGATGTATATGGCCGGCGGTTGTATGGAGATAAGCGTCCAGGGTATGAACTCCGACTTGAACTTTGCCAGTATTCATAATGTCGCCAAAACACTGGAACTCGTCATTACCGGCGGGATAGATATGCTCGATGGTTCGCGTCGAATATCGCTTGATAAAGATATCACGGCGTATAACAAATTCGAAGACTTATACAATGCATTCGAGCAGGAGCTTGCCCGCGAGTATCGTGAAATGGTAACCGCACTGGATATCCAGAGCAAATGGTACGCGGATTATCGTCCCTGCTACTTGTTGTCCAGCCTGACCGGCGACTGCCTGGAACGCGGACGCGAACAACAGGACAACGGCGCACGCTATCACGAATACGGCTTTTCTGCCCTTGCGGTGACAGCCGCTGCGGATTCATTGATGGGTATAAAGCGCGCTGTATATGACGAAGGAATTACTACAACAGAAGAGATGCTGGCTGCAATGCGCGCCAATTTCAAAGGTTATGATGTATTGCGTGCTCAATTGCAGAAGATGCCGAAATATGGCCAGGAAAATGTTGAAGCTGATAAATTGTGCAGTCGTGTGTTGAACAGCGTTTGCAAAACCGCCATGGCTCCCAAAAATCGCTTTGGCGGGCAATTGAAACCGATGCTGTTCAACTTTGTTTGGACGCCATCCGCAAGCCTGGAATTAGGTGCGCGCGGAGATGGCTCATTGGCTGGCGATTATATAGGACACGGCATGACACCGCAACGGCAAGGCATGACACACGGCATCACCGCCGCCATAAACTCCACCGTCAGTCTGGATTTCAAATGCGTTGCCGGCGGTGCCACCACCATGTGGGATGTTGACGACAGGTGGATAACATTTGAAGGGATGAAAGCAATCCTGCAAGTTTTCCTGTCCGGCGGCGGGATGATATTCCAGGGAAACACCACCAGCGTTGCCGAACTGGAAAAAGCGATGGAAAGGCCGGAAGATTACCCCAATCTGATAGTCCGGGTAGGCGGCTTCTCCGCCAGATTCGTCGCTCTCGACGATAACTTGCAGCAGGAAATAATCACCAGGTACCGTCATAGCGGGTAGAGATGGGAAATTTTGGCTTTACTTTCGGGTACAGGCACGAATACTGTGTTTTCATGTAGTAGAAAGCAGGTTGGTAATCGCAGTATTCAAGCCAGTCCCCTTGTTCTGCCGTACTTCTTTATTATCACTTTCGCTTAATTTAAAATGTTGTAATTTCAGCATCCGGTAATATTAAAAAATATTGGCAGTAGTAGGGGACTGACTCGAATCCCGCGATGACATCAGACGAACAATTACTGAATAACTGGGATTCGTGTCTGTACCCGGAAAGCAAAGCTTTTTACTCGCCGGCAAGATGTCGGCGCTCCGAAGTTCTCAATTCCTTAAAAACTCTACCATCTCATCAATTCCTTCACCTGTTGTGCATGACACTATGAACAGCGGGGCATTTTGGGTGTTGATGGCGTAAAGTCCCTTTTTAAAGTTTTCCAGTTTGAAGTCTATGTATGGCATCAGGTCGCATTTGTTCAGCACCACCACGTCTGCTTTGGCGAACATGGACAGGTATTTGAATGGTTTGTCGTCGCCTTCGGGAACGGATGATATCACCACTCGTAGGCTTTCGCCGAGGTCGAATGACGATGGGCAGATGAGGTTGCCGACGTTCTCGATGAATATCATACCGCTGGGAACGCCTAATTCGTTGTATGCCTCGCGAATTACGTTGGCGTCCAGGTGGCATCCGCCGCCGGTGTTAATCTGCACCGCAGGGAAGCCCAGCTTTTCTACTTTTTCCGCATCTATGGACGACGCTATGTCACCCTCAATAACACCCATCGGAATTTCATCGCGCAGTTTATTTAATATGGCAGAAATCACGCTGGTTTTCCCCGCCCCCGGCGATGCCATGATATTTATCATCCGCACCCCGGCAGCAGCAAAAATCCCTCGATTTTCTTCTGCCATAGCCTTGTTGTCACCCATAATTTTTTGCATTAATCGTATTTTCATTGTAAACCTTTGGTTAGTTTTCAGTATTTAGTTTGAAGTTTTATAATTATATGATAGAAAAAATCATGATATCTGAAAACTGAAAACTTTAAACTGAACTAAACACTTATATTCAAAGATTTTGATAATTTAAAAAGCATCTTTGAAATTTGTATTAATTCGTTTGTAAAGATATGTGCATCATCATTGCTCAAAACACCAACTTCTTTTGTATAAAAATTTGTGTTCTTAATTCTGCTGCAGATCCTCTTGCTATAGATAAAAATCTTGCAAATTCTTTTTCTGTTCGTTCTGAACCTTCTGCAATATTTGATGCTATTGACACTGCTGATCTTTGCATTTGATCCCGTAAAGAAAAATCTTTACAATCCTTCAATTTTTTATACATAACTACAGCTATTCTACATGACCTTTTCCATACTTCCAAGTCTTCAAATGAGTGATACGTAAAAAGCTCCTTTGTTAATGTTTAGTTTTCAGTTTTCAGTGTTTAGTGTTCAGATATCATATAACTTCAAACTAAAAACTGAAAACCGAAAACTGAAAACTGATTACCTATTCCTTGCCATCAACTCAAATGTCGGTGCCAGCGTTGGATAAAGGGATTTGTAGATTTCGAAATAGTTATTGTATTTTGCGGTCATTTCAGGATTTGGTTCTGTTACATCGGTTGCCTGCACCAGGTGTTCGACGGCGTTTTCTACTGATGTCCAGTAACCGGCGGCTACTGACGACATCAGGGCGGCGCCGAATGGTGCCGGATCATCGATGTTTGTCTTAATGATATCTACTCCGAATGAATCGGCGAAGATGTGGCGCCATACATCGGATTGCATGCTGCCTCCGGTCATCACCACGCGGTCAACCTTTACGCCAGTATCTTTCATCGCTTCCATGCAGTCGCGCATGCTGTAGGTGACACCTTCCATAACGGCGCGGATGAAATGCGGTTTGTGGTGCTTTGCAGAGATGCCAATGAATACACCGCGAGCATCCGGGTTCTGGTATGGTGAACGTTCGCCATTGATATACGGCAGGAACATCAAGCCGTCGCTGCCGGGCATAACCTCAGCTGCCTGGCGGGTCATCAATGTATACGGATCATCCCACAGGTTGCCCGCAACTTCTTTTTCGGCATGGCAGAAGGTGTCGCGGAACCAGCGGAACGAGATGCCGGCGGCCTGGGTAAGTCCAACCATGTACCATTTACTGCGACGGGCGTGGCACAGGGTATTTACGCGCTGCATCTTATCTACCAGCGGTTCATGCATACTGGCCATCACCACGCCCGTCGCAGTAAATGGTACATGG
>Ga0194052_1000600_pt1 | contig 22434 bp, 20 predicted proteins | sample SepL226m_MetaG_FD_160117 | JGI IMG/M metagenome (GOLD analysis project Ga0194052, IMG submission 160117) | Anoxic zone freshwater microbial communities from boreal shield lake in IISD Experimental Lakes Area, Ontario, Canada - Sep2016-L227-6m | ecosystem: Environmental > Aquatic > Freshwater >...
GGCATCTTCGGTTCTTCCGAGACGCTGACGGGGTTCGGTTGCACATGATGCGTCACCAGCAGGTGCTTGCTCCGAAGTTCGCACTCGTCGCAGACATCCTCGACAAACGATTGACCGAATCCAAGATTGCGTCATGGACCGACCCCAAGGGCGGTTACTTCATCAGCCTGGACGTGCTGCCCGGCACGGCCAAGCGCACGGTCGCACTGGCCAAGGATGCCGGTATCGCCGTGACCGAGGCGGGCGCGTCCTTCCCGTACCGCAACGATCCGGACGACAAGAACATTCGGATCGCGCCGAGTTTCCCGACGGCCACTGAACTCGCTGCGGCCATCGACGGCCTGTCCACCTGTGCCCTGCTGGCGGCAACCGAATCGCTGCTGCGATGAGACCCTGTCCGACGCTGTCGGTAACCTGCTGACGTGGCGCTGTACCGGAAATACCGACCGGCGACTTTCGCCGAGGTAGTGGGTCAGGAACACGTCACCGAACCCCTGTCGACCGCATTGTCGGCCGGGCGCATCAACCACGCATATCTGTTCTCCGGGCCACGAGGCTGTGGCAAGACGTCCTCGGCACGGATCCTGGCCAGGTCGCTGAACTGCGAACAAGGTCCGACTCCGACGCCGTGCGGGGTGTGCGACTCCTGCCTGGCACTGGCGCCCAATGGCGTTGGCTCGGTCGACGTCGTCGAACTCGACGCTGCCAGCCACGGCAGCGTTAACGACACTCGGGAACTGCGGGATCACGCCTTCTACACTCCCGCGCAGTCGCGCTACCGGATCTTCATCATCGACGAAGCGCACATGGTCAGTAAGGAGGGGTTCAACGCGCTCCTCAAGATCGTCGAGGAGCCACCCGAGCACCTCATCTTCGTGTTCGCCACCACCGAGCCGGAGAAGGTGCTGGCCACCATCCGCTCGCGTACGCACCACTACCCGTTTCGATTGCTGGCACCCCGCACCATGCGTGGGTTGATCGAAGGGATCCTGGCCGCCGAGGATGTCGAGATCGATGACGCGGTGTTCCCGCTGGTTATTCGCGCGGGCGGGGGCTCGCCGCGTGACACACTCAGCGTGCTCGACCAGCTGCTGGCGGGCGCCGACGGCAATCGGGTGCGCTACCCGTTGGCGTTGGCGTTGCTCGGGGCCACCGACGTCGCCCTGATCGACGACGCGGTCGATGCGCTGGCCGCCGCAGACGCAGCCGCGCTGTTCGGTGCGGTCGAATCGGTGATCGACGCCGGGCACGACCCCCGGCGGTTCGCTATCGATCTTCTTGAACGTTTCCGCGATCTCATTGTGCTTCAGGCTGTTCCGGATGCCGCAAGTCGCGGTGTGGTGGACGCACCCGGTGACGTGCTCGACCGGATGCGCGAGCAGGCGGGCCGCGTCGGCCCTGCCACCTTGGCCCGCTATGCGGAGGTGGTGCACAACGGGTTGGGGGAGATGCGCGGCGCGACCGCTCCGCGACTGTTACTGGAGGTGGTGTGTGCCCGGCTACTCTTGCCGTCGGCCAGCGACACCGAGTCCGCACTGCTGCAACGTATCGAGCGCATCGAGACCCGGTTGGACATCTCGATCCCGGCTAGCGAAGCCACCATCGGTGCCGTCGCAAGTGCATCCGATAAGCAGTACGTCCGCAAGACTCATCCCCCCGCGCCGGATACGGCGAAATCCCCTGCACCGCAAGCGAAATCGGTCCCGGCACCGCCTCTTCTCAAGGCCGAACCTGACCCGGTGCCGGTACCTGCTTCGGTGGTCGAAGCTCGACCCGAACCTGCTCCCGAACCTGAACCTGCTCCGAAACCCGAACCTGCTCCCCAACCTGAACCTGAACCCACCGCGACAACGGAACCGGAGCCCGAAGCCGCCGCACCGTCAACGCCCGTTCCGGCCGGGGGACCGGCGGAGCCGAGTGCGGCAGCGGTTCGCAGTATGTGGTCAACCGTGCGGGACAAGGTGCGCGAGCGCAGCCGAACCACGGAGGTCATGTTGGCGGGGGCAATCGTGCGGGCGGTCGAGGACAACACGTTGATCCTGGCCCACGAGTCGGCCCCGCTGGCGAAGCGGCTGAGCGAGCAGCGCAACAGCGATGTGATCCGTGACGCCCTCAAAGACGCCCTGGGTGTGGATTGGCGGGTGCGCTGCGAGGTCGGAGTCGGCGAGTCGGCCTCTATGGCCCAACCGCTTGCCCCGGAACTCGAATCTGATCCGGTCGACACACAGCTTGCCGAAGAAGAGAGCATGATCGCTGAAGTCGGCCGCGACGAGGACACCGCGCCCCGGCGCGACCCCGAAGAAGTCGCCCTGGAACTACTGCAGACCGAACTCGGCGCCCGCCGGATCGACGGCTGACAAGCCATACCCGCACGCACGTAACTGCCCGGCCTAACACTGAGGAGTTTGATGGGACAGGTCAGTGCATCCAGCACCATCTTGATCGACGCAGAGCCTGCAGCCGTGCTCATTGCCGTGTCTGACTACCGCGTTGTTCGCCCCAAGATTTTGTCGCCGCATTACAGCCACTACCAGGTTCTGGAGGGTGGTCAGGGCCAGGGCACCGTCGCAGGCTGGAAACTGCAGGCGACAAAGTCGCGGTCGCGCGAAGTGCGGGCGGCCGTCGACGTCGCCGGACACACCGTCATCGAAAAGGACGGCAATTCATCCCTGGTCACCAACTGGACGGTCGCCCCGGCCGGCACCGCAGGCGCCAGCGTGACAGTGAAGACCACCTGGACCGGCGCCACCGGCATCGGGGGTTTCTTTGAGAAAATATTCGCCCCGTTGGGGTTGCGCAAGATCCAGGATGAAGTACTCGCCAATCTCAAGAAAGAACTCGAGGGCTGACTCCAGACTAAGGACTGACGCCCGCCTAGTTAATCCTGGGCGGCTGGGTCTGCAGGAATGCGACCACACCCTGCGCGACGGCGGCCGCGTACTTATTGCGACCCTCCTCGCTCTCCATCAGCGTGGAGTCCAGCGGATTCTTCATATTGCCAAGCTCAATCAGGATCGACGGGTACTGCGCCAGGTTCAGCCCTGCGATATCGGTGCGTGGATTGAGGCCGTCGGACCCGATGTAGGTCGACGGCGGAATGCCGGAATTGGACAGCTGATCGCGCATCATCCGGGCGAACTGAATCGAAGGGCCGGCCTGAGCGGCGTTTAGTGGCGGGCTTGAGTACAGAATGTGAAATCCGCGACCGGTGGCCGGCCCGCCGTCGCCGTGGATCGACACCACCGCGTTGGGTTGCAGAGCATTGGCCATGGCCGCGCGCTCGTCGACACACGGACCCACGGCGTCGTCGTTCCCACGTGACATCGCGGTGCGCACGCCGAACTGGGTCAACGCCGCACGGATCCGGAGCACGGTGTCCCAGGTGAAGGTGTGCTCGGCGTAGCCGCTCTCGGTGTTGGTGCCGGAGGCCTGACAGTCCTTGGTGCCGCCGCGACCGGTGGGCACCTGGCGGGTCATGGAGGCGTCGTTGGCGCCGTTGTGGCCCGGGTCGAGGAACACGATCATGCCCGCGACACTGCCTGGTGCGGCGTGGGTGGCCGGCGCTGCCAGTGATGACGCGGCGAGCAGCAGTCCGGTGGACGTTGCGGCCACGACACGCATACCGGCGAACTTGAGCACGGGCGTCACGGTAATCCCCCGGCGTCTAGGCTGGAAAGTCAGCAGCCGCCTGAATAGCCGGCTGCAACGAAGTCGATACCGATATGCAAGGAGACTGTCATGCAACCCGGCATTACACCCGGTGGTCCCAGTGACTTGGGGGCTTTCGGCAGTCAGGCCCAGCAGGCCCAGCAGGCCCAGCAAGCTCAACAGGCCCTGGGCAATCTGCAGGCGGCTCTGGCCCAGGCCCAGCACATGCAGCAGCACCTGCTCGTAGCCCAGCAGCAGATCACTCAAACCGAGGTGCAGGGACAGGCCGGCGGCGGGTTGGTCGAGGTGACCCTCAACGGGCACGGCAAGGTGGTGTCGGTGCGGATCGACCCAAGCGTCGTCGACCCCAGCGATGTCGAAACGCTGCAAGACCTGATTGTCGGGGCACTGGATGACGCCGCTGAGAACATGCGGGAAACGGTAAAGAAGATCCTCGGCCCGCTGGCGGGCGCGGGCGGCCAGCCGCAGCCGGAGTCCTGACTTGTCGCATCATGTTTGAGGGACCCGTCCAGGATCTGATCGACGAGTTCGGCAAGCTGCCGGGCATCGGGCCCAAGAGCGCGCAACGGATCGCCTTTCACCTTCTGTCTGTCGAGCCGCCGGATATCGACCGGCTCACCGCGGTTTTGGCCCGGGTACGCGACGGTGTTCAGTTCTGCGAGGTGTGCGGCAATGTGTCGGAGGCCGAGCGCTGTCGGATTTGCGCCGATGCCCGCCGTGACGGAACGCAGGTGTGTGTGGTCGAGGAGCCGAAGGATGTACAGGCCGTCGAGCGCACGCGGGAGTTCCGCGGCCGCTATCACGTCCTGGGTGGAGCGTTGGATCCACTATCTGGGATTGGCCCCGATCAGTTACGGATTCGCCAGTTGCTCAACCGGATTGGGGAGCGGGTCGACGGGGTCGACATCACCGAGGTGATCATCGCGACCGACCCCAACACCGAAGGTGAGGCTACCGCCACCTATCTGGTCCGCATCCTGCGCGATATCCCGGGGCTGACCATCAGCCGCATCGCCTCCGGGTTACCGATGGGCGGCGACCTCGAGTTCGCCGACGAGCTCACCCTGGGCCGCGCGCTGTCCGGCCGCCGCGCGATGGTCTGACCGGATCAGATCCGCCGTCTTTCGCTCCACGCACCGGTGAGTCGGAATAGTGTTCAAAGGGTGCCTCTCACCGAGATTGCGATGAAGCGGCAGGTACGCGTCGCGCCGGGCGCGCGGTGGCTGTGGGTCGGCGTCCTCACCGCCGCACTCGGCGCGACGGCGTTGATCGGCGGCCTCGGCGATGCCGAGGCTGCCCCCAGACCTGACGGATCCGATGGGGGCGCCGCGAAAGTAGCTGCCGGACCTTCGGTGTCCCCTGCGTCCCGCGGCGCCAGGGCCACGCCGGCGCAGCCGGCACCGTCGATGAATCTGGTCCACCGGGCGCTGGCCGTAGAATCGGCCGGGCCTGCAGCACTGCACCCCTCGGCCGCGTTACGGCGCGCGCTGTCGATGCCCGCGGCAACGTCGACGACCGGAACCAATTCGTTTCCAACGGGTCTCACCGCTGTCGTCGCCCCGGGCCCGATACGATCCGCCATTCTGGCGGTGCAGGCCGTCACGTACGGGTATCCGCTGCTCGAGTTCGAGAGATTCAGGTCCGAGGCGCCGGGACTGAACGTCATCTGGTCCGAGACCGGTTTCGCGGAACCGGACGTGGTGCCGATCTGGCGCCCTAACACCGATACTCTCTATTCTCGCGCGGTACTTGATCTCAGTGGCGGGCCGGTGGTGTTGTCCGTCCCAGACATGGGAGACCGCTACTTCAGCTTTCAACTCAACGACCCCTACACCAACGCGATCTCCTACCTCGGCACCCGTGCAACGGGCTCCGGTCCCGGTTTGTACGCCATCACCTGGGATGGCGGGCCCCAGGTCGCCGTCGAGGGCGCTCAATCGGTGACCGTGCCCTATCGCAACATCGTGCTACTCGGGCGCACACTGGCCGGCGACGCGGCCGACCAGCGTCAGGCCATCGCCCTGATGGATCAGTACAGCCTCACACCCTCCGGGCCTACCGGCAGCCCGCCTCCCCAGACCCCGATGCCCTCTGGACTGGCCATGCTGGACGCGATCAGCGCCGCCATGGAACTCAACCCGCCGCCCGGAAGTGATGCCGCGATATTGCAGGCGATCGCGCAGATCGGCGTCGGTCCGGGGCTAAGGGTCGCTGATGCCGGCCTCGGCCCGTTAGCGAAAATCGCCGTGGATTTGGCTGCGCGCGCCGGGTTTGCGGCGGCTCCGGTTCGGACAGCGAGTAACCAGTACCTGGTGGCTCTCGGAAATCACGGGTGGGCGGCACCGCCATCCGCGATCGGCAACTACGGCACCGACTACAAGTTGCGCGCCGGGGTGTTTTTCGTAGGGCCCTGGGCGAACGTTCGCGAAGAGGCCATCTATCTGGGCGGCCTGCTGGATCAAACGCTGCTCCCATTGAACGGGTCCAACAGCTACCAGATCTACTTCGCGCCCGGACAAGAACCACCGGCTGATGCGTTCTGGTCAGTTACCGTCTATGACCACGATGGCAGCCTGGTGGCCAATCCGATCAATCGTTACAGCGTGAGCAGCAGCCGTCCCGACGAGTTGGTGCGTAGGCCGGACGGTTCAGTCGTGATTATCCTGTCCCGGGACAAACCCGGCGACACCTCTGTGAACTGGCTACCGGTGCCCGGCGGAAGCTTCAGCGCCTACATGCGGTTGTACCTGCCGCGTGAGCCAGCATTGGACGGTCGTTGGCAGCCGCCGCCCATCACTCGGCTCTAGTCCACTCGGCTCTAGTCGCCGCGCGCTGTCCGGCCGCCGCGCGATGGTCTAGCGGTCGACCGCGGCATTACTCGCGGATTGCCCGTCGGAGGTTCAGTCCGGGTTCAGCCCGGGTTCTAGAAGGCAGCGCCCGCCCTTGCGGCACGCTTGCCTGGGGCAGTCGCGGTCTTCGGCGACGAGGTGGCAACGTCGGCGGCAGCGGAATCGCGCTGCACCGTTCGCGCTGCCAACTGCCGCGAGGTGGAAACAACTCCCGTGCTCGTTGCATTGGCGGCGGCCGATCGGGCCGCGCGCGGCGAGGCAGATGCCAGGGGGATCGGCACGGGCCGCGCCGCCAGTGCCGTCGCCAGTGTGGTCTGTGCCGCCACAATTCCGTCGACGGCGAGTTGGCCACCGACGCCGAACGAGGCGATCACTCCCTGGACTCCGCCGACGACTGCGGCGAAGATATTCGCGGGATTGAGGGTCAGCACGGCGTTGATGAAGTTCTGGCCGGCGGTGATGACAGCACGCGTGACGGCGTCCCAGGCGCCGAAGATGCCCGCTCCGAGTTCCACCGCCGCCACGGGGTCGGCCAGCAGCCGCGCCGAAGCCACCGCGAGCTGGATCTGGCCGATATCGATCTGGGAGGCGACCACCGGAACCAGGATCGCGTCGCCCGCTGCGACCGCCGCGTCCTCAACCGTGGTCAGCGCACCGAGGGGATCCCGGCTGAAGATCTGCTGGGTGGCCGTGATCAGGGTCGCCGGAAGTGCCGCCAGGGACTGGGCAACCCCGGCCCCGGCGGTGGCGAGTCCGGCCGCCCAGATCGCGGCGTACTCGACCTCGTTGGCGAGGGCCTGCTTGACGGCGGGGAAGGTGAAGATATCCAGGACCGTGGCCTGGAGTTGAATCGCGGCGTCGGTCATCCGTGGGACGGTCACCTGGACGGGGGCGATGGCGGACGTGGCGATGATGCTCGCCCCGACCAGTGCGGTTCCGGCGGCGGTGAAAGTACGACTGACGGCAATCATGTGAAACTCATTTCCTAGCGGTGATTGAGGTTTCAGCAAACATACACGTCGGCATCGGGGATCGCTAACCCATCAACCAATTAGGTGGCTGATCGTCACATCCGGTGGGGAGCAGCCAGTCGTTCGTGACGTAGCCGGTCCACTTCCGGCAACTCCAGTGGCGCCAGTGGCCCGACCACCCGGGCCAGCAACAGGTCGGCCAGTTCCGGGTTGCGGGCCAGGCAGGGCCCGTGCAGATAGGTCGCAACCACACTGCCCTGCACCGCACCGTCGAAGCCGTCACCCAACCTATTTCCGGCGCCTCTGACCACGGCCGCCAGAGGCTGTGCTGCCGGGCCCAGAACTGTTCCACCGCGGTGGTTTTCGAACCCGGTCAGGGGCTCGGTCAACCCGTCGACCAAAGGCGTTGATACCACCTCGCCGATCGTGCGCTCCGACTGTGGGGAAGTGGTGACGTCGAGCAGGCCAACGCCGTCGACCCGCTCACCGGCTGAGGTCTCATACCAGTGGCCGAGTACCTGGATCGCCGCGCAGATCGCCAGGACCGGCGCACCTCGGGCCGCAGCGCGCTGCAGGCCCCGGTGCTCCAGTAAGTGCTTGGTCGCCAGCCGCTGGGCGTAATCCTCGGCGCCGCCGAGGGTGTAGAGATCCAGCGAATCCGGCACCGGGTCGGCCAGGGTGATCTCGACGATCTCGGCGGCGATCCCCCGCAGTCGCAACCGCTGCCGCAGCACGACGGCGTTCCCGCCGTCGCCGTAGGTGCCCATCACATCGGGGAGCACCAGACCGATCCGTACCGCCTCAGTCATGGTGGCGTTCCAGGGCCCGCTGCAATTGAAGGAACGCGGTGTAGTTGGCGACCACCTCTACCTGGCCGGGCGGGCACGTTTCGATGGCCTGCACCGTGTCGTGGACCAGGGAGTGCTCCACACCCGCGTAACCCAGTCGCACCGCTAGGTCGGTGCCCCGTTCGCCGGCTGCCACGACGGGAGTATCGCCGAAATGCTCGAAACGCACGTCCCACAGCCAAGACAGATCCTCACCGTCGGGCACCTGCCCGTTGACCGCGATCACCACTCCCGCAGCGGTCTTGTCCACCATCGACAGGGCTTCCTGCCAGCCTGCGGGATTCTTGGCCAGCAGCAGCCGGGCGGCGTGGCTGCCGATCTGCACCGTGCGATAACGTCCGGCGACTTCGTCGACGCACGCGACCGCGGCGACCGCTGCGGCCGCGTCGGTGCCCATCGTCACCGCCGCTGCGACCGCCTGGGCGGCATTGCCGCGATTAACCCTCCCTGGCAGCGCCAGCTGCATGGGTAGCGCCAAACCATTTGGGCCATAAAGCTTTTCGTGGTCGTACCACCACTGTGGCGTAGGCCTCTGGAAATCCGTTCCGCTGGATCGCCAGTGCTGGCCTTCACGCACGATCACCTCGCCGCTGCGCGGGCAGCTCACCGAATCTCCGGCCCAGCCGCCACCAGCGGCCACCCACACCACATTCGGACAGTCGTAGGCCGCCGAGGTCATCAACACGTCATCGCAATTCGCCACGACGACCGCCTCGGGGTGCCGGGACAATCCGGTGCGCAAGGTCCGTTCGATGTGGTTGATCTCGCCTACCCGGTCGAGCTGGTCGCGGGAGAGGTTCAGCAGCACGATGACCGAAGGCCCGATCGCATCGGCGACGTGAGGCACGTGCATCTCATCGACCTCGAGTGCGGCCAGTGACGCGTCGCGATCGGCGGCTAATGCCGCGACCAGGCCGGCGTCCATGTTGGCGCCCTCGCTGTTGGTCGCGACCGCGCCCATGGTTCCCAGCGCCGCGGCCACCATCCGGGTGGTCGTGGACTTGCCGTTGGTGCCGGTGATGATCGCACTGCGACGCCCGGTACCCAGTTGCCCCAGGATCGAGCGGTCCAGCGTCATCGCCACCAGGCCGCCGATCATGGCCCCGGCACCGCGTCCGGTGACCCGGGAAGCCCAGCGCGCCGCCGAGCCGAGGGCCATCGCGGTACGTCCACGCACTGTCATCGTCGGCTTGGGCATTGCAGATGAGTTTATGCCGTTTCGGCGACAGCACGCCCGACACGGATCCGATGTGCCGGTAGCTGTCGGGGGTACATGCCATTCTGACGCTTGTGAGCCACACCTGGGGCCGGCCGGTCAGCGAGGCGGACGACGGATGGGTCGTCGTCGACGTCGAGACCTCGGGCTTCCGACCGGGACATGCGCGCGTCCTCAGTGTCGCCGCGTTGGCTCTGGACGCTCACGGAAATGTCGAGCACTCGGTGGTCAGCCTGCTCAATCCAGGCGTGGATCCGGGTCCGACACATGTGCACGGCCTGACCTCCGAGATGCTGGAGGATCAACCGGTCTTCGCTGATGTCGCCGATGACCTCGCCGAGCTGATGCACGGCCGCACCCTGGTAGCCCACAACGCCGCCTTTGATTACTCGTTCCTGACTGCCGAGGCCGAACTGGCCCAGACCGCATTGCCCATTGACCGTGTCATGTGCACGGTCGAACTCGCCCGTCGGCTCGATCTCGGTTTGGACAATCTCCGGCTGGAAACCCTTGCCCGACACTGGAATATCCCTCAAACCCGCGCTCACGACGCATTCGACGACGCGCTAGTGCTGGCTCGTCTGCTGACCCCGGCGCTGGAGCAGGCCCGCGAGCGTGACGTCTGGCTACCGGTCCGGCCGTTGACGCGGCGTCGATGGCCCAACGGTAAGGTCACCCATGAGGAACTACGCCCGTTGAAGATGCTCGCCTCGCGGATGCCCTGTCCCTACTTGAACCCGGGTCGCTACAGTGGCGGGCCGCTGGTTCAGGGCATGCGGGTGGCGCTGTCCGCCGAGGTGGACCGCACCCACGAAGAACTGGTCGAGCGCATTCTGCACGCCGGTCTGGCTTACACCGACGCCGTCGACCCCGACACGTCGCTGGTCATCTGCAACAACTCACAGGCCGACCACGGCAAGGGCTATCAGGCCCGGGAACTCGGCGTGCCCACCGTCTCCGACCAGCAATTCATGGACAGCGTCGCTTCGGTTGCCAACGGCACCGGTCTCGACCAGTTCGAGCAGTCGGTCAACCAGGGCCAGCAGTTCGCTTTGTTCTGACCGCCGGACTCAGGCCTGCCGCGCCGCTCGGTTGACCGCCGAGACCACCGCCCGCAGCGACGCCGTCGTGATCGAGGTGGCGATGCCGACACCCCACACCGTCTGGCCGCCGATGGATGCCTCGACATAGGCCGCAGCGGCCGCTTCCTCGCCGGCGGACATGGCGTGCTCGGAGTAGTCCAGCACGTGTACGTCGATACCGACGCTGCCCAGTGCATTGACGAAGGCGGCAAGCGGCCCGTTGCCCTCGCCGCGGATCTCGGTCTCGACCCCGTCGAGTTTCACGGTCGCCTCGATGACGTCGATCCCGCCGTCGATCTCGGAGCCGATCACCTTCTGCCGGATGCGCTCCAGTGGGCGCACGGGTGCAAGGTATTCGTCGGCGAAGGAGTCCCACATCTCCTTGGAGGACACCTCGCCGCCCTCGCCGCCTGAACCCTCGGCGATCTGTTGGATCACCCTGCTGAACTCAATCTGCAGCCGCCGCGGCAGCACCAAGCCGTGGTCGGCCTTCATGAGGTAAGCCACCCCGCCCTTGCCGGACTGCGAGTTCACCCGAATGACAGCCTCATAGGTACGGCCGACGTCCTTGGGGTCGATCGGCAGATACGGCACCTGCCACAGCATGTCCTCGACATCCGCGTCGGCCTCGTCGGCGGCGATCTTCATGGCATCCAGGCCCTTGTTAATTGCGTCCTGATGGCTACCGGAGAACGCGGTGTACACCAGATCGCCACCATAGGGATGACGCTCATGCACCGGAAGCTGATTGCAGTGCTCCACCGTGCGGCGGATCTCGTCGATGTTGGAGAAGTCGATCTGGGGATCCACTCCGCGCGAGAAAAGGTTCAGACCCAGTGTGACCAGACATACGTTGCCGGTGCGTTCGCCGTTTCCGAACAGGCAGCCTTCAATCCGATCCGCACCGGCCTGATAGCCCAATTCCGATGCGGCGACGGCAGTGCCGCGATCGTTGTGCGGGTGCAGGGAAAGGATGATCGAGTCGCGCCGCGCCAGGTTGCGGCTCATCCACTCAATCGAGTCGGCGTAAATGTTCGGTGTGGCCATCTCCACGGTGGCCGGCAGGTTGATGATCAAGGGCCAGTCCGGCGTCGGCTGGATTACCGCGGAGACCGCATCGCACACGTCCTTGGCGTACTCCAGCTCGGTGCCGGTATAGGACTCCGGCGAGTATTCGAAACGCCACCGTGTGCGCGGGTATTTAGCGGCTTCCTCCAGGCACTTTCGCGCACCGGCGACGGCGATCGCCTTGACCTCGTCGCGGTCGGCGCGGAAAACTACGCGCCGCTGCAGGATCGAGGTGGAGTTATAGAAGTGCACGATCACGTTCGGTGCACCGTCGCAGGCCTCGAATGTGCGCTCAATGAGTTCGGGTCGGCATTGGGTGAGTACCTGGATGGTGACATCGCTGGGGATGGCGGCCTGCTCGATGATTTCGCGAACGAAGTCGTAGTCGGTCTGGCTGGCCGAGGGGAAGCCGACTTCGATCTCCTTGTAACCCATCCGCACCAGGAGATCGAACATCCGTCGCTTTCGGGCCGGACTCATCGGATCGATCAGCGCCTGGTTGCCGTCGCGCAGGTCCACGGCGCACCACAGTGGCGCATGCTTGATCACCCTGTCCGGCCAGGTGCGGTCCGACAGTGCGATGGCCTCCACCTCCTGGGCGAAGGGACGGTAGCGGCCAATCGGCATGGCCGAGTTGCGCTGGGTGTTCCAGGCCGGCTGGCTGTTGTGGCGGCCTCCGGCGGGGGTGGTGATGGTGCGTGCCGACACGTAGGCGTCGACGGAGTCGACCGACTGCGAACGCGCTCGAGAATGAGGTGTGGGATCGGGTGTGGAATCAGATTCAGAATGGGTGTTCACGATGTGCGCTCCGGGAAGTTGAGGAGGGACTTCAGACCGGCGCATCGCGAAACACCCGCGACGGGAAGCCGGTCTGGATCAGACCCCGCCGCGGCGTCCGAGAAGGAGCACCCGCTGCATGCAATGAACTGTACTCCGGTTGCTCCACCAGGCATAGTCGGACCACGACGCCTATTCCGGTGGCCGCGCGAACCCGCAGGCGTTCACCGGTGGCGAAGTAAATCTCACCGCCAGGGCTGGCCCCAACTCCGCGCGAATGCGACCTCATCAAGGGGCAGGCGGTGTCGGGGAAGCGCGTCGCGCTCGGCAATCTCAGCGCTCATCCGGGCGTAGTCACCGAGCGAACCGACGGCGATCACCATCAGCGGCAGCACATCCGGCGGGATGTCGAATGCCGCGCGGGAGCCGTCGACGTCGAACCCTGCCATCGGATGGCTGATCAACCCGCGGGAGACCGCCTCAATGCTCAGGTTGGCCGCCGCCGCACCCGCATCGACTCGCGAATACAGCGCGGTCTGGTCGTCCTCGCCATTGTCGGCACACACCAGGATGAGTGCTCCCGCCGCGCTGGCGTAGGCGTTTCCTCGTCTGAGTAGACCGGTCAGTATCGCGAAGGTGTCATCGCCGCGCACGCCGACGACGAACCGAACCGGCTGGCGACCGCCCCAGCTGGCAGCCCACCGCGCCGATTCCAGTAGTGCGGTGACCTGCTCGTCGGTCAGCGCCGCATCGGGATCGAAGGCACGCGGACTCCACCGGTCGGCGATCGGTTGGTGGATCGCCACCCGGGTCTGTGCGCGTCGGTCGGTGGGCTGCTCGGCCATCGCTGGCAGATTACCCGTCAGTCCGGGGAGGGAAAATCTGCTCGGCCCAACCCTTTATCCTTATGGGCAACCCGAAACATCCGTTAGGTACAACCCCAAGCCTGGAAAGGGCCGACAGTGGCGCTCGTCGTGCAGAAGTACGGCGGATCCTCGGTGGCCGATGCCGAACGGATCCGCCGTGTCGCTGAGCGCATTGTCGTGACCAAACGCCAGGGCAATGATGTCGTCGTCGTGGTCTCGGCGATGGGGGACACCACCGACGACCTGCTCGACCTTGCCCGGCAGGTGTGCCCGACGCCGCCGCCGCGCGAGCTCGACATGCTGTTGACCGCCGGTGAACGGATCTCCAACGCGCTGGTGGCCATGGCCATCGAGTCATTCGGTGCCCAGGCCCGATCCTTCACCGGTTCGCAGGCCGGCGTGATCACGACGGGCACTCACGGCAACGCCAAGATCATCGACGTCACCCCGGGACGGCTGCGCTCAGCACTGGACGAGGATCAGATCGTTCTCGTCGCGGGCTTCCAAGGCGTCAGCCAAGACAGCAAGGACGTCACCACGTTGGGCCGGGGCGGCTCCGACACCACCGCCGTCGCGCTAGCCGCGGCACTGCACGCCGATGTCTGTGAGATCTACACCGACGTCGATGGCATCTTCACCGCCGACCCGCGCATCGTCCCCAATGCCCGACGCCTCGACACCGTCAGTTTCGAAGAGATGCTCGAGATGGCGGCATGCGGGGCCAAGGTGCTGATGCTGCGCTGTGTGGAGTACGCCCGCCGATACAACGTTCCGATTCACGTCCGATCGTCTTACTCGGACAAGCCCGGCACGATCGTCACTGGATCAATCGAGGACATTCCCATGGAAGATGCCATCCTGACCGGAGTCGCCCACGACCGAAGCGAGGCCAAGGTCACTGTCGTCGGCCTGCCGGACGTTCCGGGATACGCCGCCAAGGTTTTTCGTGTCGTCGCCGACGCCGATGTCAATATCGACATGGTGCTGCAGAACATCTCCAAGGTGGAGGACGGCAAGACCGATATCACCTTCACCTGCTCGCGTGACGTCGGTCCGACCGCCGTCGAGAAGCTGAACGAGCGAAAGGCTGAGATCGGTTTCACCGATGTTCTCTATGACGACCACATCGGCAAGGTGTCCCTCGTCGGCGCCGGGATGCGCAGCCACCCGGGTGTCACCGCGACATTCTGCGAGGCCTTGGCCCGGGTGGGCGTGAACATCGATCTGATGTCCACTTCTGAGATCCGTATCTCTGTTCTGGTCAAGGACACCGAGTTGGACAAGGCTGTCGGTGCGTTGCACGAGGCTTTCGGTCTCGGTGGCGATGAAGCGGCCGTCGTATACGGCGGAACGGGACGCTGACGCATGGTCAGTATCGGCGGGCAGGAGCGACGCGACCGGGGGATCAGCATCGGAGTCGTGGGAGCGACCGGCCAGGTCGGCCAGGTGATGCGAACCCTGTTGGAGGAGCGTGACTTTCCCGCTTCCAGTGTGCGGTTCTTCGCTTCGGCACGCTCGCAGGGCCGCAAGCTGACCTATCGCGGTCAGGAGATCGAGGTCGAGGATGCCGAGACCGCCGACCCCGGTGGTCTGGACATCGCGCTGTTTTCCGCGGGAGCCACGATGTCGCGGGTCCAGGCGCCGCGTTTCGCTGCCGCCGGTGTCACGGTGATCGATAACTCTTCGGCCTGGCGCAAAGACCCCGACGTTCCATTAGTCGTCAGCGAGGTTAACTTCGACCGCGATGTGCGCGGTGTGCGGTTGGCCAAGGGGATCATCGCCAACCCGAACTGCACGACCATGGCCGCGATGCCGGTGCTGAAGCCTCTGCATGACGAGGCGCAACTGGTGCGCCTGGTGGTCTCCACCTACCAGGCGGTCTCCGGCAGCGGCCTGGCCGGTGTCGAGGAGTTGGCGACTCAGGCTCGCGCGGTGATCGACGGAATCGAAGAACTTGTGCACGATGGCGGCGCGCTGAACTTTCCCGCTCCGAACAAGTACGTGGCTCCGATCGCCTTCAATGTGGTTCCCCTGGCCGGCTCGCTGGTTGACGACGGGTCCGGGGAGACCGACGAGGACCAGAAGCTGCGTTACGAGAGTCGCAAGATCCTTGGTATCCCGGACCTGGCCGTCAGCGGAACCTGCGTGCGGGTGCCGGTGTTCACCGGGCACTCGCTATCGATCAACGCCGAATTCTCCCGACCCATCTCACCGCAGCGTGCCCGCGACATCCTCGCCGAAGCACCAGGTGTCACGCTGGTCGAAGTGCCGACTCCGCTTGCCGCGGCGGGTGCCGATGACTCCCTCGTCGGCCGGATCCGCCAAGACCCCGGGGTATCTGACGGTCGTGGGCTTGCACTGTTCATTTCGGGGGACAATCTCCGAAAAGGAGCCGCGCTCAACACCATCCAGATCGCTGAGCTGCTGGCCGCCCAACTGGGAGCCTGAACCGCCGCTCGTCATTCACAGCGGGTTCATAACCGCCACCCATCCAGCGCTATACCGGGACCGCCAGGATGGCGCTATGACTGAAACACTTGAACAAGAAATTGCAACCACACCCGTCCCGCCCCCGCACAAATCCCGGCCGCCCCGCGTCTACCAGGCCGCGGCCTGGGTGGCGATCGTCGCCGGCGTGGTGTTCATCGTCGGCGCCGTCTTCTTCACCGGCTTCGCTTTGGGCCGACATAGCGGCGGCGGACACGGCTGGCAGCACCGGGGGCATAGCGAGATGGGTCCCCGGATGGAGCCGATGATGCCCGGTATGCGACCCGGTGGTCCGATGGGACCCGAGGATATGGGCCCGATGGGGACCGGCCTGCGCCCGGAGAACCCGCCGCAGTCGGCCCCGCCGACACCTCCCGCGCCGCGTCAGTAGCCAGCCGTGGTCCGATCATGCCGGCCACGCGGTGGCTGGCATGATCGGACCCATGAGCATCGAAGTCTTTTACACCGCTGAAGCAACAGCCACCGGCGGCGGTCGCGACGGTCACGTCAAGTCCTCCGATGACCGGATTGATCTCGACGTTCGCCCGCCCAAAGCCGCCGGCGGTAGCGGTGAAGGCACTAACCCAGAACAACTGTTTGCCGCCGGTTACGCTGCCTGCTTTCTGAGTGCGCTGCTGATGGTTGCCCGCACCGACGGCGTCAAACTCGACAGCGCGACCGGAGTCACCGCGCAGGTTGGGTTGGGTAGGGACGGCGACAGTGGATACGGCATCAACGCCCACTTGACCGGCTACCTGCCGGGGCTGGCGCAGCGAGAAGCCGATGAATTAATGGCCAAAGCACATCAGGTGTGCCCGTATTCCAAAGCTACCCGCGGCAATATCGACGTCGCGCTGTCGGCCAAGATCTAATTCAGTTCAGTCCAAGAAGTCCTCGAGGGCCGCGCGCACTGCGCCCGCACATGATCCTTGCTGGAGTTCGATCAATGCCGCTTCGGCGCTCATGGCTATCCAGAGGTGCGCACTCGCCAGGGGATGGCGGTGCTTGAGGTTCTGAAAGTCGGCGCTGCATAGCTGCGCGAAATCGGTATTGCGTCTGGTGATCTCCTCTGCGACGGCAGGTTCTGCGCGAGCCTCGAGAAGTAGCGCCCGGATTCCGTGTTGCTCCAGGCACGCATCGAGATACACCCGGGCGCCGACGAGAAGCCTTTCGCGGCCCGGTTGCATGCCGTCGACCGCGGCGCTGATGCGTTCGGCGATTCGATCGTGAAATTCCCTGTGCAATGCGAGCAGGTAGCCGTTCCGATCACCGAAGTGGTGAAAAAAACTTCCCTTGGACAACCCCGCCTCATCGACCAGGAGGTTCACGCTCAGCCCGCTAAGACCAGTCCGTTCCGCGAGGCGCAATCCAGATTCGATGAGCTTCGTGCGGGTGCCGGCCGCAGCGGCCTTCCGGCTCAGTGGCCGTTGTGCTGTCACGGCCAGCAGGATAACATTCGTTGACCGACCGGTCGGTCAACGAATGGAGCGACGCGTGGCGTCTGTGCAGACCCGGGTGGGTCCGGTGTCCTACGCCGATCATGGCAGTGGCCCGGTCGTCGTGGCCCTTCATGCCACCCTGCATGACCGCCGGGACTTCGACCCGATCGCCGATGAACTCCGGCGTCACTACCGTTTCGTCACCCTGGACTGGCCCGGGCATGGCGAATCACCCCCGCCGGAAGACCCTTTCGTCCATGGCGCCGCCCTCTATGCCGATGTGCTCACCGACGTGGTTGCCGCTCTGAATTTGCCCCCTGCGGTGTACATCGGAAACTCGGTCGGCGGATATTGCGCGGCCCGGCTTGCGCTCACCCATCCTGACCGGGTTGCCGGCTTGGTGCTGGTCGATACCGGTGGGTTCCTCGGCAGCCCGATCACCAACGCCTACTGCAGGTTTCTGGGAACACCTGCCGTGACCCGAGCGCTGCTGCCACGGTTTGTCCGCAGTTACATGCAGGCGCGCGGTTCCCATGACCGCGCTGTCCTGGACCGGGTGACTGAGAGGGCCCGCACCGATGAGGGTGTGGCGTTGGCAGCCGCGCTCTGGCGCAGCTTCGCCGCGCGTGAGGCCAATCTGCGCCCCGAGGCGAGGCAGATCGCAGTTCCGACCCTGATCGTCTGGGGATCGAAGGACACCGCGATCCCAGTGCGGTTCGGACGCGGGACCCAATCAGCAATACCCGGGTCACGATTGGAGGTGCTCGATACCGGGCATCTGCCGTTTTCCTCCCGACCGCAGGAGTTCCTCGGCGCCGTCGAACCTTTTCTCGCTGAGGTTTTTTCGGCCGCCGGCCTCAATTAGCCGACTTAGCGGACGATTTCCCAGGTGTGTACCGGCTCGTTGCTGTGCATCAATTCGCAATACCGGCGCAGCATTTCGGCTAGCGCACTCGGGCGGTCCATACCACGCTGCTGCAGCGCGTGCACCGTCGCCGTCTGCCATGCCGCGCCGTTCTGACAGTTCTTGGCGCGTCCCTCGATGACACCGAGGTAGCGGTCCCGCACCTCCGGGTCAACGCGCCAGCGGCGCAGTCCCTCGTCAGCCATCGGCAGCAGGTGACGCAGGACTAACTCGTCAGGTGTCACTTCGCCCAGACCCGGCCAATACAGCCGGGCTGACATTCCGTCTCGTGCGGCTTCGTTGAAATTGTCATGTGCGGCAGAGAAACTCATCTTGGTCCACAGTGGCCGGTCCTCTTCGGAAATGGTGCGCAGCAGGCCGTAATAGAAGGCTGCATTCGCCATCATGTCAATGACGGTCGGTCCGGCGGGTAACACTCGATTCTCGACACGCAGATGGGGACGGCCGTTCGCGACGTCGTATACCGGCCGGTTCCAGCGGTACACCGTGCCGTTGTGCAGACGCAGTTCCGCCAGCAGGGGAGTGCGTCCGGCGGCCAGTTCGGCCACTGGGTCCTCGTCGGACATCTCGGGTAGTAGCGACGGGAAGTACCGGACGTTCTCCTCAAAAAGATCGAAGATCGACGTGATCCATCGCTCGCCGAACCACACCCGTGGCCGCACGCCCTGAGCCTTGAGCTCATCTGGCCTGGTGTCTGTGGCTTGGGTGAAGAGCTCGATGCGGGTCTCGGCCCACAGTTGGTGGCCGAAGAAATATGGTGAGTTGGCCCCGAGCGCCAATTGCGGCCCGGCCAGAACCTGAGCGGCGTTCCAGTTGTTGGCGAAGTCGGCGGGCGAGACCTGCAGATGCAGCTGCATGCTGGTGCAGGCCGACTCCGGAGCGATGGATTCGGCGTGGATGCTCAACCGGTCCGCCCCGGTGATGTCGATGAGGATGTCCTCGCCGCGAGCGGTGAAGATGGAGTCGTTGAGAGCCTGATAACGCATCGACGGGCTCATCCAGCTGCCCGTCAGGTCCTCTGGCATCAGGGTGGGCAGAATCCCGATCATCACAATGTGCGAGCCGTCGGCGCCGGCCTTGGTTTCGGCGGCGTTAAGACTGGCCCGGACCTCCGACTCCAACTCCAGCGCGGCGCGGTCGGCTAGCGGACGGGGCGGAACGTTGAATTCGATGTTGTAGGCGCCTAATTCGGTCTGATAGGCCGGATCGGCGATGGCGGCGAGCACCTCCTGGTTCGACATCGCCGGTTGATAATCGGCATCGACCAGGTTGCACTCGATCTCCATGCCGGTCAGCGGTCGGTCAAACTCGAAGCTCGACTCCGCCAGCATGGTTTCGAGCACGTCCAGGCAGAGCTGAACCTTCTGCCGGTAATCCTGCCGCTGTTTACGGCTGTAGCTGGCATTCGTTACTTGTTCTCCCACGCCGACGATGCAACAGGTTCAGCGGCGGTCCCGCAAGCAAATCGTCGTCAGGGGTTGGTTTTCCTGTATGAACCGTCATCGGCGGTGGCAGACTCCCAGGACAGTTCGTACGCGCCGATTCTTCAAGGAGCAGTGTGACCCACTTCGTCGCCTCCATCGACCAGGGCACTACCAGCACCCGCTGCATGATCTTTGACCACAACGGTCTGGAGGTAGGCCGCCACCAGCTTGAGCACGCACAGATCCTGCCGCGGGCCGGTTGGGTCGAGCACAACCCGACCGAGATCTGGGGAAACACCCAGACGGTGGTGACGTCAGCCCTCAACAACACGAACCTGAAGGCAGGCGATCTCGTCGCCTTGGGCATCACTAACCAGCGCGAGACCACGATCGTGTGGAACCGCAAGACCGGCCAGCCGTACTACAACGCGATCGTCTGGCAAGACACCCGTACCGACCAGATCGCCGCCGCACTGGATCGTGACGGCCGCGGTGATGTGATCCGGCGCAAGGCGGGCCTGCCGCCTGCCACCTATTTCTCGGGCGGGAAACTGCAGTGGATTCTGGAGAACGTTGATGGCGTTCGCGCGGACGCCGAACGTGGCGATGCGTTGTTCGGCACGCCAGATGTCTGGGTGCTGTGGAACATCACCGGTGGCCCGGCCGGGGGAGTGCATGTCACCGACCCCACCAATGCCAGTCGCACGATGCTGATGGATCTCGAGACCCTGGACTGGGACGACGAACTGTTGTCGTTCTTCGGGATCCCACGCCAGATGTTGCCGCAGATACGGCCGTCGTCGTCGCCGCAGCCGTATGGGGTGACAAGGACGGACGGCCCGATGGGCGGTGAGGTGCCGGTGACCGCCATCCTTGGCGACCAGCAGGCGGCGATGGTAGGTCAGGTCTGTCTGAAGCCGGGCGAGGCCAAGAACACCTACGGCACCGGAAACTTCCTGTTGCTCAACACCGGCGAGAAGATCGTCCGCAGCAAGAACGGACTGTTGACCACGGTGTGCTATCAATTCGGTGACGCCAAACCCGTCTATGCCCTTGAGGGTTCGATCGCGGTGACCGGATCGGCGGTGCAGTGGTTGCGCGATCAACTCGGCATCATCAGTGGCGCAGCGGACAGTGAGACCCTGGCCGCGCAGGTTGAGGACAACGGCGGCGTCTACTTCGTGCCCGCCTTTTCGGGTTTGTTCGCGCCCTATTGGCGTTCCGATGCGCGCGGGGCGATCGTCGGTCTCTCGAGGTTCAACTCCAACGCGCACATCGCCCGGGCCACACTGGAGGCGATCTGCTATCAGAGCCGCGATGTCGTCGATGCCATGGCGGCCGACTCCGGTGTGCCGCTGGAGGTGCTCAAGGTCGACGGCGGCGTCACGCTCAATGAGCTGTGTATGCAGATTCAGGCGGATATCCTCGGCGTGGACGTCGTGCGCCCGAAGGTTCCCGAGACGACAGCGCTGGGCGCGGCCTACGGCGCCGGCTTGGCGGTCGGCTACTGGTCGGATCCCGAGGATCTCCGGGCCAACTGGCAGGAAGATCGTCGATGGAAGCCCTCCTGGACCGAAAAACAGCGTGAGGCCGGATACGCCGGCTGGCGCAAAGCGGTTCAGCGCACTCTGGACTGGGTGGACGTCTAGCTGACAGAGTGGTGCCTATGACCGACATCGCAGCGGACTCCGCCAACCTGCCCGACACCGGCCAGTTCTTCCAGCGGGGGAACTACGCGCCTGTTCCCGACGAGCTGACCGAGTACGACCTGCCGGTGCACGGGGCGATCCCACCCGAGCTTGACGGCTGGTATCTGCGTAACGGCCCCAACCCGCGCCAGCCCACCGGGCACTGGTTCTTCGGCGACGGAATGCTGCACGGTGTGCGCATCGAGGGCGGTGCCGCGAAGTGGTATCGCAATCGCTGGGTGCGCACCGAGAGTTTTGAAACTCCGTTTCCGATCTACAACGGTGACGGCAGTCGCAACCTGCGCTCGGCGGTGTCCAACACCCATATCGTCAACCACGCCGGTAAGACGCTGGCATTGGTTGAGTCCTCGCTGCCCTACGAGGTCACCAAAGATCTGGAGACCGTCGGCTGCTACGACTTCGACGGCAAACTCAACGATGCGATGACGGCTCACCCGAAGATCTGCCCGACCACAGGCGAGCTGCATTTCTTCGGGTACGGCAACCTGTTCAGCCCACATGTCACCTATCACCGCGTGGACGCCAATGGTGAGCTGACCGTCAACCGGCCCGTAGAGGTTGAGGCGCTGACGATGATGCACGACTTCGCGATGACCGCCGAACACGTCATCTTCATGGATCTGCCCATCGTGTTCAACATCGATATCGCGGTCAGCGGCAGCGGAGACATGCCATACCGCTGGGAGGATGACTACGGGGCCCGGCTCGGGGTCCTGCGCCGCGATGACCCGTTTGGGACGGTTCGATGGTTCGACATCGATCCCTGCTATGTGTTCCATGTGGCCAATGCCTATGACGATGGCAAGTCCATCGTGTTGCAAGTTGTCCGTTACCCCGAGCTGTGGCGCAACGACGGTGGCTTCGCCGACAGGGCGATGTTGTACAGCTGGACGATCAACCTCGAGTCCGGCACCGTGGCCGAACGCCAACTCGATGACCGCGCGGTGGAGTTCCCTCGCATCGACGATCGACTCGCCGGCCTGCCTGCGCGTTACGCGGTGTCGGTGGGCGATGCCAGCCTGGTGCGTTACGACCTGCAGACCGGTAATGCGGTGCAGCACGACTTCGGCACACCCGATTCGCCGGGTGGTCCGGGAGAAGCCG
>Ga0194052_1000601_pt1 | contig 22414 bp, 18 predicted proteins | sample SepL226m_MetaG_FD_160117 | JGI IMG/M metagenome (GOLD analysis project Ga0194052, IMG submission 160117) | Anoxic zone freshwater microbial communities from boreal shield lake in IISD Experimental Lakes Area, Ontario, Canada - Sep2016-L227-6m | ecosystem: Environmental > Aquatic > Freshwater >...
GGCATAGGTGTCGGCATAGCTGGCATAGGTCCTTTCCCTCTGTTTTGCCCATGCACTGGTGGTGATGTAAACAGGCTTGGTGCCGGAGGGTGCAGTCACTTCTTTCTTTGCTGTTGCGGTCGCCCAGGCCGACATTTCTTCGGCCTTTTGCAGGTTCTCGCCGTTTTCCTGCATTTTCCAGGCAAGATCGTTGTAAATGGATGCAAGGGTCATTTTGTCGCTGAAACCGGTCTCCTGCTGCTTCAGAAGGTCCCATTGCTTATTTTCGGCATAGCCCTGGATGATGATGATTTCACAATTCGATTTCAGGTCTTTGTAATCTTTCCACTTTGGATCGGTTTCAATGTTGGAAATTATGGTTTTTGCAAGCTCCGTTCTTTTGTCCTTGTCCTCAGTCGAGTAAAACTGTTTTAAGGCCTCCATGATCTTCCACGTCCCGTCGGGGAATTTTACCTTTTCAAGACTGTCGATGAAGGCCGACTGGGCAGGAAGTTTGGCCGTGCTGTAAAGGCTTTTCACCCTCGTGAAATCCTTTTCCTTTGTAAGCCCGGCTTTCATGGCCGATTCGATCTCCTTTTCTATAATGCCCTGGAGCTGGTCTTTCTTCAGTTTCCCTATAAGATAATAATAGATCGCTTCATTTGCCCTGGCGTTTTCGGGGTAAAGCGAACGTTCTTTTTCGATCGCAGCCAGTGCTTTTTCAGGGTTGGCTGTAACACCTGAATTCGTGCACAGGTTCATGAAATAATTGGCAAGGCTTGCATAGCTTCCCTTGCAGATCTTGCCGCCCTTCCATAACTGGATGGTATACCCGTCATTGAAATTATTGTCGAATGTCTCACCGGTGAAAAAAGCAAGCTGGATGAAGTTTACCGAAGTATCGGTGGTGATGGTTGCAGTATAATCCTTAACCGAAAGGGTGAGGGGTAAGTCGTCGGCTGTTGTCCCTGAACTCCTGTACAGGTAGAATGCAGCCTCAACTTTTTTGGAGGTATTTGCCAGGTCGCCTGCCGGGCGGTAGGTGATGGTGATGACATCACCGGGTTTGGGGTTTGCCGGCTGGATCGTGATATTCTGCTGGCCTTTGGATACAACGCCTGCAAATAAAGCAAGCATAAGGATCATTAGTTTTTTCATGTATTCTTATTTTATTTGCTGATGGGGTTACATGTTATAAAAGACTTATCTTCTGCGATAATATTCCAAAAACCCGAACTCATTACTTTTTCTTTCGTGCGTTCCCGCGGCTGATGGCCGTCCTCGAGATACAAGGTGCCACCTGGTTTGACCAGGCGGTTGAGTTCTTTAAGGAAGGCAACAGGCTCACTCACCATGTGGAACATATCCAGGCAGTAAATGACATCGGCCGAGCCTGAGGGGATATTCACGGTTTTACCGTCGGTAAGCACCGGCCTTACATTCTTCAATTTGTATTTCTCTATCCTTTGGTTTGCCGATTCAATGGCAAGTTCATGAATGTCCACGGCATAAACCAGTCCGTTTTCACCGACCAGCTCTGCTGCTGGTTTAAGGAACCTTCCTGTGCCCGAGCCGTAATCAATGACTGTTTGTCCTTTTTGAAGACTGAATGGCCTGAGGCGCTGATCGGGTGATTTGAAAAGGTCGGAGATGTTAAACATAAATGCCATCATCTTAAATGCCCAGCCGGGCATCCTGTCCATTTCACCGCCTGTTAGTACTTTTTTCATGGTCTTTACTGTTAAGCGAATAAATAACTGATACTGAATTTTATCCGGGCAAACTGGCCGCAGGGATCACCTTCCCGTTCTCGCACATGAGCATGCGTGCCGGGTATTTGTCGATGAGGCCGTAATTATGGGTTGCTACCACAACAGCCCTCCCTGTCCTGCTGATATCCATGAGCAGGGAGATAATGCCTTCGGAGCTTTCCGGGTCGAGGTTCCCCGTTGGTTCATCCGCCAGGATGATCTCGGGATCATTGACCAGGGCACGTGCAATAGCCACTCTTTGCTGCTCGCCCCCGCTCAGCTGGTGGGGCATTTTGCTGCCTTTATTCCCCAGGCTTGATTTGGCCAGGACTTCCATCAGCCGTTTCTGCATCTGGCGTTTGTCTTTCCATCCTGTTGCCCTCATCACAAACAGCAGGTTCTCATTCACGGTGCGGTCGGTGAGCAACTGGAAATCCTGGAATACGATCCCAAGCTTCCGCCTTAAAAAAGGCACTTCATTATACTGGATCCGGCGGAGGTCGTAACCTACAACCTGGGCCGTGCCGTTTCTCATGGGCAACTCGGCATAAATGGTTTTCAGCAGGCTGCTCTTGCCGCTGCCTGTCCTTCCGATCAGGTAAACAAATTCACCCTTGCTTACACTCAGGCTCACGTTGGCAAGAATAAGGTTTTCGTTCTGGTAAACCGAGACCTTGTCAAGTACTATGGTACGTTCCGAAAATGGCTGATTCATGTAGTTCTTCGTTAATGTGCCGGTAAAACCACTCCTTCAATTTTCCTGTAATCCGCCTCGTCTTTCAATGAGATATAATCCACTTTCATGTCATCGATAAAGATCGGAAGATATCTGGCCGGGTTGTAAAAATACACCTTCGAAACGGCCTCCCTGGGAAGCCCTGCAGGGACATAGAACGCTACCTGGACCTTCACCCATTCGTCGGGCCTGATGAAGTTAAGCAGGTAAAACGGGTTATAGCTGATGCCCTTGCCGTTCACGCTGAAATCGGCAACCACGGTGGCATCGGTGCGTTCACGGGGCGAGAGCACCATAGCGGTAACACGAATGATGCGGTTGGCGGTTGTGAAAAGACTGTCGGCCTTCAGCTCCATCCCCGAACTGTAAGGAAGCACGGTATCGGCTTTCGACGACCAGCTTCCGCTGTAAGAAACCAGGTTGGTGCGGCTTTTATTGTTCATCCAGGGAAGCTCCTTTTCCATATCGTTGCTGAAGGAAACCACAGTAACCACAGCATCTTTTGGAATATATGCCCTGGCTGTTTTATCGGTGCTGAAAAACGAGTCCCAGAATATTTCGGAAGTGATGACATACGGGGGGAATATCCAGCGGGTATGCTGGTAATACTGGAATATGTTCAGGGCCGACAGGGCGATGAGCAGGATGGTCAGGCTGCGGCGGACATTCAGCGATTTGAAATTCCCGTAAAGGAAGACCAGCAACAGCCCGACAACTGCATAAATGTCGATAAAGACCCTTTGCCCGCATTTGGAAGCATAATACCATACCCACCAGCTGGAAGCGACATAGGTAAAGAGGACAAGGAAAATGAGCAGGACCAGTGCATGGAACCAGCTTCTGCGGTATAAACCGACGAACCCGAACATGGAAACAAAGGCCACCGGCGTATAAATAAACCATCCCCTGTTGTAACTCCCCAGGATCCCCAGGAAATGAGGGCTTAGAAATTTAAATCCTTCGTCGCCATAAGAATATACTATCCATTGATTGCATTGCAGCTTCCACAGCAGGAAGGGAATGAACATCATCAGTAAAAAAACAAGTATTCCTATGATGGCGGATGACTTCGCGGTTTTGAGCCTGGCCATGGTATCGGTAAGCCTCTGCCTGCTCCCGGTCACAAAAGGAACCAGCAGCAGCACCATCACATTGGTGGGACGTATGAGTATGATCAACGCCAGCAGGAACATAGAGATCCCGAACCACTTTGTTTTAGCGGTATGGGTAAGGTTGTACGTTGTAAGCAGGAAACTCGTGATCAGCGCAAATGAATATACATGGGTCATCGAGCCTTCAGTGATAGTATAATACAACAGGTTGGTCCCAAGGGTGACCACGGCTGCAATGAAGGCGGCATTTTGTTCCGAAGACCCGAATTTGATCAGGAGCTTCATCAGCGTTCTTGCGCCGAGCCATAAAAAGAAGAGCGATGCGAGGGCGATCATGTACTGGTAGGGGAGTGAATACCCGTCGGTATGGAACAACTCCAGCCAGGCGATGAAATGGGCGGTCAAAAAGAAAGGGGTCCAAACCAGGGCCATGCCGGGATAGGTCTTGTTCACCACCCCCTTACCTGCTTTCATCCTGAATTCCTTGAAGGCCGCCTTGTCATGGGGATAATAAACCCATTCATAATCCTCCACGAATTTGTACTGAAGGTCATGGTGTATGAAAATTGCCGGGAGATAGGCGTAATAAGCTTTACCGTCGCTGTTGATGACCCTGTCCCAGGGCTTTTCGGGGCTCTTGAAGCCGAAGAAAAGACAAACGTACAGCAGGACGATGATCTCAGGCGTATACCGGTAAATATACTTCATTCGGCCAGGTTGTTGCGTTGACGTACCGCTTCGTACAGCAGGACCCCTGCTGCCACTGAAACATTGAGAGAAGAAATATCGCCCATGATGGGGATGCTCACCTGCTCATCGGCAAATTTAAGATACTCCGCCGAAATGCCCCTGTCTTCCGATCCCATGATGATGGCCAGGGGGCCTGTGAACTTTGCCTCAGTATAGTTTTTCTCTGCCTTCTCGGTTGCGGCGACGATGGACAAGCCGCTTTCCTTCAGGAATTTCAGGCTGTCCTTAAGGTTGGCCGACCTCACCACGGGCAGGGTGTATAAAGCACCTGCGGAGGTTTTCACCGCGTCGGAATTGAGCTGGGCCGAACCAAAGGCCGAGATCACCATTGCGTCGGCTCCAGAACAGGCTGCCGTACGGGCAATCGCCCCGGCATTGCGCACATCGGTCACCTGGTCGAGGATAAGGATCAGGGGTGTACGCCCGTGTTCAAAAATAAAGGGAATGAGGTCCTCGAGCTTCTGGTAAACGATCTCGGTAAGATATGCTATCACCCCCTGGTGGTTCTGTTTCGACTGCCTGTTAAGCTTCTCAACCGGCACGAACTGGTATGGGATCTCGACCTCTTTGACCAGTGCGAACAGCTCGTGGAAGCCCGGACCCTTGAGCCCGTTCTGGATGAGAAGTTTGTCGACCTGCTTGCCGGCCCTGATCGCTTCGATCGCCGGCCGTATCCCATATATGTATTGTTCTTTTGGCATCTTCTTATTCTTTATCTTCAATGTCTGATTTATCCAGCAAGGTTCTCGGTATTTCCTTGGCTGGTTTTGCTCCTAATTCCTTTATTTTTTCCGCACGGCGGATGAGGTTCCCCTTGCCCGTGCTTAATTTGTTCATTGAAGCATCGAAACTCTGCCTTGTCGAGTCCAGTTTACGGCCTACATCTTCCAGGTCCTCAAGGAAACCAACAAATTTATCGAGCAGGTCGGCGCTTTGTTTTGCTATCTCAACGGCATTCTTATTATAGTTTTCGACCCTCCAGAGGTTGGAGATCATCCTCAGGGCCGCGATGAGGTTTGTGGGGCTTATCAGCAGCACCCTGCGCTCGTAAGCAAACTGCCAGATATCTGGCTCTGCCTGGAGTGCAATGAGGTACGCGGGCTCTATGGGCATGAAGAGCATCACAAAATCAAGGCTTTTCAGCTGGTACAAGTCCTGGTAATTCTTTCCGCTGAGGTCGTTGATATGGCTGCGCACACTGAGCATATGTTCCTTAAGCGCCTTATCCTGTTCTTCCTTCGTTTCGGCGGTGGCATAGCGTTCGTAAGCCAGGAGCGAGACCTTGGAATCTACTACCAGGCTGCGGTCACCGGGATATGCTATGATGACATCGGGTTGGAGGCGTTTCCCTTCGGCGTTTGTGTAGCTGGTCTGTACAGAATATTCCCTGTCGCGCACCAGCCCTGATTTCTCAAGTATGCTCTCAAGTATTATTTCACCCCAGTTCCCCTGGGTCTTGGCCTGCCCCTTGAGGGCATGGGTGAGGTTGCTGGCCTCCTTGCTGATCTGCTGGTTGAGCTCGGCCAGGTTCTTTATCTCTTTTTCGAGCGAGAACCTTTGTTTGGATTCTTTATCGTAAGTATCCTCTACCTTCTTCTCAAACTCCCTGATCTTCTCGCTCAGGGGCTTGAGTATCTCATCGAGCTTGGTCCTGTTCTGCTCGGTGAATTTCTTAGTTTTCTCTTCGAGGATGTCGTTAGCCAGGTTCTTGAATTCGTTCCTGAAATTTTCCTGCAGGCTTTCCAGGTCTTTTTTAAGTGTCAGCAGCTTTTCATTCAGGCCTTCATTCTCGGTGGTTTTGCGCGACAGCTGCGAGTTAAGCCCGTTGATGAGGGCTTCTTTTTCTTTTAATTGCTGCTGGATGGCCGTGTTCTGTTGTTCCAGGATCCTGCTGCGTTCCTCGGCGGTTATCTTAGCCGAATTCAATGCTTCAGCCTGTTTGCGGATTGTCTCAATATCAGCGATGGCGGCATCCCGGAATTGTGGCTTTAGCCTGTAAAAAAGGATAATGAAGCCTGTTACAAGCAAGAGACCTAAACCAATAAGAAGAATTTCCTGCATAATATATTTAATGTTGTAAAATTAGCAATTTTCGCTCAGATATTTATGCAGGCATCGTACTTTTGGGCATCAGTTTTCAACAATCCAGTGATCAGCATCGGCATTATATCGGATACCCACGGCAGGTTCCTTCCAAAAGTAAAAGCGTTCTTATCGGCATGCGATGAGATCTGGCATGCCGGGGATATAGGTTCGCTGGAACTGGTGGATGAAATGAAGAAGTTCAGGCCGCTGAGGGCGGTTTACGGCAATATCGACGGAACCGCTGTACGTTCGGCATGCCCTGAGGTGCTGTTGTTCCGGGCCGAAAAGCTGAAGGTCCTCATGACCCATATAGGAGGATACCCGGGAAAATATCATCCGCAGTCAAAACAAATTATTGAACTTGAAAAACCGGGCTTGTTCGTATGCGGGCATTCCCATATCCTGAAGGTGATCTATGATAAAAAATATTCCCTTCTGCACATCAACCCTGGAGCGGCAGGAAGCTACGGCCTGCATACTTCGATAACGGCCGTGAGGCTGAAAATCGAGGGGAACGGAATGAAAGACCTTGAGGTGCTGGATATTTCGAGGTAAGCTTACCTGAGCCTGTCGGCCGACCTCACCAGGTTTTCATCCTTGCGGATGAAACGGTTGGCAAGTACGAGAAAGACCAGGCTGATCAGCGGGCAGAAAGCCCCGAACTGGTACGCCGGCTGTATTCCTGTGAGTTTTTGCACCGAGCTTATGTAATAAATAAGTACCACGATGATCAGGACAATGGCGATCAGGATGTTGAATGCCAGTATTTTGATCTGGAGCTGGCGGTTTCTGTACAGGAACAGGACCAGTATCGGGAGTATGATGTTCACCGAGATGAGGGCTGTAAGGGGAAAGCCGAACCATGAGGAGGTCAGGAACCTGGGGTTGGGATCCATGCACTTGAGACTGGTGGCAAGGAGTTTGTAATTGCCGAGTTCGGTTCCGCTTAAAAAATCGGCCACAGGGAAGAAAAGCATCAGTACTGCAGCTGCAGCAGCGATGGCAAGAAACAGGCTTTGAATACGTTGGATCATAGAAGTGCATATTTGATGTACTATGCAAAGGTCGGCAATTTTTGTAAAATCAGGTATTTTTTTTGACATTAGTGATTTAATATGTATCTTTGTACGCGATATCGTTCCCATCTGACATATACGTTATTATTCACGGAACAATTCTTTAAACACAATTCCATCCATTTGATTTAATGGTAATTCTAAAACCAAATTCATTTTTACATGTATGATATTATATCACTCGACAGCAAAGAGCTGAACGAGTTAAGGGAAATTGGACGCCAGTTGAATATTCCCAAAGTAGACAAACTTGAAAAGCAGGACCTGGTCTATAAGATCCTCGACCACCAGGCTCTCAATCCTTCCCAGGACATCCTCGAACAGGAGCAAAACCAGGTACGCCGTTTCCGCGGAAGGCCAAAGAAAAACGCCGATCTTCCCCAGGCTGAAAAGCCGGTTGTGCCCCAGGCTGAAAAACCTGCTGTCGCGCAGGGGGAGAAGCCGGCCTTCGTCGCCAAGGAAAAACCGAATTTTGTACCCAGGGAGAAATCGAACTTTGTACGCAAGGATAAACCGGGTTTCGTTCCAAGGGAAAAAAGAAATTTCACTCCCAAGGACCGTCCAGCGAACCAGGGTGTTCCGGGTTCGGAACCACAGCCCCGGGACTCTAAAACTGAAACTGCAAAACCGGTAAATGAAAGTTTTGAGTACGTTCCTGTTCCTGAGCCTTTAAGCCTGTTTGAATCGTATAACGAAACAAACAACGAATCGCCCAAGGCCGAGGCCCCGGCTTCGGGTCCTGAGAACCAGTCGGAGGTTACTGAAACCCCCGGTTCAGCCCAGGAAAATCAAACCCAGGCTTCACAGGAAGAACGCCGTGGAAGGGATTTCCAGCGCAAGTTCCAGAGGGAACAAAGGGAACCGAGAGAACAGCAGAGGGACCAGAGGGAACCCAGGGAAACCAGGGAGCCCAGGGAACCGAAAGAAGAATATTCCTGGGAATTCGAAGGGATCATTACGAGCGAAGGCGTACTTGAGATCATGGCCGACGGCTATGGTTTTCTCCGTTCTTCCGATTACAATTACCTGAATTCGCCCGACGATATTTATGTGTCCCAGTCCCAGATCAAACTTTTTGGCCTGAAAACAGGCGACTCGGTAAGGGGTACCATCCGTCCGCCGAAAGAAGGTGAAAAATATTTCCCCCTCATCAAGGTTGAGCTGATCAACGGGCGCAGCCCCGAGGAAGTGCGCGACAGGATACCTTTTGATTTCCTTACGCCCCTCTTCCCTATGAAGAAATTCAAACTTACAGGCCATGCCGAGAACTCGATGTCGACCCGTATTATAGATATGTTTGCACCCATCGGTTTCGGACAGCGCGGTTTGATCGTGGCACAGCCAAAGACCGGGAAGACCGTTCTGCTAAAGGAAATTGCAAATGCTATCGCCGCTAACCATCCCGATGTATATATGATCGTTCTTCTCATCGACGAGCGTCCCGAGGAAGTTACCGATATGCAGAGAAGCGTTAAAGCCGAGGTCATCTCTTCAACTTTTGACGAACCGGCCGACAGGCACGCACGTATCTCCAACATTGTTCTTGAAAAAGCCAAACGGCTTGTTGAATGCGGCCATGATGTGGTTATCCTGCTCGACTCCATAACCCGTCTTGCAAGGGCATACAATACTGTTGCCCCTGCTTCGGGAAAGGTACTTTCGGGCGGTGTGGAAGCCAATGCCCTTCAGAAACCCAAGCGTTTCTTCGGAGCTGCCCGCCAGATCGAGAACGGGGGGTCGCTTACCATCATCGCAACGGCCCTTATCGACACCGGTTCCAAGATGGACGAAGTGATCTTTGAAGAATTCAAGGGAACGGGCAATATGGAGCTGCAGCTCGACAGGAAACTCTCCAACAAGAGGATCTGGCCTGCCGTGGATATCGTTGCTTCCAGCACACGCCGTGAAGACCTCCTGCTCGACAAGGATGTTCTCGGCCGCATCTGGGTCCTGAGAAACCACCTGGCCGATATGAACCCCCTCGAAGCGATGGAGTTCCTGAAAAACCAGATGAAGTTCACGAATACCAACGAGGAATTCCTGATCTCCATGAACGGGTAAACACTGATTTAATTATGAAAAAAGGGGCCGCCTGGAGATGGGCGGTCCCTTTTTATTTAAGGCTGTGCCTGAATAAGGGCTTTTTCCCCCTTTTACAGCTTATTCCTTTATCCTGCAGAATTTCCCAATGTATTCTTTGTTCCCTGTCCTGATCCTGGTGAAATATATTCCCTGGGGATAATTACGGATGTCGAGGATTGTACTGCTTTCCCCGGTCGACGATGAAAAGATCTTTGTGCCCGCTGCCCCGTATATTTCAAGGGATTCGGGGATACCGTATTCGCGGGGAAGGGATATGCTGATAGAATTTGAAGCCGGGTTCGGAAAGATGACAAGGCGTGGAGTTTCAAGGTTCGGGATCCCAACGTACAACGAATCCAGCATCTTGACGGTCAACCGGTTGGAATATGCCCCGTCCTCGAATGCGACGTACAGTCGCCCGACCGGGCTGCAGGCAAGGCTGGTATAATCGGCCCAGCCTGTCGAAACGCTTGTACTGTCTGAAGGTTCCCATCCGTATATCTTATCTGCCATAACCTTCGGAACATGATAATCCGAGATATCGATATACGACAGAAAAGCCCAACCGCCTGGGGTAATGGCCAGGTTAAGGTAATGAACTTCACCTGGGGATATCCTGCCCTGGCCCACAGTATCCCAGGCAAGCCCGTTATACATCCTTACCGTGGCGTTTACAATTTCATCCCAGTAGGCCACATACGGCAAACCCACTGCACTGAATTTAAGGTCGATATAATGGGCGGGTCCTTTCGAGAACCCTTCCGGCCCTACATTCTCCCAGCTTGTTCCGTTAAATTTCTTGACCGTGGCCTTCATTGACTTCCCATAATCCTGGTAAGCAACATAAGGAACCCCGCCTGGGCTGAATGCAAGGCTGATGTAATCTGCTTCATCAGCCGAGAAACCGGGAGGACCTAAATATACCCAGGAGGTCCCGTTGAATTTCATAACCGAAGCTTTATTTGAATGGAACCCATCCATAAAGGCCAGGCATGGATGGGACGGTTCCGTAGGGGGCAGGGCGAGAGATGTATAATTTGCAATCCCCTGGGTAAAACCGGGGGAACCTACAGGAACCCATTGATTGTCGTCTAAGGCCATTACCGTTGCTTTATACCCGTTCCCGGCATCAACATAGGCAACGAACGCCTGCCCGGAAGAACTGATATCAAGGCTGGTGAACCAGACTTCCCCTGCCGAGAAGCCTGCAGCACCGGCAGTGCCCCATTGCAGGCCGTTGAATGTCATGACCGTGGCCTTCGACATGTTACCGTAGTCCTTATAGGCGACGTAAGGTTTCCCGGCCGAACTGACCTTCATTGATATATAAGCTGCCTGCCCCGATGAAAACCCTTCAACCCCGACCACCTTCCATAGATAAGACATGGGTGCTGATTTCTCCTTACCTGCCTGGGAAAAAACCAGCAGGGGAAAAAGCATTGCAAATATGAAAAGCTTTGGTTTTAACATAAAATTTCTAATGAGCAATAATGATCTTCCCTTTCCCAACAGCACCCCGGGGCTTTTTAAGAAGGCAAAAATATATCCCGTCCCCAAGGCAGGAAACATCAAACCGGTAATCATCCCTGGAATTGATATTTTGGGTAAATACATTGTTCCCCAATGTATTGTGAATTTCTATCTGCACGTCATCTCCTGGTAACCATCCCCCTTTTAAATGAAACTCCCCCTTGCCGGGATTGGGGAATATAAAAAGATCTTCCTTCCCGGATGTAAGTTGTTCAATTCCAACGGTTGTGCAGCCCGCTTTGGGAGCTGAATAAATATTCTCCCCGGCAAGGAGCTTATTAAACATGTTCAGGGTGATTTTTTTGATTTTTACACTGTCGTTACCCCCAAAACCCCCTTCTCCGCCCTGTCCCCCGTTCCTTGCGCACCAGTTAGTGAAACCAACGTTGATGACGTTGCCTGATGTGGGATATTTTTTAAATGCTATGAAAGTTCCGTAACTTTTTTGAGGACCGTAGTAGTAAATGCTTTTTCCCCAGTCATAAGCTATAAGTTCAATTTTACAGAACCCCAGGCTTGTGGTGTCAAGGACAGGGTCCCCGTTATCAGATGTGCTGTAAAATAAAGTGGCATCATACTCCAGTGACTGGCAGGAAAGAATATCATGGAATGAAAGCCCGGTTCCTTCGAGCAGGGGGGAGCCCGGCTGTAGTATATTATAACCGTACCACCCATGGTAGGGTTTCATCCCGTATGCCCCATGAACAAAATCGGCTCCAATGCTTGTCAGTGAGGGATAATTAAGGGAAGAGTCCGGCCAGTTTATCGTTTTCAGGAGATTATCGGGTTCGGGGTCGAGCCATTTATCCTTATAGCATATCAGCCTGGTCTTGCCATTGCTGTAACGTACCTGCCACCACATGGTGTTTCCCGACAGTACCATCGCATGCTTCCCTGAATCAACGAACGAATCGAAGTTTAGTCTTGCATCCCTCGACCAGTATTCACTGTGGCCAGGCACAACAATAATTTTGGATTTGCTGATCTCGCTGTAATCATCCATGTCGTTGTCGGCAATATATTGAATGCTGTAACCGGCCAGGCTGTGGATCCATTGAAGAAAACGACTGCAGTAAGTCCGCACCTCGTTGATTATAAATGGTGAAAGCGGCCTTTGAAAGGTTACAACATGGGCCCGCCCCTCAGGTGAATCGAAATCATAAAGTCCTTTGCCGCCGGCTTCATTGTAGGCGGCTTCAGTATTGCTGGGATATACGACAGTGATGTCGGCATTCTTCAGCGGGTTCTTTACAATGAAAAATACTTTATTCTCCCATTGGTAGATACCGCTTTGCAGGTGGGCCGGGATAATATAGGTAAAGGTGACATGGTAGCCAAACCCGTTCACCCAGGGTTCGGGATTTGAGATACCCTGTGGGAGCAGGTCGGTAATTACTGAATCCCTCCTGTTCCCTTCAACATCGAGAAGGTAAAGTTTCCAGCCAGGGATAACGATGGATGAATTCAGGTATACCAGGGCGGTGTCACCGGGATGATACGACAGCTTGTCCATATACCCGTCAACAATGGTAAAAGCCCTTGCGGAGGACGCAACCATGAAGAAAACCAGGCAAAATAAAACTATTTTCCGGGTTGCCTGTTTGGGCCTGACTGTAATCCCGTTCATTAGTAAAAGATCAAGACAAAACTTTTACAAATATAACAAGCGGGGCATTAAAAGCAAACCCTTGTTAAAATATCCCGGCCTGGCCGGTGATCCTGCCGGCAAGGTCTTTAAGGTCGATACCGTCGTAATCCCCGCTGCTCATGAAAAGAAGTATGGAATTTTTCCAGTCCGTTTGAAGGAGCCTGGAACTGAGCTCCTTTGAATCGGTATATACTTCCAGCCCGGGGTTACCGAAACCTTCCTTAACCTGTTCTGCCGTTATCGGCGGAAGTCGTTTCAATTTGATGGCATGTGGGCTGAAATAAACTAAAGGGGTGTCGGCTGCATCGAGGCTGCCGTTATACTGGGCCAGGAACTCCTTGCTCAGGCTGCTGTATGTGTGAAGCTCAAGGCAGGCTGTGATGTTCTTCCCCGGGTACTGTTCCCTCACGGCTTTAAGGCTGGCCCTGACTTTCGAGGGGGCATGGGCAAAATCCTTGTATACTTTAGTGCCGGGATTTTCAGATACAAGCTCGAGGCGTTTAGATGCACCTTTGAAGGATCCGACCGCGCTTAAAAACACTGCGTCGGCCACGCCGAGTTCCCTGCAGATCCATCTTGCCCCGTTCAGGTTCATCAGGTTATGCCTTCCGAAAACCTTCAGGGGGTATATCTTCCCGTTTTCTAAAAGGGAACTTATGCCGTCAGAAATGAAGTATTCAGGAACTGAATAGGGGATGAGCCTGATATCCTTGCGGGCCCCCGGGCATATCCGGCATAAAGTATCGTCATCCGCACAATAGATCAGGGTCCCTTCCTTTGAGATCTGCCGGATAAATTCCCTGAATTGTTCCACGTAATTGTCGAAAGTAGGAAAAACGTTGATGTGGTCCCAGGCAACTCCGCTTAAAAGTGCAATGTCAGGCTTATATAAATGGAATTTCGGCCGGCTGTCGATAGGGGAGGTCAGGTATTCATCTCCCTCGAATATCATGACCCCTGCTTTCTCGCTGAGCCTGACCATGACATCAAACCCTTCAAGTTGTGCCCCTACCATGTAATCACAATCTATTCCGGCAATCCTGAGGACATGCAGTACCATTGCGGTGATCGTGGTCTTGCCGTGGCTGCCACCTATGACGACCCTTTTCTTGTCTTTTGACTGTTCGTAAAGGTATTCAGGGTATGAGAAGATTTTTAACCCGAGCTCCTTTGCTTTTAAGAGTTCAGGATTGTCGGCTTTGGCATGCATCCCTAGGATGACTGCATCAAGCCCTGAAGTAATGCGGGAAACATCCCATCCCTCCGATGGGGGAAGAAGCCCGAGGCCCCTGAGCCTGCTTTTCGATGGCTCAAAGATCTCATCATCCGAACCGCTCACAATGTACCCCTTGTTGTGCAACGCCATTGCGAGGTTGTGCATTGCGCTCCCCCCTATGGCAATAAAATGTACCCGCATAATCTTAATTTCTTCAAAATTACATTTTTATTATTATGTGGAAAACCTTGTATTCAGCCCCGGATTTTTATAATTTCACATTCTCAAATCACTGGTTTTCATTAAATTCATGAAAGGTATTATAAGTCAATATGTTAAGGATCTGTCGGCGGCCGGCCCGGCCCGGGCGATAGAATATTTTAATATTCTTTTCCCTTCACAATGTATTTTTTCAACCAGCCTGGGTCCTGAAGACCAGGTCCTGACAGAGATCATTGCAACCCAATTCCCTTCAATCAGGATTTTTACCCTCGATACGGGTCGCCTGTTCCAGGAGACCTATGAACTCCTTCATATAACCCGGCAGAAATACAACACGAAGATCGATGTGTTTTTCCCCGATCATTCCATGGTTGAAGACATGGTCAATACCAAAGGCATCAACCTGTTTTATGACAGCGTTGGGAACCGCAGGGAATGTTGTCATATTCGCAAGATCATTCCTCTTTCCCGGGCACTTGAAGGGATGAAGGTATGGATCACCGGGCTGCGCAGGGAGCAGTCTGAGGCCCGCTCGGGAATTCAGATGGTTGATTATGATGAAACTCAGTCCATCATCAAGCTGAACCCCCTTGTCGACTGGAAGGAGGCCGATGTGTGGTCGGAAATACGGGCGAAAAAAATACCTTACAACGGGCTTCACAACAAGGGGTTCCCGAGCATAGGCTGCCTTCCGTGCACAAGGGCGGTCATGCCCGGAGAGGATTTCCGCTCCGGACGCTGGTGGTGGGAAAACGGGTCAAAGAAGGAATGCGGGCTTCATAACAATGAAAAATAAATACTATGAGCAATACGATTGATCTTATCGGTTTAAGCCGGACGTTTGACGAGAGGCTGGAGCAGCCTACCCCCCTGTACCAGAATGAATATCATTCGGTATATTGGCTCGGGACACCCGAAGATTCTGCATTCCGATGCAATACCTACCTCATAACCGATGGGGATGAGGCAATTATTGTCGACCCCGGCGGAGTTGATGTTTTCGACTTTATAAGGCGGAGGGTTGAACAGATCATTGTACCGGCGCATGTGTCGGCCCAGATACTTTGCCACCAGGATCCCGATGTGGCAGGTTCCATGGTAAGGTGGCTCGACGTCAATCCCGAAATGAAAGTCATAACCAGCACCCGTACCAATATCCTCATCTCCCATTACGGGAGGGACGACTATAATTTTTTCAATATCACCGAATCTTCATCATTTACGTTCTCTTCAGGACGCAGCATCCGTTTTATTGAGGCCCCTTTCCTTCATTTCCCGGGCGCTTTCACTACATATGATGAAACCTCATCTTTCCTGTTTTCGGGGGACATATGGGCTGCCATTGATATGGACTGGAAACTGGTGATCAGCGACTTTCATAAGCATGAATTCAAGATGAACCTGTTTCACCTTGATTATATGGCCGGGAATATTGCCGCCAGGGGGTATATTGACCGTTTAAAGGGCATTGAGGTTAAGGCGATCCTCCCCCAGCACGGCTCGGTGATCCCTGAACCTTTTGTACAGGATGCTTTCCGCTATTTAGCCAATCTGCGTTGCGGGCTCGATATCCTTTATCCCGATAAAAAAAGAAGATAATAAAGCTATTTAAAGCGATCGACATATGTCAGAAGATTTAAAGAAACGGATTCAGGCTCTTGAGTCTGAGCTAAAAGTGGTCAGGCTCGCTTCCATGCAATGGGAAGAAATACAGCGGACCTATCAGAAATCGAATGACCGGCTTCAGCAGGTTTTCTTAGAGCTCAACCAGGTCAACGAACGGCTCACCATGGCCTTCGAAGCCAGCCAGCTGGCCTGGTGGGACTGGGATTTTAAAAGCGGGAAGCTCGACTGCAGCGAAAATATGGCATTGCTGCTCGGGCTGAAGAAAGAATTCCTGCCTGCGACATTTTCGGCTTTGCTCGACCTTATTCATCCGGAAGATGCACCGGAAGTAAAATCAAACCTTGAAAAACACCTGAACGGGGCAATATCTTATTTTGAATCTGAATACAGGCTGAAAACCTCATCGGGGGAATGGAAGTGGGTGTTTGACAAAGGCCGGATAATTGAAAAGGATATCCTGGGAAAACCTGTGCGGCTTCTTGGAGTGACCATGGACGTTGAACGGAAAAAAGTACATGAAAAGAAACTTCTCACCGAATTTGAAAAAGCCGATGAGGCCAACAGGGCTAAAAGTTCATTCCTCTCCACTATGGCTCACGAGATCTTCACCCCCCTTTCGGGCGTTGTTGGCATGGCCGAGATATTGAAGCAATCGGAGCTTTCCCCCGAACAGATGGAATACCTGGAGATCATCACTGATTCGGCAACCAACCTGCTGTCGGTATTCAACACCATCATGGACTTTTTAAAGATTGAAGCCGACCAGATAGAGCTGACAAGTTCTTTCTTCAACATTTATGACCTGATGGATGAACTCATTTCGGTAATTGTCCCGGAAGCTGCGGAAAAAGGGCTGGAGGTGGCCACTTTCATCGACCCGAACATCCCCATGCGCGTTAAAGGGGACCCTGCAAGGTTGACGCAGGTATTGAGGGTGTTTGCCGATAACGCGGTGAAATTTACCGAGAACGGGGAGATCACAATTGAGGCCCATTTCCTTTCCTGGGATGAAGATACCGTTAATGTTCAGTTCAGGGTCAGTGATACCGGCATTGGTATTTCCGAAGAAGCCCTGAAGAGGATCTTCACTTCATTTACAAGGATAAGCCCTTCGACCGGGAAATACGGTGGGAGCGGGCTTGGGCTTGCCATAGCCAGGCACCTGATCGCAAAGATGAAAGGGGAAGTAAATGTTGAAAGCACACCTTCCCGGGGCTCATCTTTCAGCTTTAATGTATTACTTGAAAAGTCACCCGGCTCTGAACCTCCTGTTGCAGATCCGAAAATAAAGGGCCTGAAAATACTATTAATAGATCCTTCAGCCGTCAATGCCAGGGTGTTGATCGATTACCTGGTCAGGCTGGACTGCGATGTGGAACATGTTATCACTTTAACCGACGGCATGCAGGAAATTTCACACAGGAATAAGATCAATAAGCCTGCCGACCTGGTCATCGTTGACCTTGAGGCAGCCAAGCTGGCCCAGGGTTCATTCACTTCAAACCCGGCCTGGGAAAAGGCTTGTAAGTTATTGCTTCATTACCAGGGTTCATCCATCCCGAAGAAAATCTCCGAAATGGGATTCGGCTCCGTTTTGAAACGTCCGTTCCTTCCCGGGGAATTCTGGACATCTGTTTACAACACCATCACAAAGAAAGTTGTGGCACCGGTTACAGAGGTTGCAGTGAAACCCCTGCCAAGAACCGAAACCAGGAGCCTCAGGATATTGCTTGCCGAGGACAATCTTATCAACCAGAAAGTTGCTACGGTTACCCTGAGCAAACTGGGTCACCATATAGAAGTGGCCGAGAATGGAAAAATTGCGGTTGAAATGTTCAAAAAGAACAAGTATGACCTGGTCGTTATGGATATCTTTATGCCTGAAATGGACGGGCTGCAGGCAAGCCGGGAGATCAGGCAGATCGAACAGTCGGATCCTTCAAAAAAAGCTATTCATATTTGTGCCATCACCGCCAATGCCGACAAGGATGATGAGGAGAAATGTTATAAGGCCGGTGTAAACAGTTATATCACCAAGCCTTTTAAACTGGAAGAGCTGATTGAGATACTCGACAGTATAAAGTAGGCAGCTTCATTTCCCGGGCAACCTTTACAATACTGAACACTCTTTATAAAATATTAATGAGTCAGGCCCGGTTTAACAATATTTTTTCATAACTTTGCGTTCCATTTCATAAACCTACAAATCAATACAATATGCAGAAAATTTTGCTTTCAGTCCTGTTCGTAATGTTCGCTGCTTTTGCAGTAAATGCCCAGGATGCAGCCCAGCAGCAACCGGTAAACCCAAATGCCCCTGAAATTTCTTTTGAGAAACTGGTGCATGATTACGGCACAATCTTTCAGGGTGCCGACGGAGCCTGTGAATTTAAATTCTCAAACACCGGGAAAGAACCTTTGATCCTTTCCAAACCAATTACATCCTGCGGATGTACCACTTCTTCATGGCCACAGGAACCTATACTCCCTGGTAAAAGTGACGTGATCAAGGTGACTTACAACACGAATAACGTTGGCCCGATCAACAAGACCATCACAGTTAATTCGAATGCCAAGTCAACATCGGTAAGGTTAACGATCAAAGGGACAGTAGTAGCCAAGCCGGTTTCTACAACACCCGAAAAACAACCTGAACAGGGCGCGACCCCGGTCAGTAAGTAAATATCAGATAATCACTGCCAGTACAGCCAGCCAAAAGCTGGCTTTGCTGCTTTATCAAAAACATCAGCCATGCCAACTATCTCAGACCGCGGACAAATTTGTCCTCCCTCCCCAATCCGGAAACTCGTTCCCTTCTCCGATGAAGCCAAGAAAAAAGGCATCAGGGTTTACCATCTCAATATAGGGCAACCCGATATCCCCACACCTGAAAATGTGATGAACAAGATCAGGAATACCGATCTCAAAGTAATCGAATACAGCCATTCGGCCGGGATTCCTTCATACCGCAAAAAACTGGCCGAATATTACCATAATTGCGGCTTAGAGGTCAGTCCTGAAGAAATGATAGTTACCACCGGCGGATCCGAAGCGATCATGTTTGCCATGTTCACCTGTATGAACCCCGGCGACGAGATCATCATCCCCGAACCTTTCTATGCCAACTATAACGGTTTTTCCGTTGCAGCAGGAGTGATTGTCAAACCGATAGATTCTGTTATCGAAAACGGCTTCGCCCTTCCCCCAATGTCGGCGTTTGAAAAGGCCATTACACCCAAAACAAAAGCCATCATGGTTTGTAACCCGAACAACCCTACAGGCTACCTGTATTCGAGGGAAGAGCTGGAACTTCTGAAGGAGATCGTTCGGAAACATGACCTGTTTTTGTTCGCCGATGAGGTCTACCGTGAATTCGTGTATGATGGTAAGGAACATTATTCGGTAATGAATCTTAAGGGGATAGAACAGAACGTAGTCCTTCTCGATTCCATCTCGAAGCGTTACAGTGCTTGCGGAGCCAGGATCGGTGTGATGATATCCCATAACAGGGAAGTCATGTCCACTGCCATGAAGTTCGCCCAGGCAAGGCTGAGCCCGCCGACCTTCGGACAGATCGCAGGGGAAGAAGCCATCAGCACACCAGATACATATATTAAAGAAGTACTTGCCGAGTACCTGCAGCGCCGCAATGTGGTCGTGGAGTCAATAAATAAAATGAAAGGTTGCTTCTGCCCTAATCCCGGAGGGGCTTTTTATGCAATGGCCAGGCTTCCCATCGATGACTCTGATAAATTCTGCCAATGGCTTCTCCAGGATTTCAATTGCGAAGGAAAAACCGTAATGCTGGCTCCGGGAACGGGATTTTATTCCACCAAAGGACGGGGGATAGATGAAGTACGGATAAGCTATGTGCTTAATGTGAATGACCTGCGCGAGTCTATGAAATGCCTGGAAGCGGCTCTAAAAGTTTACCCGGGACGGTTGGAGAAGTGAACAGTAAATAGTGAACAGTGAATAGTGACTAAACAATAATCCCTGGTCCTTAGTCACCAGTCCCCAGTCCCCGGTCCCCGGTTACTCCCCTCAGGGATACAGCAAATACCTCGCCCTTATCTTTTTAAATGCCTCAATGCCGGCTTTCCAGCTGTTGCGGATATCTTCTTCTTTCATGCCTTTGATCAGCTGCTCCTGGAGTGCTGAGGTTCCTGCAAGCTGGTCAAAATACGGATTGAAAAAATCGGGCTTGCCCCCAAGGGAATGAAACGCCCTGATGAGCCACGAAAGGTTGATCCGTCCTTTGTCGGCCATATGCTGCTCGTAATAGTGCTGAAGGTTTTCACCGAAACAGGTCTTGTCTTTATACATTGGTTTTGAATCCATCCCTTTAATTGCTTCCGGTGTGAAGCTGTATGAGTAACCCTGCAAACCCGGATGGCCGTATACCTCGAATGGGGTTGGCGTTCCCCGTCCCACACTGATCACCGTTCCCTCGAACAGGCATAGCGAAGGATAAAGCAGTATGGAATTTGCATCGGGCAGGTTGGGTGAGGGTTTCGCCCCGGGGAACCATGCAGTCTGGTGTGTATAGCCCTCCAGCGGCAAAACACTCAGGTCGCAGCTGATCCCTCCTTTGAGCCATCCTTCCCCGTTTACCATCTTTGCATACTCGCCAATGGTCATGCCGTAAACAACCGGCACAGGGTGCATTCCTACGAAAGATTTATATTTCATGTCAAGTACAGGACCGTCAATATAAAACGCATTCGGGTTCGGCCTGTCAAGAACAAGCACCGCGACGTGGTTTTCGGCACAGGCTTCCATCACCAGGCTCAAAGTGCTTATATAAGTATAAAAGCGAGCCCCCACATCCTGTATGTCAAACACTACTATGTCGAGCCCTGCCAGGTCCATTGCAACGGGCTTTTTCTTCAGGCCGTAAAGGCTTATGGTCCTCAGGCCTGAACCGGGATCAGTATAATCGGCTGATAATTGCCCGGCCTCATCCTTCATCTTGAACCCGTGCTCGGGTGAGAAAACCACTTTCACGTCTACACCCGAATTAATAAGCGTGTCAACGATATTGGTATTCCCTACAACGGAAGATGCGTTTGCAACCACGCCTGTTTTCTTGCCGTGGAGGAGTTTCATATACCTGCCGGTTTGACAGGCAGCCGGTTTTACCTGGGTAAAAGCCGTCAGGTTGAACCCAAGAATAAGCAATGCTGCAAGGATAAGTTGGGGTTTGATTCGGGTCAGCATGGAATAAGTTTCTATTTTTGTAAAGATAAATCAATTTGTTTGAACACCGATCTCTTCATAGCCCGCAGGATGATTAAAGGCAGCAGGGGGCATTACTCCCGCCCTGTGATCAGGATATCCATCCTCGCTATTTCACTGAGCCTGACGATCATGTTCGTCTCCATAGCCATTCTCACAGGGTTCCAGAAGGAAATCCGCGATAAAGTTATCGGATTTACCGGACATATCCAGATCACAAGGTTCTCTGAGAATACAAACCTTGTGCCCTTCCCGGTCGAAAGCCGGCAACCATTCCTCCAGGGCATGCGGATGCATCCGAAGATTAAATATATACAGGCATATGCGAGCAAGGCAGGTATAATTAGGACTTCCGACCAGATCCAGGGTGTCGTTCTTAAGGGGGTGGGAGAGGATTATAACTGGGGGTTTTTTCGTAAACGGATGGCCGAAGGGAATATCCCTGATTATTCTGATACCGCTCAGAAAAATGATGTGATCATATCCAGAAGCCTTTCCAATTTGCTGAACCTGAAGGTCAATGACCCGGTAAGGATGTATTTTATCTATGGGGAACATACTGTCGGCCGCAAATTCAGGGTCAGCGGGATCTTTGAAACAGGACTGGAGGAATTCGATAAGTTATACGTGATCGGTAACCTGGTCCACATACAGAAGATCAACGGATGGAACAGCAACCAGATCGGGGGATTTGAAGTGGTGCTCAAAGATTTCAGGGATATTGAGGAGATGGGGAAATATGTTTACCACCAGATCGGTTTTCAGCTGGATGCTTCCACCATTTACCAGCTTTATCCCCAGATCTTTGACTGGCTTGCCCTGCAGGATATGAACGTGGTTATTATCCTTGCCCTCATGATCTCGGTCTCTGCTATCACCATGATCTCCACTTTGCTGATACTCATACTAGAGAGGACTTCCATGATAGGTGTGCTGAAAGCCCTGGGGCTCTCCAGCCGCCGTATACGGAAGATCTTTGTTTATCATGCGCTGTATATACTGGGGTGGGGGATAGGTATAGGTAATCTTACAGGGTTCACGCTTTGCCTGGCACAACAGCAATGGGGACTTATAGGCCTGCCCCAGGAATCCTATTACGTCCCTGTGGTCCCCGTGCATCTTGACCTTTTCAATATCCTGATGCTCAATCTGATATCCGTAGTTGCCTGTTACCTTATGCTGATCATCCCTTCCCTGATCATTACCAGGATCAATCCGGTTAAAGCAATACGGTTTTCATAAAAAATGTTAAAAACACTGCGATAGGATGATGAATGAGGAATGTCGGAAATACCTTTCCTGATTTTGATTACCTTTGCACCTTATTTAAAAATTCCCGCTATTGACTGAAATAACTCAGAAA
>Ga0194052_1000603_pt1 | contig 22363 bp, 19 predicted proteins | sample SepL226m_MetaG_FD_160117 | JGI IMG/M metagenome (GOLD analysis project Ga0194052, IMG submission 160117) | Anoxic zone freshwater microbial communities from boreal shield lake in IISD Experimental Lakes Area, Ontario, Canada - Sep2016-L227-6m | ecosystem: Environmental > Aquatic > Freshwater >...
CTTTTTCACCGGCGGCTTCCACCTCCCACGCCGGCTGAACTGGGTCGTCGGGCTCAGCCTTTTGATCCTTGTGCTGGCATCCAACCTTACCGGATACCTGCTCCCATGGGACCAACTGGCTTATTGGGCCACCATTATCTGCGTCAGCATGCTGGAATACATCCCCGTCATCGGCAGCCGACTGCAGCAGGTTGTTCTGGGAGGCCACCAGATCGGGCCGGCCACCCTGCGCAGCTTTTTCGCGATGCACACCGCCGTCTTTCCCGCTCTGATCGTCATGCTGATGGCGTTTCATTTCTGGCGGGTGCGCAAGGCCGGCGGACTGGTGATCCCGCGCTCCCCGGCCGAGGAGCCGGACGATAACCCGGCCATGGTCCCGACCCACCCGGATCTCCTTCTGCGGGAGGCGGCCCTGGCGCTTGCGACCATAGCAGGCGTACTGGTACTGTCGCTGCTTTACGATGCACCATTGGGGCAGCCGGCCAACCCGGGTCTCAGCCCCAACCCGACCAAGGCGCCCTGGTACTTTGCAGGCATCCAGGAACTGCTCATGCATTTTCACCCTGGTGTTGCCCTGCTGATCGCCGCTGCCCTGACGATCGGTGCTTTTTGTCTGCCTTATCTGAATTACAACGAGGCTCCCGCCGGTGTCTGGTTTGCATCGGTCAACGGCCGGCGTACCGCACGCGCTGCTGCCATGTTCGCGGCCGGGATTACGCCGCTGATCATCATCCTCGATGAATATGCGGTTCGTTTTTTGACACTGCCGCCCGGGCTGCCCCAGGCCTTCAGCCACGGGCTCATACCGACGGCCCTCTTCATTGCGGCTGTCGTCGGATTGTACGTCCTGTTGGCAAGGAAATTTCAGGCTTCACGCCTGGAGTCCGTCCAGGCCGTTTTTGTTTTTCTGGTCGTGGGATGGGTGATATTGACCGCTACCTGTGTGATTTTCCGGGGCGAAGGGATGAAACTGCGGTGGCCGTTTTGACAACCGTCTTGAGAAAAATCCAAATGAAACCATCCAAGATAAAAACGCTCAAAGGCAAAAAACCCGACGAGGCGCCCGACGCAATTTCCCGACGCAGTTTTCTGAGCATCCTGTGGTCGGCCTTGGGCCTTGCGGCGCTGATGGAATTCCTATGGATGACTTTTTCATTTCTGCGGCCAGCCAAACCCGGCAGCGCTGAAAACCAGGCAAATACTGTGATCCACGCGGGGGCGGTGGCATCCTTTGCTCCCGGCACGGTCACCGCGTTTCAAAGCGGGGAATTCTACATCGTTCGGCTGGATGACGGGGGACTCCTGGCGCTTTCGTGCAAATGCACCCATCTGGGATGTACCGTCCCATGGATTGAAAAAGAGAAGAAGTTTTTGTGCCCATGCCATGCATCAGCCTTTGATATCACCGGCAACGTAATCAACTCGCCGGCCACCCGCAGCCTGGACATTTTCCCGGTGATCATCGAGAACAATATCGTCAGGGTGGACACGGGGAAAAGAATCAAGCGCGGCAACTTTGATCCAAAGCAAGTGATATATCCACCAAAGGTTTAAAATATTATTATGTTTCGCTGGAAAATCATAGGAATCCTCTCCACAGCACTGATCGTCATCGCGATACCGCTTTCGATCGTGAAACAGCATTACCGCGCGGATCGCCTCCAGCCGGTCGCTACCGCTGATTTCATCGGCACCGAGAAATGCCGGACCTGCCATCAACTGGAATATGAACTCTGGAAAGGCTCAAATCACTTTCATGCCATGGAGGTCGCCTCCGAAGCCAGCGTGCGTGGTGATTTCAACAATGTCACCTTTGAACGCTTCGGCATCATCTCCCGGTTTTACCGGAAAGACAGCAGGTTCTTTGTCCATACCCAAGGGCCGGAAGGCGCTATGGGGGACTTCGAGATCACCCACACCTTCGGATGGAACCCCCTTCAGCAGTATCTGATCCCGTTTCCCGGCGGCCGGATGCAGTGCCTGCCCATCGCCTGGGATGTGAAAGGCAAACGGTGGTATCATTTATACCCCGACCAGCCAATAGCCCCGAAAGACTGGCAGTATTGGACCAATGCGGCCCTGAACTGGAACGGCATGTGCGCCACATGCCATTCCACCAACATCAAGAAAAACTACAACGTCCGAACCGACACATACCAAACCACCTGGTCGGACATCAATGTCGGCTGCGAAGCCTGCCACGGTCCCGGATCAAGGCATGTTAAATGGGCGGAGCTCCCTGGCATGGCCCGGCCGATGGTGGAAAACTTCGACCTTTCTGTCCGTACCTCCGGGCTGAAGTCCCGCGAGCTGGTGGAACTGTGCGCGCCGTGCCATTCCCGCCGGGCGATCATGGGGGATTACACCCATATCGAAAAGAATCTTCTGGATACCATGCTGCCCAGCCTGCTCACCCAGGAATTGTACTTCCCCGATGGACAGATATTAGAAGAGGTCTATGCTTACGCTTCATTCACCCAGAGCAAGATGTACGCTCGGGATGTGCGCTGCAGCGACTGTCACAACGTCCACAGCATCAAGCTCACAAAGGAAGGTAACAGCCTGTGCCTTCAGTGCCACCGGGCAAGCGACTACGACACCCCTCAGCATCATTTCCATAAGAAAAAGGGTGAAAAGGGCGATCCCATCAAGTCCGCCGACGGTAAGGTGCTGTCAGAAGTCGGAACCGGGGCCCAGTGCGTCCAATGTCACATGCCCGGGCGCTATTACATGGGAGTCCATTACCGGCTGGATCACAGCATCCGGATCCCCCGGCCGGACCTCGGTGTTAAGATCGGCGTTCCGGACGCCTGCACCCGTTGCCACCTCGACAAAACCAGGCGCTGGTCCGACGAAGCCATCACCAAATGGTACGGACCTGGGCGCCGTGCCCATTATGGGGAAATTATCCAGGCCGGCCGTAACCAGCAGCCGGGGGCTGCGGAAGGCTTGATCCGCCTGGCCGGAGACCCGCTTTATCCGGTAATCGTTCGCGCAACTGCACTGGAGCTGCTGGATGCCTACCCGGGGGAGGACAGCGCTGCTGCGCTGGAGCGGGCGCTAATGGACGGTGAGGCGCTGATCCGCCGCACGGCAGTGAGCCATTTGCAGACATCCGACCCGAAACGCCTCGCCCGGATGATCGCACCGCTGCTCTATGACCCGGTCAAGGCAGTGCGGACAGATGCGGCATCACGGCTGGCCGGACAGCCAAGCCGTTTGCTTGCGGACGATCAACGCCGCATGTTTGAGCAGACCCTCAAGGAGTATATCGCCGCCATGGAGTATTCCGGGGATTTTGCTTTCGGCCGCTACAATCTTGGCAACCTTTATGTTGCTCTTGACGAGCCTCAAAAAGCCATAGACAGCTTTCGCGCGGCCATCAAGATAGATGACCTGTCTTATCCAGCCAAAGTGAACCTGGCCATGCTATACACCCAATTAGGCCGAAACGCAGAAGCTGAAACGCTGCTGGCGGAGGTCGTCAAGGCCTATCCGGAGCTATACGACGTTCAGTATTCGCTGGGGCTGCTGCTGGCAGAGGAAAAAAAGTACGCCGAGGCCGAAGTCCACCTGGAGCTGGCGGCCCGGGGCCTCCCCAATGGATCGCGAGTGCACTACAACCTCGGATTGCTCTATGGTTACCTGGGGAAAGACCGGCAGGCAGAAACGGTCCTGCGCCGGGCTGTTGAGCTCGAACCGGAAAACATGGACTATCTTCTGGCACTGGCCCAGCAATATCTTAAACGTGGGAATTTTGCCGACGCCGGCAAGATTGCTGATCAAATGATAGCCAAGCGTCCCGGCTATAGCAGGGGATTGGAACTAAAGGATTTTGTGCAGAAGAATTCGAAAAAATGACCAATTTGGGGGCCTGATTGCATGTTACTCTTATTGCGCAATGTTTGCGCGATAAGAGTAACATGTTGTATTTATAATAATAAGTAAAAAAAGATAATTTAAAAAAAGCCAATATATTCAATTACCCGAAAACGGTTGGTCGCTCAATCGGTTCGGCAACCCAGTCCCAGGTTCAGCAGGATGATCGATTTGTCGGTCTCATTCGTTAGCCCATCGAAGTTGAGATCATAGATGCTCGAAAGGCCGTACAACTGGCTGTAGAAATACCAGTCGGCGAGGTCTTTCTTGTCGACGACCAAGTCAATATTACCATCGCCCGGGCACGCCGGATGGGATGCCAGGAGCGTCGCCAGTTGCTCCGAGAGCGCGTTGTAGTTTCGTTGCTGCTTGGGGGTCAGGTTGTTGAGCGGCAGCTCGGTGCCCTCCTTGTCGAGTTTGGGATTAGTAAATGCCTCGTTGATCTCGTAAAACTCCGTGGTTGTAGTATCGACGCACGGCTGTGCCTGAGAGACATACGCCTTCAGGGAGTTCTGCACGATCTTGTAGTGATCGTTGCGGATTCCAATCGCCGAGAGCGGCGTGATGTCGTAGGGGGTGTCTCCCCTGGTGGCGAGGAAGGCATTGACCTCGCAACAATACTTGAAGCCATCCGTCGGCGCGCCGTTGGTGATCTCAGAGTCGTGGCCGGCTCCCCACCACGTACCATTGTTGTCCTCGCAGACGCTCTTCGTGACGGGGATTTGAGTGCAGCTTGTGCTGATGGTGCAAGGGCCGTTGATGGTACCGTTGGCCTGCAGGTTCACGCCGACCTGGGTGAAGTTCCAGTTGCGGATGCTACGCTGGCTGGGGTTACGTAAATACGGCAGCATGGACACGGCATCGATCGGCCGTGGGACCTCCCGCTGGACGACCTCGATCCCGGCGATTTCGCCGAACAGCGTGTAGAGGTCTGCGATGTTAACCATGTGTACGACGTCGCGGTCCGGGTTCTTCACCAGCGGCCCGGCGATGATCAACGGCACCCAGACGCCGGTCTGATACGCTGTGCCCTTCGCGCGGGAAGTGTCAAAAGGCAGCTTGACGGTTGAACCGAGGCTGCCATTGTCGCCAAGTACGATCACCATCGTGTCGGTGCGATTCGGCTGATAGTTCAGGCTGCCGTTCTTGCCGCTCCGCGCGATACTTGTCTCCACCAGCAGGCGACCCAACTCGGTGTCGAGCGACTCAATCATTAGATTCGACAGTGTTCGCTGCACCACCGAGTTGGAGCAATCCAGATTGCTACTCTCTAAATTGCCTGATTGCGCTTCATTGACCGGCGGCTGCATGAGTGGGGTGTGAGCCGACGCAAAGCTGACTGTTGCCATCCACGGGTGCCCGTCCGGACGGTTGTTAATCCATTTGATCGCCTCATCGACAACAAACGTCGCGCGGAATTGTCGCGCCCGAATTTCGGTGGGCGGCACCTGCTCGACCGAGCCGTCCGGGTAGTTGTAGACCAGAGGCGAAACGTAATGGCCGCTGAGCGTTTCGAAATTCAGGTAGCCTGGTCGCGGAGTTTGACAGCTCTTATCCGGATCGAAGATGCCGCCCTGATCCCGGCAGGTACGTCCGGGCGGAACAAGGCCGCTGATAGCGAGATTGCGGCAAGAACCGTCCGACATGTAGCAGGCTCCAGAATCCGCTCCGTTTGCACTTGCACCGGGTACGAAGCCGCACGAGTAGGCTTGCCCGGCTGCTGCGACGCCGCCGGCTGTTGTGTCTATCGAAGACGGATCACCAGTCTCGTCCAGCCATCCGGCAAAGTAAGCCCAGCCCAAGTCGTGGGGCATAGCATAGCCGGCCGGGTTATTACCCTGAAGGGCGAGGTGAAACTTGCCGAACATTGCACTATCGTATCCCTCCTTCGCCAGCAGCTTCGGCACCGTCGTTTCATAGGGCGAGACCATCGAGTTGGCCAAGTCGGCGGGGCCAAGCGCACCCAGGACGTTGGTGCGGAACGGAAAGCGAGCATCGAAAATTACTGCTCGGCTGGTCGTGCACGCCGGCATCGACCAAGTGTTGCGGAAGCGGATTCCGGTGCTGGCAAGCCGATCGATATTCGGCGTTCTCGGCGGTGTACCTCCGCCGTAGCCAAAGGCCCGCATCTGGTCAATGCCCACATCGTCCATAATGATGAAAAGGATATTTGGAGGCTGATGGCGATGTTGGGAGGTTGCTGAAATCGCATTCTCTACTGCCGAACAGAGCAGGAAACTGAGAACAAAAACCATTGCCAGTAATGTTTTCAGCCTTGCCGACTTTGGCTCACAGATGTGTTTTACAGATGTAAATCGTGCGTCCGATTTCGGGTCCATTTATCTGCCTCCCTTTTAATTTTCTATTCCTATATGAATTCATTAGGGCCTGTTCTACTGGTCCACGCATTCTTGATCAGGGACTTTAGGTAATCAGCGAAAAACGCAGGTGAAGTGGGTCCATGTGTAAAGACAAATATGATACCTAAATCCAACTGAAGCATTAACGTTTACTTCCCGGTCTTGATGCCACGCAGTTCGTCGAAACGCTGTTTGAAGAGTACAGCCCACTGGTCGAAGGCTTGCTTTGCATAGCTCCAAGTGGTGAAGGAGTCCACATAGCCGTTCACCCATTGTTTGGCCGTGCCCGAGGCGCTCTTGGACATGTCGAGGTCATACTTCTTGCCGAACCTATTGTCTGTGAACTCGGCAAGTACCAGTCCCGAACCGCCGTCCAGAAACTGTATCTCAATACCGGTTTCACCCAGGTAAGGCGTTGATCCGGCCGGTCTTCCACTGGCAGGACCTGAGGCGGCTTCGACAACAAACGCATAAGGGGTAAGTGTGCCTGCGATGCTTAGCGCGTATTTTGTCGGCACAAGATTGACAATGGCTATACGCAGCCCGATCACGTCCGGACCAGCCTTGTCCACGATCTGCGCCGTAGGCTCGATCTCTTTTACGAGTGCCTGGTAAAAGTAGTCCGTCAGCATCTTCAGATCGGTTGGGTCAATCCCCTTGTTTTCGCTGTCTGCTTTGATAAACACCTGTATTCGCTCAATGAGAACTTTGTTGTATTTTTTCCAATCTACGTCCTGGCGGCGCCACGCCTGCGCGCCGTCATCACCGTCTATCGGCTTCAACAGCTCATAATTACTCAAAAACCCGCTCCGCTCCGGAGTTTTGTCTGGTTTCGGCGAGCCGTTGGATGCACATCCGCAGAGCAAAGCAAGCACCAACATGAAAGCCATTCCTTGAGCAAAAGTTTTCTGGACTCGGTTCATCTATTTCTCCTTTTACTTGTCTTTTGAACGGAATACGATATCTGTCCGCATCGCTTCCTTGGACCTGTGGGACGGGTTTGGCATTGGACATTCTGTGCAACAGAACAGATGGATATATCGCCGCGCACCTTCAGAACATTCCAACGGGAACATACAGGAAAGGAAAACCCTTGTCGAGATAATTTTCTAACCCGCACATTTAATGGGAGTACGAATAGATCATGCCTGTGTTTATTTGGAAAGCACCATTTTATTTTTATGGTTATTTTTGATCAGAATCAGTTGTTAAAGACATCCCCCCCGGATGTTTTTGCTATCGACTTGCTATGCGACATCGCGACCGGACGGGTACGATTGCTCGCGTAGATTCTCATTGTTTCTGATTGCAAAGAAAATGAGGCTGTGTCAGAAGTAACGTACTTTATGAAACGGCATTTTATCAATATTTTTGTCTTTCCAGTCTCCCTGCCATTCCTGCCTGGAGTGATCATACCTTCATTGGCGGCTAAAGAAACCAAACGGGTCCTCATTACTGAGCGCAAACATACGGAAAAACGAACTCTTCACTATCAGGAGCCACTCCCTGAGAAAATCGGAACATGAGCTGGATTACGGTCATCTGGTCCATGGTCGCGTCGGCGTGTCTTACGCTGGCGGCGATGCATTTGCTGATTTGGTGCAAGAAGCGCATGGCATGGACCAGTCTGCTCTTCGCCCTGACTGCTGCGGCAACGGCTGCCGTAGCGGGGTGTGAGTTGTTGTTGATGCGGGCGGAGACGACGCGGGAGTTCAGCATGGTCGTGCGGTGGGGACATGTGCCTTACTGGGTTGTGATCCTCTCGCTGGTCGGCTTCGTGCGGCTTTGCTTTCGGGCAGGGCGACCATGGATAGCCTGGACCGTTTGCGGGATGCGGACTTTATCGCTGCTGCTCAATTTCCTGGTGGGCCAGAATCTCAACTACCGCGAGATCACCGGGCTGCGGCACATCCCATTCTTCTGGGAATCCGTCTCTGTCGCCGAGGGGGTATCGAATCTGTTGATGCTCGTCGGTCAGTTGAGTTTGTTGTTGCTCGTGATTTTCGTCGCGGATGCCACTGTTGCGGTCTGGCGGCGGGGCGACCGGCTGTCATTGGTGTTGCTGGGTGGAACCATCGTGTTCTTCGTCATGGGCGGCTTAGGACAGTTTGTGCTGGCGTTCTGGGGTTTTATCCATATCCCGGTCACAACCAGCCTGTTTTTCCTTGGCATCGTCATGGTGATGGCCTACGAAATGAGCGATGAAACGCTCCGGGCCTCGCAATTGGCGGATGATCTTCACAAAAATGAAGAGTGGCTGAACCTGGCTACGGATTCCGCAGGCGTGGGACTATGGTTATGGGATTTTAAAACCAACCTTATATGGATTACAGAAAGAACCGGCATGTTATACGATTTTTCATCGGCTGGACAGATACCCTTTGAACAATTTCTTTCCAGGCTGCACCCCGACGATCATAATTGGGTTGTCCAGGCCTCACGGAAGTGCCTCGAGGCAGGAGCGGATTTCCGTAATGACTATCGGATTGTGCTGCTCGATGGAAGCATCCGTTGGTTTCAGGTTATAGCCAAGGCGCTCATAACGCCTTCGGGCAAGCCGAACGGGATGACGGGCCTGTCTCTCGATATCACCGATCGTAAGCAGGCTGCTCAGGAGATCATGCAACAGCGCGTCGAACTGGCTCACGTTGCACGGGTCTCCGCAATGGGCGAACTGGCAGTGTCGTTGGCGCACGAAGTCATCACCCTTGTGCGCCCGGAAGCCAACTCCCGCAATGTCCGGCTGACGATCGAACCCGTTTCATCGCTTCCGCTGGTGAGAGGCGATCGGATTCAATTGCAGCAGGCACTACTGAATCTTCTGCTAAACGCAATGGACGCGATGAATGACTCCGCATCCGATCGCCGCCAGATCACCGTGCGCGTCCAGGTCGCAGGCACGCAGGTCGAGGTCGCCGTGAGTGATACCGGCTACGGCATTCCGGCGGACAAGCTTGCTCACATCTTCGAACCGTTCTTCAGCACCAAGCCGAACGGCCTTGGGATGGGGCTGGCGATCTCCCGCAGCATCATCAAGGCGATGGGTGGAAACATCCGGGCGAAAAATAACGAGGCTGGCGGGGCGAAGTTCACCTTAACCCTGCCGGCGGTGGAGGGAGACGACGCAAGGTGAATGTTTCCGTCCCCATCGTCCGGATTGTGGACGACGATGCCTCTTTTCTGACGGCCGTCGCACGAATGCTGCGTGCATCGGGTTTCGTGGTGAAGACATTTGATTCGGCGGCGGAGTTCCTGGTCCGACCGGAGCTTGATGTACCGGGGTGCGTCCTTGTGGATTTACAGATGCCCGGTTTGAGCGGGCTGGACTTGCAGGAAGCACTTGCTAAGGAGGGGCGCAGGTTGCCGGTCATCTTCCTCACCGGTCACGGAGATATTCCGACCACCGTGCAAGCGATGCGGCGGGGTGCGGAATATTTTCTAACCAAGCGCGCACCGAAGGAGGATTTGCTCGACGCGGTGAAACGCGCGATCGACCGCGATATCCGCGAGCGCGCCAAGCGTGCAAGGCTGGAAGCGTTGCGTAAGCGCTTCACCACGCTCACTCCGCGCGAACATGAGGTGCTGCAGCACGTCGTGCAGGGAAAGCTGAACAAGCAAATTGCATACGACCTCGGCATCCACGAACGCACGGTAAAACTCCACCGCACAGCCATCAAGACCAAGCTTAATGTGGATTCGACCGCCGAGCTGACGAAGTTGTGGCTGGAGTTCGGTGGCCTCGAAGGGTAGCTACGACTTTCCATTCGCAACCCTTGCTTGATGGTGGGCGCACTACGGTTCAATACGAAATCGGTTGTCTCTTGCTGAAGCCCATAAAGGCCTGTCAATTTTTGATAATATTCCGCTTCGATATATAAAACCTGACTTTGTTAAAGCTCTGAAAATATCAAAACAAACAGATATCTACGCATACGATGTCTATGTTTTAGAATGTGCAATCAAGCAAAGAGCACCGCTCTTGACGTTGGATAAAAAGTTAAAAGCTTTATGCTATGCCACCATTATGAAATTGGAGAAAGAAATCTTGCTAATCGTATTTACATTGTGTAAATATAATAAATGCAATATACTTGGACAATAGAAAAGAACCGCAGCAACCTTCAAAAGCATAGTATTGCATTCGAGGATGCCAAGCGGATTTTTGAAGGACTGACCGTCGAACGTGTTGATAATCGTTTCGACTATGGTGAAATCCGCGTGTACGCCATTGGCCTTGTGAACGGCGTAGAAATCACGGTCATCTACTCCGATAGAGACAATGACGAGAGACGCATCATATCCGCGTGGAAGGCAGAATCTCATGAAAGACGATACTACTGGAAAAAAATTGAAGGCTACTAAGGGCACGAATTGGGCGCGTTTACGCAGCATGAGCGATGCCGAAGTACACACAGCCGTAGAATCTGATCCTGATGTACATCCCACAGACGAAGATTTCTGGGAGGATGCAAAGGTCATTTTGCCGCGTCGCAAGGAAGTCGTAACAATACGGCTTGATGCTGATCTGCTTGACTGGCTACGGCAGCAATCCGGGTATCAGACAAGGATCAACGCTATTTTGCGCAGCTACATGAGATGCCACTAAAATTTCATGAACAGCACCCGAAACATCAATATCGCGGTCATTGATGATGACGAGACAGGGCAATCGCAACCGGGGTTGGCATGTAACACAACAACACCCTATGTCCTACAGTGTTGGTTCTTGAAAGTTATTCGTGCCGACATCAGCCGGGGATACATCTGGGTGCGAACTCTCCGGCAAACAAGTTTCCTACCCGGATCTATCGGTTGATGCCTCCATTGAACCGGGAGGCGGATAAATGAGAGACCCACGAATCCGGCGTATTTGTTCCGGTGAAAAGTTCGGGAACGGCAGGCATCCCTCGTCCCGCCATTGGCGCACCTAGGTTTCGGCAACTTCCGTTTTGTCGGCGTCCAATCCGTCATCGCGGGTGAAATAAAGGGTCTGTGACGGAAAGGCGAATCCGGTACCGCTCTGCTCAACGATTTCCATGATCCGCAGCAATATGTCTTCCCGGATACTGAAGAATTCCGCACGGTCACTGGTCGTCACATAGGCGAACACTTCGATGTCCAGCGAGCTGGCGCCGAAACCGGTGAACCGCGCATGCACCAGGTCTGGGTGAATGCACGGATGGCTCAGGAGCATCTCTCGGATATTGACGAGCAAATAGCGCAGTTGTTCCGGGCTGGTCTCACAGCGAACGCCGATGACGGACTGAATCAGCACCCGGTCACGCTGGGTGAGATTCACGATCGACATTTTAGAGAGCGCCGCGTTGGGAATCGTCGTCAGTGTGCGGTCTTTTCCCCGAATCCGCGTCGACCGGATGCCGATGGCTTCGATCGTCCCCTCCTCACTCCCGCCCCTGAGAGGCCCCCCAGCAAGCGGGAACAAATGCGGATGAAGATGGGCATCAACGCTTTCGGGCGCGATTCGGGGCGAAGCGATGATCGCTTCGGCAATCACCGCTGCAAAACGCCACGATATCCATGCACCGGCAATGTACATAATCGTCGTTGCTGTGAACTCAATGGCAACGGCGGGGCCGCCGCGCAGGTTGAGCTGAAGGAGCGACAGGTATGCCAGCGCGGGTGCTGCCAGTAGAAAGAACGCCGGTAATGCCACCTGCGTTAACGCCTGCAGGAACGGGTGCTGGATGCTGCCCCGGTGAGAGAGGCGGTAAGTCGACCGCAGAAAAAGCGCGAAAAAACTGAGGAGCAGCACCAGGGCGATCCACTTCCAGCTTGCCTGGTCGGCTATCGGGGTCTGAAGCCACGCCGGCAACGCTTTAACCCAGGAGTAATGAACCATCCAACCTCCGCCGAGGGCCAGGACATCGCGTACGTTCTCCAGGGGAACCGGACGGCTGTAAGGCAATCCGCGGATTTTCCCGTAGAAGTCGCCTGCTTTAGCAACAGTATCCGCACTGAATAGAAACTCGCCGCTGTGCGGTCCACTTTGCGTGCGAACCAGGGCGATTTCGGTTTCCGGGAATACCCATCGTTTGGAATCGGAACCGGCGACTGAGCCCAACTGATCAATGCCGGGGATTTCGTTAAACGGCGGAAGTTTGATCCTGTTCAGGGTTTCGTACAAGGCTAATGCTGCCGCCCTGCCAACCTTAACTCGAAATGCCGGTGGTTCCAGGCTCAAGTCCAGACATTGGAGTAGTTGATCTGCAAGAGTAAGCAACTGGTGGAATTCTGCGCGCGAGGGGGACGGCAAATAATTCTGAGCCAGAAATGATCCAACGGCGTCACCAGAGTCAAGAAAAGTCTTCAACGCGGCGGCAGGACTCGATCGGTCGGGCGGCTTGAGGGGATGCGCCGGCTCCTGGCCGAGTGCGGTCAAGGCCGTGAAGAAGACGGCCAATAAGATCACCAGCCCGCAAACCAGCGTTCCGGTCGCTCCGTGAACCTCAGCTCTGTGACCGAGCCGGAAGGTGCTTATTTTATTACTCACGATTTCTTTCTCCGTTGCTTATGCACCAACAATAATTGGATTGATCCACATGAAATTGCAGAGATGTGATTTCCCGTTAACGTTAGAATTGAAAATAATGATATTATTCTTGCATGAATTTCAATAAGTTCTGTCAACAATTATCAGATCGCTCACGGGCTTGTGTTTTCGAAATTACCTTGATGAGAACCGGGCCGCACTGCCGTGAATTTGCGGGCCGAACCTACCGGTTCGACCCGCGTGGTTCATGATCCAAGAGCTAATCGGTCGCTTTCCTGACTGCTTCGGCACCCGCCTTCTGTTTCGCAGGCATCATCTGCGACGGGCCGAGTTTGTAACTCACTTTGTTGATGGCGCCGGTGAACTTGAAGGGCGGCTCGTAGCTGTCGTCCACGCCGGTGCCGCCCTTGCCGGGGCCGGGGCCGTCGTATTTGAAGTCGAACACAAGGGTGTGCTTGCCAGGCTTGAGCGCGCGGCCAAAGATGTCTTCGCCGACGATGCTGCCGATGCCGCCTTCCCAGCGGAAGCGTTCCAGGTCGAGCAGGTTGTAAACGAAGACCGGTTTGCCCTTTTGCAGGAAGAGAGCATAGTCGCCGAAACGGCCGCCAAACGTAGCAATCATCCCCTCTGCATCACCTTCGGGGACCGTGATCTCGGCGGTGATGGTGTAGTCCTTATCCAGAATATTTGGCGCGCTGCCTTCGGGGATGCCGACTGTTTCGCCGAATGACCAAATAATTTCGATTGTCCCCACTTGCTGAATCTGTCCGTAAGTTTCGCAAATGGACTGCACGAATGCCAATAAACAGGCATTGTGCCGATATATCGGCACAAACCCATCTCGACATTGTTATGCATACCCTCATTTCCGGATCGTGCCCTTTATTTATAGCATGACAGACGGGGAGGATCGAACAGATTCTCTGACTTGGTACGATTTTCGCATTTCCTGCCTCCTGTTGAGATGTCGGCAATCTGGTTCGAAACAAATGCTTGCTCGACTGTCGTCGATATGATAGGGCAAGCAAGAAATCTTCTCCCGATACGCATAAAACGCTAAAAGGGGAGACAGTTTTTTATCCTTTTTTGTCAGCCAACGAAATCATTTAACAAGGAGAGAATTTTATGAGTAGAAAAACGACCATGGTGCTTCTTGTAATCGTAGTTGCACTTTTATTGGACTTCCCTGCCGCCATTGCTCAACAGCAGTATGTTTTCCCGAATAATGGCCAGACACCCGAGAAGCAAAAAAAAGATGAATACGACTGCCATCTCTGGGCAGTACAACAAACGAATTTCGATCCCACTTTGGCGGCACAGGAGTCTTCACAGCAGGAACAGCAGCCCAAAAGCGCACAACCTGGCTCCGGTGCCCGCGGAGCGGCAAAGGGCGCCGCAGTGGGGGCGATGGCGGGTTCAATGGGCGGTGAGGCGGGCAAGGGAGCTGCAGTTGGAGCCGCAGCCGGCGTAGTAGGCGGACGGATTCAGAGCAAGAAGCAACAGGAGCAGCAGCAGTCTCAAAAGCAGCAGGAGATATCCACTCAGCAGGCCGCAAAACAACAGGATTATCTCAGGGCAAGGGCTACCTGCCTTGAAGCTAAAAGCTATTCGGTCAAGTAACCAATAGCCTAATTTATGAATCATTTAAGCAATTTTGAAAGGAAAACAAAAATGAAACAGATGAAACGTCACATTGGATTGGCCGCCGTAACAACAGCATGGATTTTGGCTTTGGCTTTGGCTCTGACTTCCTTCCCGGTTTTTGCGGAAGAGAAAACGGATAAAGCCTCAAGCAACATGGAAATTCTGCGGGAAAAAATTCAGGCAGACAAGAAATTAGTCGTGGCCGCGAATATGAATCTGACGGACGCCGAAGCCAAAGCATTCTGGCCGATTTATCAGGAATATCAAACCAAATTGACCAAAATCAATGAACGGATTACAAAGCTCATCGTGGAATATGCCCAGAATTATCAAACCATGACCAATGAAATCGCCAAAAAACTCATGACGGAATCCATGGCGGTGGAGAAAGAACGCCTGACATTGAAAGAGTCGCTGATGCCGAAATTCCAGAAGGCATTGCCCGCAATCAAGGTTGCCCGGTATTACCAGATTGAAAACAAGATTCAGGCCATTGTGCAGTACAGTCTGGCCGACGGCATTCCTTTGGTGGAATAGAGTTAACGTATGAACCCGGGAGTGATCGACTGAAGTGAGTCTATTTCCAGGCTGTTCAGCAGCAAAACCATGAAACAGTCTTTGTAAGGTTGAAAGGATACGAAAAGTGAAAACTTGTAGAGCCATCATCATTCTGTTTACGATACTCATGGTATCCGCATCATCATTTGCAGCTTCAGTCGCCACTCCCCCAGTTGATGCCGGTTGGCCGCGACTGATCCATAAAAACGGCAAACAACTGACCATCTATCAGCCTCAGGTGGACTTCTGGAAAGACTACGCGAATATTCACTTTCGCTGCGCTATTTCCGTAAAAACCGGGGCATCCCAAAAAGAGAAATTTGGTGTAGCAGAAGTGGATGCTGAAACCGTAACAAACCATGATACCCGAGTTGTGGCTTTGATCCCCACCAACCGCGAGTTGCGTTTTCCGAATACATCGGAAACGGAAACGGCTTCGCTACGGCGAGTTGTGGAGGAATTGCATCCTTTTGGCCAGGCAATGACGGTTTCCCTGGACCGGGTGCTGGCCTATCTCGATCCCGCTCAGCACCCGCTGCAACATGCAGTGGAACTGAATCTTGATCCGCCAAAGATTTTCTACAGTCGCAAGCCCGCCATCCTTGTGATGTTCCTGGGTGAACCCCAGTTGAAACCCGTAGAAGCAGACAAGAGCGATCTGATGTTTGCCACAAACACAAACTGGGATGTCTTCTACGACACGGCCGGGCAGCTTTACTACCTTCTTAACCGCGACAACTGGCTGACAACCGCCAACGCGATCAACGGAACATGGACGCCTGCGCAAGCCCTGCCGGCCGGACTGTCTTCCCTGCCGCCGAACGACAACTGGGCCGATGTGCGTCTGCAGGTGCCCGGAAAACGCGAAAAGAATCCGCCTGTGGTGTTTGTGAGCACCGAACCTGCGGAATTGATTTTGACAACTGGCGAGCCAAGCTACAGCCCGATCCCCGGTACGAAACTGCTGCGCATTGCAAACACGGAAACCACGGTGTTTCTCAACTCCGGTGACAAGAAATTCTACCTTCTCACCGCTGGCCGATGGTTTCGCGCCGCCAAATTGGATGGTTCCTGGTCGTCCGCCAGCAAAGACCTGCCAGCGGATTTCGCCCGGATTCCGGACAGCGACCCTGCCGCCTTTGTCAAAGCATCTGTTCCGGGCACAAACGAGGCCAAGGACGCGGTACTGCTGGCCTCCGTGCCCACAACCACTGTCGTGAACGTTTCAAGCCCCCCACCGCCGGTGCAGGTAATTTACAGCGGACAGCCGCAGTTTCAGGCCATCGCGGACACCACGGTTCAATATGCCGTAAACTCCCCCAACTCGGTATTTGTTGTCAACGGTAGTTATTATTGTTGCGACAAGGGTGTCTGGTTCTGCAGCGGTACAGCAAACGGCCCGTGGACATACTGCACGAGTGTTCCGCCTGCAATCTACACCATTCCTGCTTCCCATCCAGCTCACAACGTAACCTACGTTGTTGTTCAAAACACATCACCTACTTCGGTCACCTACACGCAGACTGCCGGATACAGCGGAGAATACGTGGCTGCCACTGGCGTACTCATGTTCGGTGCCGGAGTGATAGTGGGTGCATTGATTGCCAACAACAACCATTATTACCCGGGGTATCCTGTGCCTTATTCCTACGGATGTGGCGCCAGGTATAGCTATGCCTCCGGCGGCTACTACAGGAGCGGTCAGGTCTCCTATGGGCCTTACGGTGGAGCGGGGGCTGCAGCAGCCTACAATCCTAATACTGGGACATACTCACGCGGCGCTTATGCTTACGGACCTGCGGGCAGCGCGTCGGCGAGACAGGCCTACAATCCCTACACTGGAGCCCGTGCTGCGGGGGCGCAGGTGAACACTGCCTACGGGTCGGCCGGAAGGGCTGCTGCCTACAATCCGACCACAGGAACAGCGGCGCGCGGTGGTTACCGAACCAGCGATTACGGCTCTGCCGCAGCCGTTCAGACGAACAAGGGCGCGGGGGCAGCCGCCTGGAACACCCAAAGCGGACAAGGCGCGGTTGCCAAAACCAAATCGGGAAATGTATATGCCGGCAAAGACGGTAACGTGTACAAAAAGGACAGCTCCGGCAACTGGAGCAGCAATACCGGCAGCGGCTGGGATACAGCAAACAAGCCGCAGACCAGGAACGCAAGCGCGACGTCATCGCCTGCTGCCTCGACCGGCAGCCGTGCGCAGTCTTACACTCCTCAGAGTCAGTCTGGAGCAGCTCAACAGACACGGCAGGCTTCAACCACTTCAGCGAACTCGCTATCGCGGGAATCCTCGCAGAGCCTGAATTCGCAGGCCCAGGCCCGGGAGCGGGGCAACCAGCTAAGCCAGACCACCAGCAGTGGACGATCATCCGGCGCATCCTCCTTCAGCAGTGGACGGTCATCTGGCGCACCCTCCGCCGGTAGCCGGATGGGAGGAGGAGGTGGTGGAGGTGGTGGTCGAAGGGGCCGGTGAACGTTAAAAAAGCCAATACTTCATAAGAAAACCGAATAGCTTTGGACCATTGTTCCGCGCTTTTGCTGAATATTTCTCATCAGAAGGAACGATACACGTAATGGGTAGGCCACTCAAAATTGAATACCCAGGAAAATTATTTCAAGGAGGAACAGATGATTCATTTTAAGCGCATGTTGTCAGGAGCGAAGCAATCTTTATCGATTTCACCGGCAAAGTACTACTGTCTGATGGTCACTCTGACGGCCTTGATCCATGGATGCACTGCTGGAAACTCAAGGGGTTTCCATGATCATGCGCAAGGTCATGGACACAATGGCCATAACACAGGATATCATCCAGACCAGGAAGACATTGACCATCAAATTCAAAACTTCACTGCTGGGCGAACATACTCTGGTTCTGATCCTGGACGGCAGAACGCATATCATTGACCTGGAAATGCTGGGCAAAGTCGAGTTCCGCAGTTTCTGGGATAAAGACGGCACATCCCTCGTAACCATCATGAAGTCCAAATCGACGCGAGATAGTCAAAAACCAGTATGGACATCTTGGCGTTGTCTAAAGGATGCGGGCGGAACAATGATCGTAGATCATCTGGTCACCTTTAATGATGGACGCAAACTGACCGGGAAGCGGGTATTCCGTAGGCAGTAACCAGCATATAGCTGAATAATATCAATATCACAAACAAAAAAAGGAGATTCTTATGCGTACCATGATTCGTTTGTCTGTTGTTGCTTTGATGATGGTAGTATTCACCGCAGCTTGTTTCACCCAACCCGCCATGGCTGGTAACGCTTCGAAGTTGGATCGTGCTGTTGCCAAGGCGCTGAAACAACTGTATGCCAAATCCCCTGCCGCCTTGGAACTCTCCAAAGTAGCAAAAGGCGTTCTGGTTTTCCCGAGTATCCTGAAGGTTGGATTTCTTGCGGCTGGAGCATATGGAGAAGGCGCACTTCTCGTTGGAGGCAAAACCGAAGGTTACTATAATTCCGTAGCAGCATCCTATGGTTTTCAGGCAGGCGCCCAGAAATTCGGATATGCCATGTTTTTAATGGATACCGCCTCTCTTGATTATCTCAAAAACAGCGCCGGATGGGAACTTGGCGTGGGACCCAGCATTGTTTTCGTGGACGAGGGGACGGCGCGAACATTGTCCACATCTACCGCTCGGGAAGGTATTTATGCCTTCACCTTCAGCCAGCAGGGGCTGATGGCTGGGATGGGAATTCAAGGTTCAAAGATCACCAAGATCAATCCCTGATGAAATATCAGAATATTGGTCATCCTTCATTTCCTTGCTAACACTTTAATGCCGAGATACCGATATGCCGGAATACTGGCATATCGGTATCTTAACAAAAAGTGTCAACTACTTTTGGGGACAGAAGGATGCCGAATTTCGTGCGTTTTCATCCTGGAATACCTCTATGACGCTGGAAGACTGGACAACAGTTTGCCCTTTCCTTAGCTCAAAACGGCGCGCTCACGTCAGCGAACGAGTACAGGCTTCGGATAGCGCGACGGATTTTTCAAGGCGCATCCGGGAAGGTCGGTAAATGAAAACACGGTTTCTTTTTGGATCGGCAATCGCCATATCAGTACTCGCCATGGTCGCCTTCCTTATTGCTATGGTACCGGCCAGAGCTGACGAATCAGTTGGAGCAGTAGTCGGAGCTGCAGGCAGAACGGCGGATGGTGGAAAACGTCCAAAAATCTGTCTCGTACTGTCCGGCGGGGGCGCGCGGGGTGCGGCTCACGTTGGCGTACTCAAGGTTCTGGAAGAGTATCATGTGCCCATTGACTGCATCGTTGGCAACAGCATGGGAGCGTTGGTTGGCGCCTCCTATGCGACGGGAACCAGCATTGCAGAAATGGAGAAAATCATTGCGGATATCTCAACCGAGCTTCTGTTTAAAGAGAAGCCGCCGCGCAAGGAGCTGTCCATGCGGCGCAAAGAGGATGACTACAAGACTTACTTTGGCCCCGATTTCGGGTACAACGACGGCAAAGTGGGCCTTCCCAAAGGCTTTGTGTCCGGTGTGCAGCTCGAAACGGTACTGCGTCGGCTCTCCAAGGCCAAGGGCTTCCGCCATTTCGATGGCCTGTCCATTCCTTACCGCGCTGTGGCGACGGATCTGGTGACCGGAAAAGTCGTGGTTTTCAGCGAGGGCGAACTGGCCAACGTGATGCGCGCCAGCATGTCGGTCCCTGTAGCTGTAGCACCGGTGGAGATATCCGGAAAATTGCTGGTTGACGGCATGCTAACGCAAAATCTGCCGGTGGAAACAGGTCTATCAATGGGCCCGGACATCATTATCGCGGTTAATGTCGGCACGCCGCTGCTGAAACGCGAGGAGTTGACCGGAGTCCTCGGCGTGTCGGGGCAAATGCTCAGCATTCTTACAGAGCAGAATGTCCAGACATCGTTGGCATTGCTGAAGTCAACCGATATTTTGATCTCGCCGGAGCTGGGAGATTTCTCAACCGGCGACTTTGACAACTTGCCACAGATCAGCCCTCTTGGCGAGGCTGCAGCACGCAAGATGTCCGATCGGCTCGCGCAGCTCTCCATCCCGGCGGAGGAATACGCTGCGTTGCGCCATCACCAACTGGTTGCCGTGCCACCTGACTTGCGAGCGGTCGACGAGATACGATTCGAGAATCTGGAGCTCGTCAACCCAATTGCCGCGCAGGCGGTGATGGAGACTCAGCCCAATCGGCCGATCGATCAGCAGGTACTCGACCGCGACATGCTCTGCATCTATGGCACCGATTATTTTGAACATGTGAATTACCGGTTTCTGGAGGAACCTGGCAAGCGGGTACTCGCGGTGGATGCGATTGAGAAAACATGGGGGCCAAATTACCTGCGTTTCGGGCTGGGGCTAAGCAGCGATTTTCAGGGCGATTCGTACTTCAATCTTCTTGCAAGCTATCGCAAGACCTGGCTGAACTCGCTCGGCGCGGAGTGGCGAAACGATCTACAGATTGGCCGCACCAGCAGTTTTATGACCGAGTTCTACCAACCCCTCGATGACCGGGGCTTCTTCTTCGTAGCCCCGCACGCCGGGTACGAGCAGCGCTGGGCAGACATCTACAAGGGCGACCAACACGTCGCGACTTATGGATTGACCTCCCTTCTTGCCGGATTTGATCTTGGAAGCCAGTTCACACGGTATGGCGAACTTCGGCTCGGCATGTTGGGAGGCGTTCTATCCCCGGAGCTCAACTCCGGGCCGCAAAATTTGTCGCCAGGGGAGGGCAATATCGGGCAAGGGGCTTTCAGGGCCCGACTGGTTCTTGATCAGCTCGACAGTGTACAATTTCCGCGTTCGGGCTGGAGAGGGGAATCGTCTCTGTTCAACTCAAACAGCGTGCTTGGCGCCGACGATGACTACACCAAGTGGGATGTCGACGGAACCGTCGTCCGATCCTTCGGTTCGCATTCGTTCAACTTCAGCGCCAAAGCCGGCGGCAGGATCGGTTCCGATACCTTGCCGCGTTATGACCTGTTCCAGTGGGGGGGATTCATGCAGCAGTCGGGCTACGCCACTGGCCAGTTGGTTGGAGAAGACCTGAAGTTTGCTCGGCTCCTTTATTATCATCGTTTATTGCGAGGGAGTTTGCTTGAGGGGGTTTACGGTGGTCTTTCGTATGAGATCGGCCAGATTGGCGCCCCGCTTGTGCCGGGCAATCCAGACGGGGTGCTTCAGTCCGCATGCATTTTTCTTGCTGCAGACAGCCCGATCGGACCCGTGTATATTGGCTATGGACGCTCACTGACCGACACTAACAACAGCGTATATTTATACCTCGGAAGACCATTTTAGCTGCAATCAGTACCTGAATGGAAAGTCCGTTCAGGTGCTAAAACCAATTATGAGAGAAGGTTTTGAAAAGAAAGAATTTCGTCACAAGATAGGTTTTAGGTGTTGGGCAACTCAAAACATATATGCTGTCAACGGTCATAATCTGAACTTTTGAAACCCCCACCCCAACCCTCCACCGATGGGAGAGGGAGTTTATGGAAAGTTCAAATTATCACTGGCCTTCATTGAGCGGACTTAAAACAGGCTTGAAAAATTCTTCCTTATATTATTGAATAATATTCAATAATATATAAGGAGGTCGTATTATGCAAAAAAACACAAGCGTTACACTCGGCGTACATTATGAAAAATTCATTGCCCAACAGGTAACCCAAGGCCATTTTGGCACTGTCAGCGAAGCTATAAGGGCTGGTTTACGGCTTTTGGAGGAGCGAGAAATCAAACTGGCAGCCTTGCGCCGCGCTCTTGTGGAAGGCGAAGAAAGCGCAACTACTGAATATTCACTTCATGGCTTGATTAGTTCGTTTGATCGCGAGGGAGCTGCTTGATGCCTTCTTTCACCCTTACCAAAAGGGCGCTTATCGATTTGGTGGAAATCGGCACTTACACACAAAGACATTGGGGGTGTGAGCAGCGCAACAATTACCTGACCATGCTATCTTGTCTTGCAATTTAGTGGGTATGTGGTAATCCGTCACGCCTGCCCGGAGGGTAAAGCAACGCCATGTGCTTCCAGGATATCGGTTTTGCAGCGTACTCAACCAATCCGATATAGGCACCAGAAACTGAAGACAGTGCTGTACCTGGCGCTTGTGAGCGGTGTGTGTGAATGCAGTGATTTCAATTCTTTCTGATTTTTCAATAAAAGTCTCAAATTTCATTGTGTTACGATAAAATACCAGCTCTTGTGGACGTATGCGACATCACCAAGCCGATTTCGCCACAGGCGTTGGCGGAAATACAGGACAAATAGCTTTGAAAGGATCAAGATAATGGCTAAAAAAAAGATAGTGACTACGTCGCAGGGTTCACCAATACCGGCGATGTGGCGATCAGAGCCTCCCTGCAAGACGGAAACGATTGTGTGCGGGGG
>Ga0194052_1000604_pt1 | contig 22354 bp, 20 predicted proteins | sample SepL226m_MetaG_FD_160117 | JGI IMG/M metagenome (GOLD analysis project Ga0194052, IMG submission 160117) | Anoxic zone freshwater microbial communities from boreal shield lake in IISD Experimental Lakes Area, Ontario, Canada - Sep2016-L227-6m | ecosystem: Environmental > Aquatic > Freshwater >...
CCCAGTGCGGCCGACCACAGCGCGGTGGAGCAGGCCTTGCGTGCGACCCAGGCCTGGGACTGGCGCGCGCGCTCGATCGGACAACTGTCGAGCGGGGAGCGCCAGCGTGTGTTGCTGGCGCGCGCCTTGGCGGTGCAGGCGCAGGTGCTGCTGATGGACGAGCCGCTGGCCAATCTGGACCCGCCGCATCAGTCCGATTGGCTTGCCGTGGTGCGCGCGCTGGTGCAGCAGGGCAAGACGGTGCTGAGTGTGTTGCATGAAATTTCTTTTGCCCTGCACGCCGACCAGATGGTCATCATGGCGCAGGGCAGGGTGACGCATCAAGGCGCTTGTGCCGACAGTGCCACGCACCGCGCGCTGGAAGCGGTATTTGATGGCCGCATCGCCATCCATGCGCTCGGGCATCAGTGGGTGGCTTTGCCGGTGGTCAGCTGCCCTTGAAATCGCAGTACGGTCGCACGCCGCACTGCCCGCACAGGGGCTTCCTGGCCTGGCAGACATAACGGCCGTGCAGGATCAGCCAGTGGTGCGCATTCACCAGATAGGCGCTCGGTATGCGTTCCAGCAGTTTGAGTTCCACTTCATAGGGCGTCTTCCCCGGCGCCAGACCGGTGCGGTTGGCGAGTCGAAAGAGGTGCGTATCGACCGCCATGGTCGCTTCACCAAAAGCGACGTTGAGGACGACGTTGGCTGTTTTTCTGCCGACGCCGGGCAGGGCCTGCAGCGCCTCACGCGTGCGCGGCACCACACCGTCATGTCGATCAATGAGCATCCGGCAGGTCTGCAGCAGGTGTTTTGCCTTGGAGCGAAACAGGCCGATGGTGCGGATGTAGTTCTCCAGGCCAGCCTGTCCCAGCTCCAGCATCGCCTGAGGTGTATTGGCCACCGCAAACAGCCGGCGCGTCGCCTTGTTGACGCTGACGTCGGTGGCCTGGGCGGACAGCAGGACGGCGCTCAGCAATTCAAAAACCGAGGTGTATTCCAGCTCCGTCACGGGCGCCGGGTTGGCCGCCTTCAAGGTGGCAAAAAAACCTTCAATGGCGCTGGGCTGCATGCGTTTTCCTGTGAGCAAGGTCTGAATAATAATAGGAGCATAAGACTATTCCCAAACATCGAAAGACTTTCATGCAATTTGCCGAGCGCCTGAACGCGATAGAGACCTCAGCCATCCGCGAACTCTTCAAACTGTTGGGCAAGCCCGGCATCATCAGTTTTGCTGGTGGTTTTCCGGACCCAGCACTGTTCGATGCCGAAGGCATCCGGATGTCCGCCGATGCCGTTCTCACCAACCATCCGGGTCCGGTGTTGCAATATGGTGCCACCGAGGGCTATCAGCCGCTGCGCGAGGCGGTGAGCCGTTTTTATGCGGCCAAGGGCGGCGCCGGCAGTGCGTCCAACGTCACGGTCAAACCCGAGGGCCTGATCGTTACCACTGGCAGCCAGCAAGCGCTCGACCTGATCGGCAAGACCATGATCTCTCCTGGCGACAAGGTGATCGTGGAGGCTCCCACGTTTCTCGCCACGATCCAGTGCTTTCGCCTGTATGGCGCCGACATCGTCGGTGCGCCGATTGATGCCAACGGCGTGGACGTGGACCAGCTGGAAAAATTGATTGCCCTGCACAAACCCAAGCTGGTTTACCTGATTCCGACCTTTGGCAACCCGAGTGGCGCCACCTTGAGTCTGGAGCGGCGCAAGCGCATTCTGGAAATCGCGGTGCGCACGCAGACCCTGGTGGTTGAGGATGATCCCTACGGTGAACTGTATTTTGGCAAGGAGCCGCCACCGAGCATGCTGGCATTGAGTGAAGGCGTGCCCGGCAGCCGTGACTGGCTGGCGCATTGCGGCAGTTTCAGCAAGATTCTGTCACCCGGCCTGCGTGTTGGCTGGATGATTGCACCGGCGGCGTTGCTGGCCAACGCGACGATGTGCAAGCAGTTCAGCGACGCCCATACCAGCAATCTGACGCAGGCCATCGCTGCCCATTACCTGAGCTTGAACCGCCTCGATGCTGCTTTGGCGGTGGTGCGCAAGACCTATGCTGAGCGGGCCGAGGTCATGGCCGAGTCGCTGCGCCGCGAACTCAATGATGCCATTTCCTTCAACCAGCCGCAGGGCGGCATGTTCTTCTGGGCCAGGTTGACCGGTGCCAGGGGCCAGACCAGCAACGCCGCCGAGTTTGCCAAACGCGCCATTGAAAAGGGCGTGGCCTTTGTACCCGGCGCGCCTTTCTTTGCGCACGACCCCGACCTGGCAACGCTGCGCCTGAGTTTTGCCACCGCCGGGCTGGAGAAGATCGAAGAGGGAATCGGGCGCCTGGGACAGGCACTCTGATCAATGGGCGGTACTAGCCACGCAAGATTTCCGGGGCAAGCCTTTTGGCTGGGTGCTGGCGCGCTGGTTGTGCCGTTGAGCGTGCTGCTGTTTCTGCAGTGGCCGCTGCGCGAGTGGCTGCAGGCCTGGTCGCGCCAGGCCAATGATCTGGCGCAAATTCTGTTTGCGGTGTACGTTGCCATGGCCATCACGGCCGCCTCACGCGCCAACACGCATCTGGCAGCGCACAAGTCCTCCGTCAAGCCGACACGACGCCAGCGCCTCTGGCGCTCGACACTGATATTGCTCTGCGTCGGCCCCTGGTCCCTCTTCATGCTGTGGGCAGCAGCCGCACCGATTGCGCGATCGGTGGCCGGTCTGGAACGCTTTTCTGAAACCTTTGTGCCAGGCTACTTCGTCATCAAGCTGGCGCTGGCTTTGCTGTTGCTGCTGGTACTGGTCGAGGCTGTCAGTGCCTGCCGCAGCGCCTGGCGCATTGGCCGATGAACTCCATGCTGTCATCGTCTGGCGTGTGGATGCTGCTGCTGCTGGGTGTTCTGATCGTCACGACCGGGCTGCCGGTATGGACACTGCTGATTGGTGTTGCCAGCCTGTTCGCCGCCATCGGCTGGCTCGCCGGGCAGATCGACTTTGCCATCCTGGCGGCACTGCCAGGACGCATGGTGGGCTTGCTTGAACACGACTTGCTACAGGCCTTGCCACTTTATGTTTTCATCGGCGTCCTGTTGCAACAGCTCACACTGGCGGACCGCCTTTTTTCCTCACTGCAACGCCTGTTTGGCGGTGGCACCCGCGGAGCCAGTCTGGCAGCCCTGGGCGTGGGCGCCCTGATTGCGCCGATGAACGGCTCGGTGGCGTCGAGCTCGGCCTTGCTGGCGCGCCTGGTCGCACCCCGGCTGCAGGCCATGAAGCCTGCAGCAGCAACGACCCTGATCAGCGTGGCAGCCACCATTGGTGTGGTGGTACCACCGTCGCTGGTCCTGATTCTGCTCGGCGACGCGATGCTGCGTGCCCATACCGAGGCCAGCAATCTGCCCGGCTTTGTCTTGGGGAGCCAGCGCATTGTCAACACGCAGGATGTGTTCAACGCCGCACTGGCGCCGGCGCTCGGTGTGCTCCTGCTATGGGTTGTCGTGGTCTTTTGGCAAGGCAGGAAACTCAAGAGCAGTGCGCGCGTCACCAAGCCTCGATGGACTGAGGAGGCACTTTCCCTGCTCGCGGTGCTGGCCATCGTTTCTCTGCTGGCAGCGGTCTTTACCGGAAAGATGTTTGCGGTCGAAGCCGCGGCTACCGGGGGTACCCTGCTGTTGATGGGCGCACTGGCAACGCGCAGTTTGAGTGGCGCGCAGTGGGCGGCGGTGTTGACAGACACCCTGGCCTTGACCGGTGCCCTGTTTGCCCTGCTGGTGGGGGCCAGCACCTTCAGCCTGATCTTCCGCCTGCTGGGCACTGACCGCTGGATTGCCGAGTTGCTGCTCGGCTCCACACTGGCGCCGATGTGGACGGCGCTGCTGATGTTGCTGGCGGTCGCGCTTTGCGCGTGGGTGCTCGACGCCTTCGAGATGATTTTTGTCGTCATCCCGATTGTCGCGCCGCCACTGATCTTCATGCTCGGTGACGCCCAGCAAGCCGCTGTCTTGTTGCTACTGGTATTGCAGCTGAGTTTTCTGATCCCGCCGATGGGCTACGCCGTTCTGATTGCGCGCTCGCGCTCCGGCCTGCAGGCGGTGGCCACCGGCACGCTGATCAAGGCACTGTTGCCCTACATCCTGGTGCAGTGCGCTGTGACCGCCGTGGTTTTTGTGGTGCCGTGGACGGTTCATCAGCTTGACGCTCCATCATCGACTGCGGCCGATACACAGCCCATGTCAGAGCAGGAGCTTGAGAGGCGCATGCAGGAGATGGTGCAGCAAAACGAGCCTCTGCAGGCACCGCCAGAGCCGGCAGTGATGGCAAAATAGGCAGCAATGGGTAAACGCATTTCGATTGTTGGTGGTGGTATCGGTGGCTTGGCGGCAGCACTCGCGTGTTCGCGCGCAGGCTCTGCCGTACGGTTATTTGAATGTTCGCAGGAATTCACCGAGGTTGGTGCCGGCATCCAGATGGGCCCGAACGTAGTGCGTGTGCTTCAGGCTTGGGGCTTGAACGATGCCTTGAAGTCGGTTGCTGCCTTTCCCGAGCGCCTGCAGGTACGCAGCGCATCGTCTGGCGCCGAGTTGGGGGTGTTGCGTTTGGGTGCCACAACGGTGCAGCGTTACGGTGCACCCTACGCCACGATTCACCGGGCCGATCTGCATGTCTTGTTGCAGACGGCCTTGAAGTGCAGCAGCGATGTGGAGTTGAACCTTGACAGCGAATTGCTTGCTTTCGAGCAGAACGACACGGGCGTGAAACTGCAGACGGCGAGCGGTCGAGAGGTCGAGTCTGACTTGCTGATTGGTGCGGACGGCCTGTGGAGCCGGGTGCGCCAGCAACTGCTTGACGATGGTGTACCCGTTGCCACCGGCCACCTGGCCTATCGGGCCATGGTGCCGCAGAAAGTACTGCCGGCCAAGCTTCGCTCGCAGCACATCACGGCCTGGCTGGGTCCGCAATTGCATGTGGTGCAGTACCCCGTGCGCGGTGGCGATTGGCTCAATGTGGTCGCCGTCGTGGAGGGCGATATGGTGGGTGATATCGAGTATTGGGATCATGCTGCCAACGTCGTCAAATTGCGCCGCAGCGTGGCGCAGACCTGTAGCCCCTTGCGTGAACTGATTCATGCGATTGAACACTGGCGTTTGTGGGGCTTGAGCATCCGCCCGCCGGCCCGTGGCGCCAATGAGTTTGCGCGCGGGCGCGTGGCCTTGTTGGGCGATGCCGCGCACCCGATGCTGCCGTATCTGGCGCAAGGTGCGGGCATGGCGATCGAGGATGCGCAGACGTTGGCGCAATGTCTGCAAGACGACCTACTGCCGGTGCCAGAAGCCCTGATGCGCTACGCCAATGCCCGTTGGCAGCGCAATGCCCGGGTGCAGGCACGCGCCATTCGCAATGGCCAGATATTTCACGCGACCGGCCTGATCCGATGGGGTCGCGATGCCGCCATGAAGCTTCTGGGCGAACGCGTGCTTGATGTACCGTGGCTGTACCGGGGACCTGGCTAGAGCCTGCCCAGCAGCAGGAACTCCATCAGCGCTTTTTGCGCGTGCAGGCGGTTTTCGGCTTCGTCCCAGACGACCGATTGCGGGCCATCGATGACGTCGGCCTGGACCTCTTCGCCGCGGTGCGCTGGCAGGCAGTGCATGAACAGGGCGTCAGGCTTGGCAGCGCTCATCATCTCCGAGTCCACGCACCAATCGGTAAAAGCCACTTTGCGCGCTTCGTTCTCGGCCTCGTAGCCCATGCTGGTCCAGACATCGGTGGTCACCAGGTCGGCGCCAGCGCAGGCTTGCATCGGATCATTGAAGACCTGATAGCTCTCGGCTGAACGCAATCCGGCAATCGACTGGTCCACTTCGTAACCACCGGGGGTGCTGACATGAACCTTGAAGTCCAGGATCTCGCTGGCCTGCAGCCAGGTGTTGGCCATGTTGTTGCCGTCGCCGACCCAGGCCACGGTCTTGCCCTTGATGGAGCCTCGGTGTTCGATGTAGGTGAAGATGTCCGCCAGGATCTGGCAGGGATGAAACTCGTTGGTCAGGCCGTTGATCACCGGGACACGTGAGTGCTCGGCAAAGCGCTCAATCTTGGTCTGCTCGTAAGTGCGGATCATGACCAGATCGACCATCCGGCTGATGACCTTGGCGCTGTCATCGATCGGCTCGGAGCGCCCCAGCTGACTGTCGGTCGTTGTCAGGTGCACCACGCTGCCGCCCATCTGGTACATGCCGGCCTCGAAGCTGACGCGGGTCCGCGTTGAGGCTTTTTCGAAAATCATGGCCAGTGTGCGATCGATCAGCGGTTGGTGGCGCTCATAGGCCTTGAATTTCTTCTTGATCAGTGCCGCACGTTCAAACAGGTAGGTATAGTCGTCGGCGCTCAGATCGCTGAACTGGAGGTAGTGCCGCAGCGGTGCTCTGGCGCTGCTCAGGGCTTGGTTCATGCTTGCTCCGCGATGTGTTTCTTGATCAGCGGACACAGAATGCTCACAATTTCATCGGCCTCGTCGCGGCTCAGAATCAGCGGCGGCACGAGCCGGATCACGCTGTCGGCGGTGACGCTGATCAAGAGGCCGGCGCTGGCGCACTGGCCGACCAGCGCGGCGCAAGGTTTGGCTAACTCGATGCCCAGCATCAGGCCTTGCCCGCGAATTTCCTTGACGCTGCCCGCAGTCATTTCCGCCTTCAAGGCCAGCGCCAGGGCACCTGCCAGATGGGCGCCAACCTGCGCTGCATTGGCCAGCAAGCCTTCTTCTTCCATGATGCGTATCGTCTCGACCCCTGCGCGCATCGCCAGCGGATTGCCGCCAAAAGTCGTGCCGTGGTTGCCGACCTGGAAGATGTTGGCCGCCTTCGGTCCGGCCACGACGGCACCGATCGGCACGCCGGAACCCAGCCCTTTGGCCAGCGGCATCACATCGGGCGTGATCCCCGCCCACTGATGTGCAAACCACTTTCCGGTGCGCCCCATGCCGCACTGCACCTCGTCGATCATGAGCAGCCAGTCGCGCTCGTCGCACAACTGGCGCACTGCCTGAAGGTAATCGAGGTGCATGGCGTGAACGCCGCCTTCGCCCTGAATCGCTTCAAAAAAGACAGCGACGACGTTCGGATTGTTGGCCGTTGCTGCCCGAAGACTGTCCATATTGTTCAGCGGCACCCGGATGAAGCCCTCGACCAAGGGGCCGAAACCGGCCTGGATCTTGGGGTTGCCAGTGGCGCTCAGGGTAGCAATGGAGCGGCCATGAAACGCCTTCTCGTAGACAACGATCTCGGGGCGCTCTATGCCCTTGTCGTGCCCGAATTTGCGCGCCAGTTTGAGCGCCGCCTCGTTGGCCTCCAGACCGGTGGAGCAGAAGAAAACGTTGGTCATGCCGGAGAGCTCGACCAGTTTTTTGGCCAGCACTTCCTGATTGGGTATGTGGTAATAGTTGGAAGTGTGAATCAGCTTGCTTACCTGGTCCTGCAGCGCTGGCACCAGCTTGGGGTGGTTGTGACCCAGCGTATTGACCGCAATGCCGCCGAGTGCGTCCAGATACTGCTTGCCATTGACGTCCCAGACGCGGCAACCCTGGCCATGCGACAGGGCGATCGGCACACGCCCGTAGGTGTTCATGACGTGAGGTGAAGCAGCTTCAGTGAAAGGGGCAGTCATGGTTTCAGGTCTTTCCAAATGAAACCGGCCCGTTCAATGGCGGGCCGTTGAAGCGTGATTTTATGCGCATCACATGACCAGTTCAAAACCCAAGTCTGGACACGTTTTCCGATGGCCTGCCGAAGGGCAGTGGAAGACACATTGCAGGTCGCCGCCGCATTCGGCTTTCCGGCGCTGCAGTTCAACGCCGTAACGAGTTGCTCATTATCGTTTTCGGCGATGTGCCGGGACAAAAAAGCGCCCTGTCGTGAAACAGGGCGCCGGGAGTGAGGGCTTGAGTGATCAGGCAGCGTAGGCGGGTGTGAGTCTGAGCGCCGGAACTTCGATCCTGGCCATGGTGGCGGTGAGTGCTTCAACCGCGGTCCAGAGCAGCATGGCGATCCCGACGAAGGGGAAAGTCACCGCGTAGACCAAACCGATGAAGGGGGCTGCGACGAACAGTGCCACGTCTTTCACGAGGCGACCTGCATAAGCCAGCGCACCGGCGGCAACCAGCGCCTTGGTACCCGTGACCAGCAGCATGGCGATACCGACGAAGGGCAGCAAGACTGCGTAGACCAGACCGATGAAAGGAGCTGCCAGGAAGAGTGCGACGTTCTTTGCTGTGTTTTCGTTTGCAACTGCTTCGGTGCGGGTGATGTTGGCGTTTGTCATGATTTTCTCCGGTTGGATTTGCGATTCAGATGACATTACCTACGCATAGCGCGTGCCAGATTGCCTTCATCCAGAAAAGTTGTTGTTTATCAATCAGTTAGCGGCGGCATCGAGCAGAGTGGGAGTTTTTGCGCAGGATTAAACCGAGGTTCGAGTACATCGGTTTTGTACAGCCCGTCCAGGCGCCACTGAGAACTATTAACAAAATCAATGAGTTAGATGATTTTCTGGCGACTGAAGGTTTTATACAGCCTGGACTCACTCCTTGCTGGATTCATGTGTGGCAGATCACTGCTGTCGGGTACGATTCCCCGATGACCAGCACAGCTACAGGACCTGCCAAGGTCGGCGCCACGGGCGAGTTCTCATGAATGCCGCCAGATGAACCCCGAAGACCTGCAAAAACTGGTCACCATGGCCATGCCCTTTGGCAAGCACAAGGGCAAGGTGCTGGCGAACCTGCCCGGAAACTATTTGACGTGGTTTGCGCGAGAAGGCTTTCCGAAGGGCGAAATAGGTCGCCTGCTGGCCTTGATGCATGAAATTGATCACAACGGTCTGTCGGACCTTTTGAAGCCATTGTGGTCGCAGACTTTTCCCTCAACAGACTCAATATCTCAACGGTGAACCGCTACCCCCATTTCTGCCTCGTCCGAAAACAAAAAAGCCGTCTTGCGACGGCTTTCTTGCTTTTTTGCTGACAGCGCACCCGTTACAAACGGCGGATCAAGATTTCCAAAGGAATTGATCCGTGCGATTTGCCTGAAATCAGGCGGCTTTGGCGACCAGGGCTTTCACCTTGGTCGACAGGCGGCTCTTGTCGCGAGCAGCCTTGTTTTTGTGGAAGATGCCCTTGTCGGCCACGGTGTCAACCACGGCCTGCATCTTGCCAAACAATTCGGTTGCCTTGGCTTTGTCGCCAGCGACAACCGCTTTTTCAACGTTCTTCACCGCAGTGCGGTATTTGGAGCGCAGCGAGGTGTTCGCAGCGTTGATCTTGACGTCCTGACGGACGCGCTTGCGGCCCGACGCCAGGCGCGGGTTCTTTTTCTTGGGTTTTCCAGATGCCATATTGATAGTTCCTTGAGTCTGTGGATGTTGTCAGCAAAGCGGAGCATTCTAACAGGAGCCGGCTACACTGCGCCCCGTGAGCCTGTTCAAATCCGCCTCTGTGGTCTCCTTGCTGACGCTGGTCTCGCGCGTTACTGGCCTGGCGCGCGAATTGCTGATCGCATCCACTTTTGGCGCCAGCGCGCTGACCGATGCCTTCAACGTCGCCTTTCGCATCCCCAATCTGTTTCGCCGCTTCTTTGCCGAAGGCGCCTTCAGCCAGGCCTTTGTTCCGGTGCTGGCTGCCACCAAAGCGCAGCACGGCGAGGCCGCCACCCAACTGTTGATTGACCGCGCCGCCACGGTTCTGGCCTGGGTTCTGCTCGTGATCAGTGTGCTGGGGGTGCTGGGTGCGCCGGCGCTGGTCTGGGCCATGGCCAGCGGCCTGCAGCATACGCCACGCGGTTTTGAGGTGGCGGTGGTCATGACACGCTGGATGTTTCCCTACATCGCCTTCATGTCACTCGTTGCGCTGGCGGCAGGTGTGCTCAACACCTGGCGGCGCTTCGCCGTGCCGGCGGCGACACCGGTGCTGCTCAATCTGTGCATGATTGGCGCAGCCTGGCTCGGCGCACCCTGGCTGAAAGCGCTGGGGCTGGAGCCGATCTACGCTCTGGCCGGCGGCGTGTTGCTGGGCGGCGTCTTGCAACTCACGGTGCAGCTGCTGGCCTTGAAGAAACTCGGCCTGACACCCCACATCGGCGTGCGCTGGAGCGCGCTGCGCAGCGCCTGGGCCGACCCGGGCACCAAGAGCATCCTCAAGTTGATGGGGCCGGCCTTGCTGGGCGTCAGTGTGGCGCACCTTTCCATGTTGATCAACACCCAGATCGCCTCGCACCTGACACCGGGTAGCGTCAGCTGGATCACCTACGCCGACCGCCTGATGGAATTCCCCACGGCTTTGCTGGGAGTGGCCATGGGCGTGGTGCTGATGCCGCAACTGGCCGCAGCGCGCGCTGCCGGTGACAGCGCAAAGTACTCGGCCATGCTGGACTGGGGTTTGCGTCTGGTCGTGCTGCTGGCGCTGCCTTGCGCCGTAGCGCTGGTGGCCTTTGCCAAGCCGCTGGTGGCGGTGCTCTACCACTACGGTGCCATGACCGAGCACGATGTGCAGCAAATCACCTATGCACTGATGGGCTGGGGTGTTGGTCTGGTCGGCATTGTTGCCATCAAGGTGCTGGCACCCGGCTACTACGCCAGCCAGGACACCAAAACGCCGGTACGCGTGGCCATGGCGGTGTTGCTCATCACGCAATTGCTCAATATCGCGCTGGTGCCAGTGTTCCGCCACGCGGCGTTGACGCTCTCGATTGGGCTGGGTGCCATGATCAATGCGCTCTGGCTGCTGCTGGGCCTGCTCAAGCGTGGCAGTTACCAGCCAGAGCCGGGCTGGCGCGGCTTTGCCTGGCGTGTCACGGGGGCATGCCTCTTGCTGCTGGCTTTCCTGCTGTGGGCCAACAGCGCTTTTGCGTGGGTTCAGTTGCGCAGCGACAGCATCACGCGAATTGGATTGCTGACGATGGTCTTGCTGGCATCGGCCGTTCTCTATTTCGCGGCACTGTGGGCGACTGGGCTGAAGCTGCGCCAGTTTCTGCGGCGCTGAGCGAGTGCCGTGTCAGTTCTGCGGGCGCGGCTGTAACAAAATCAGCCCCAGTGCGGCCAGGCAGAAAACGATGCCGGCCAGAAAAGTGAAGGCAGCGCCCAGTTGCTCCCATAGCAGCCCGGCCAGTCCACTGGCAAGCAGCATCGCCAGACCGCTCATCAGGTTGAAGAAGCCATAAGCCGTGCCGCGCAGATCGGCTGGTGCGCTATCGGCCACCATCGTGGCTAACAGGCCCTGCGTCATCGCCATGTGCAGGCCCCACAGCGCAATGCCGGCCCAGACCCAGACGCCGCTATGGCTATAGGCCAGCAGTGCATCGGCACCGATCAGCAGCAGCAGGCCCCAGGTCAGCAGCGTGCCGTGCTGGACGCGATCGGCCAGTTTGCCAAAGGGATAGGCGCAGGCCGCGTAGATCAGGTTCATGGCGATCATCACCAGGGGCATCCACGCCAGCCCTAGGCCGCCTTGTTGCACGCGCAGCACCAGGAAGGCTTCACTGAAGCGTGCCAGCGTAAAGACTGCGCCAATCACCACCACCCACCAGTAGGGAGCACCCAGGCGCGCCAGATTGGCGCGGCTGATCGGGTTGCTGCGCGGTGCCCCTGCTGCTCGGTCGGGCTCACGTACACCAAAGATCAACAAGGCAACGCAAAGGAAAGCCGGTACGGTCGCGACCCAGAACACAGCGCGGAAATCGTTGGCCCAGAGCAGCATCAGACCCATTGCCAGCAGAGGGCCGAGGAAGGCGCCAACCGTATCCAGAGATTGGCGCAGCCCGAAAGCGGCACCGCGCAACTCGGGGGGTGTGATGTCGGCCACCAGGGCGTCACGCGGGGCGCCGCGTACGCCTTTGCCGACGCGGTCGAGCAGGCGCGCGGTCAGAATCAGACCGGCACCGCTGGCCAGTGCAAACAGCGGTTTGGAAAATGCACCCAGGCCGTAGCCCAGAATGGCAAGCGGCTTGCGTTTGCCCCAGTAATCGCTCAAGACACCGGAAAACACCTTGACGATCAGGGCTGTGGCTTCTGCCGCCCCTTCCATCAGACCGACCACCAGAACGCTGGTGCCCAAAGTGGTGACGAGAAAGACAGGCAGCAGGCTGTGGATCATCTCGCTCGACACGTCCATCAGCAAGCTGACAAATCCGAGCGCCCAGACACCAGCTGGAATGTGTTTAAGGCCTTGCATGGACAAACGATAGCAGATACGGTTGCGTCATTGCGTCCCGGTTTGTCATTGCGGGCCAATTCCTGTCATTGCGGGCTTGACCCGCAATCCAGTGTTCGCGTGGCACTGGATCCCGGATCAGGTCCGGGATGACAAACAAGGCGTCCGGGATGACAGACTGGGAGTCCGGGATGACAAGATGATGGTTCGCGAGATATCAGCTCACGACGACTGCGGCGTCGTTGCCGCGCTCGGCAATCACACCGATCTCGTAAACCTGCTCGCCCGCTGCTCGCAGCGTGGCGCTGCAAGCGGCGCTGTCAGCGGCAGCTATCACGACAACCATGCCAATGCCGTTGTTGAAGGTGCGGTTCATCTCGAAGTCGTCGATGCCGGCTGTGGCTTGCAGCCAGGCAAAGAGCTCGGTCTGCGGCCAGCTGCCCTTGACCAGATGCGCCGCCGTGCCCTCGGGCAGCACGCGCGGAATGTTCTCCAACAAACCGCCGCCGGTGATGTGCGCCAGCGCCTTGATCGGATGCGCTGCCAGCGCTGCCAGCACGTTTATTACGTAGAGCCGGGTTGGCTCCATGATGGCCTGTTTGAAGGGCTTGCCGTCCAGCGTGGCCGGCAACTTGCCGGCGGCGCGCTCCAGGCACTTGCGCACCAGGCTGAAACCGTTCGAGTGCACGCCGCTGGAGGCCAGCCCCAGCACCACATCGCCGGGCTTGACGTCGGCGCCGCTCAGGATCTTTGACTTCTCCACGGCACCCACACAAAAGCCCGCCAGGTCATACTCGCCCGCCGGGTACATGCCCGGCATTTCGGCGGTTTCGCCGCCGATCAGGGCGCAGCCCGAGAGTTCACAACCGCGTGCAATGCCGCCGACCACGGCCGCTGCGGTGTCAACATCGAGCTTGCCGCAGGCAAAGTAGTCCAAAAAGAACAGGGGCTCAGCGCCTTGCACCAGCACATCGTTGACGCTCATCGCGACCAGGTCAATGCCGACGGTGTCGTGCATCTGCCATTCGAAGGCCAGCTTGAGCTTGGTGCCCACGCCGTCGGTACCGCTCACCAGTACCGGCTCGCGATAGCGCTTGGGCACCTCAAACAGCGCGCCAAAGCCGCCAATGCCGGCCAGCACGCCCTCGCGCATGGTTCTTTTGGCCAGCGGTTTGATGCGTTCGACCAGCGCATCACCGGCGTCGATATCGACCCCCGCGTCTTTGTAGGAAAGGGCAGTGGGGGGCGCAGCGCTGGTCATGTAAAGTTCGTGCTCGGTTGAGGCGGGTGGGGGCGAACGCCCTGTCCCTATAGAATTGCCCTCATTTTACGAGGCTTCGCACTGGCCATCTCAATGCAATTTTCGTCCACCCAAAAAAGAACCCTGGCCTGGGCAGCAATCGCGCTGCTCATCTGCTTTGTGCTGTGGCTGCTGACGCCGGTTCTGACGCCTTTTGTCGTGGCGGCCGTGCTGGCTTACGCTTTGACGCCGCTGGTCGATCGCCTTTGCTCTGCCGGCAAGCTTCGCATCCCGCGCGTACTGGCGGTGCTGCTGGTGGAACTGGTCTTCATCTTTGTGCTGCTCGGGATCGGGCTGTTGATGGTGCCTATTCTGGCCAAGGAACTGCCGCAACTGCGCGAGCAGATACCGGTGCTGCTGGACGGTGTCAACGCGTGGTTGAAGCCGTTTCTGGCCCAGTTCGGCATCAAGATTTCTCTGGATTTGCCGAGCATCAAGGGCTTTGTACTCAAGTACCTGAGTGCCAATGCCGAGGACACTTTGAGCTCGGTCTTGAATTCCCTGCGGCTGGGTGGCAGTGTCGCGTTTGCCATCTTCAGCAACGCGGTACTGGTGCCGGTCGCCCTGTTCTACCTGTTGATGGACTGGCACCGCCTGGTCGAGCGCACGCTTGAATGGGTGCCGCCACGGGGGCGCCTGGCCTACGACAGTTTTACCGATGAGGCAGACGGTGTGCTGGGCCAGTACCTGCGCGGTCAGTTGCTGGTGATGCTGGTGCTGGCTGTGTATTACAGCGCGGGCCTCTCGCTCTTTGGTCTTGATCTAGCACTGCCGATCGGCATCTTTACCGGCCTGGCGGTGTTTGTGCCCTACGTAGGTTTTGGGCTCGGCCTGATCCTGGCGACGCTGGCCGGTTTGCTGGAGTTTGCCGCTACCGCAGGTGCCGCCAAGGCGCTGCTGATGGTCGGCGTGGTGTACGGGCTGGGGCAATTGATCGAGGGCTTTTTTCTGACGCCGCGGCTGGTGGGAGAGCGTATCGGCTTGCACCCGCTGGCGGTGATCTTTGCCTTGCTGGCCTTTGGACAACTGCTAGGCTTTGTTGGCGTCCTGATTGCTCTGCCTTCCAGTGCCGTCTTGCTGGTAGCGCTGCGACGGGCGCAAGCCCATTACCGCGCCAGCAAGCTCTATCTGGGCTAGGGATGCTTTGCATAACTCGCACCGGGCATGAAACAGATCGCTCTTGACATTGGCCTGGCCACCGGACCCACGCTGGCGAGCTATTTCTCCGGTCCCAATGAAGCCGCTTTGCGACATCTCGAACTTTGGGCTGGAGCGGCCCATTCGGGCAGCGTGCTGCGTTCACCGGTGCCAAGCTATTTGTGGGGTGCGCAGGGCAGTGGCAAGACGCATCTGCTCAAGGCCGTGCAAGCAACGCTGCGCGAGCAGGGAGCCCGGGTCGGTTGGCTCGATGCCGGCATGCTCGATCCGCCGGAGTTTGACGAGCAGTGGGCGGCGGTAATCTTCGACGACGTACAGTTCTACAGCGCCCTGCAACAGCAGGTCGCCTTCAACTGGTTCGTCAACGCGCAGACGCACCAGCGCGCTGTGCTCGCAGCAGGCGCCGTGCCACCGGCGGAGCTCAAGTTGCGCGACGATCTGCGAACACGGCTCGGCTGGGGTCATGTCTATCAGTTGCAGTTGCTCAGTGAATCCGAGCGCCGTGCGGTACTGCGCCAGTCAGCCGATGCGCGGGGAGTCTTCCTGGGCGACGATGTGATGGACTTCATGCTGACGCGCTTCAGCCGCGATCTGGGCAGCCTGCTGGAGTTGCTGGCCCTGATTGATGACTACGCTTTGCAGACCAAGCGGGCCATCACCATTCCGCTGATCAAGTCGATGATGGAAGAATCCTGAGACCATGAAGCTCACCCTGTTCGACCTGGATCACACACTGCTGACCATTGATTCGGACTATTCCTGGGGTGTTTTCACCACCACGATAGGATGGACCGACCCGGTTGATTTCAATCGGCGCAACGACGAGTTCTTTGCCCACTACAAGGCCGGCACGCTCGATATTCACGACTACGTGCGTTTTGCCACGGAGGCGCTGCGCCGTCAGGGCGCCGACAAGGCAGCCACGGCCCATGCGGAGTTCATGCGCAGCGTCGTTCAGCCCGCCATCACTGCGCCGGCGCTGGCGCTGGTGCGTCAACATCGGGAAGCAGGTGATCAGCTCGTCATCGTCACCGCGACCAACGAGTTTGTGACCCGTCCCATCGCCCAGGCGTTTGGCGTGTCGGACTTGATCGCCGTCGAGTTGGAGCGCGACCAGAGCGCCGGCGGGACAGGCTGGATCACCGGTGAAATCCGCGGCGTACCCTCGGCGCGCGAAGGCAAGGTGACAAGGGTTGAGCAGTGGTTGGCTGAGCGCAAATTGGGTTGGGCTGACGTCGAAAGCACTTTTTACACCGACTCCATCAACGATTTGACGCTGATGGAAAGAGTGACGCATCCGGTTGCCACCAACCCCGATGCGGCCCTGCGTGCCATCGCGCTGGCGCGCGGATGGCGCATACTTGAGTTGTTTTAGGTGATCCTCAAAACGTGCGCCTGTGATGTCGTCACTGCGAGCGAAGCGCGGCAGTCCATGCATGGATCGCCACAGGCCTTCGGCCTTCGCGATGACAACAGTTCAGGCAGAGTGCTGCGGGTCTGTTCAATTTAGTTTCAGGTAGCAATGATTAAAAGATTTATTGAAAAGCTGTTGGGCAAATCGCCTTCAGTGGCAAAAAGCAAAAAGCTGCAGTTTGGCAAGCGCGAGGAGGTGGGCGTCGCCGCCCACGGCATTGACCCGAACCTGGTCGATGAACGTGCCCAAAACGTCGTGCGCACCCTGAAGAACGCAGGCTTTGAAGCCTACATCGTCGGCGGCGCTGTGCGCGACCTGATGGTCGGCTTGCGGCCCAAGGATTTTGACGTCGCCACCAATGCCACGCCAGAGCAGGTGAAAGGCCTGTTTCGGCGCGCCTTCATCATTGGCCGGCGTTTTCGCATCGTGCACGTGGTGTTCGGCCGGGGCCGTGAGAACGACGTGATCGAAGTCTCGACCTTTCGCGCCTATATGGACAACGCGGCAGCGGAGCAGGTCGCCGGCAACGAGAAGACCAGCAAGAGTGAACTCGCCGGCATGAAGCACGCGGTGGACTCCACCGGGCGCGTGCTGCGTGACAACGTCTGGGGCCCCCAGGAGGAGGACGCGGTGCGGCGCGACTTCACCATCAACGCCATGTACTACGACCCCGAGACGCAGATCGTGGTCGATTATCACAATGGCATCAAGGACGCCAAGAAGCGCGTCATTCGCATGATCGGCGACCCCGCCACGCGCTACCGCGAAGACCCGGTTCGTATCATCCGCGCCGTGCGCTTTGCCGCCAAGCTCAGCGGCCTCGGTTTTGCGCTGGAAGCCAAGACGGCGGCGCCGCTGATCCGGTCGCAGGAACTGCTGGCCGATGTGCCGCAAAGCCGTTTGTTTGACGAAATGCTCAAGCTGCTGCAAACCGGCCACGCCATGGCGTCGATAGCGCAACTCCGGGCGCTCGGCATGGCGCGCGGCATCTACCCGCTGCTCGATGTGGTGGTGGAGCGCGCTGACCAGGTTTTTGTCAAGGCCGCGCTGCTCGATACGGATAGACGCGTTGGCGAAGGCAAGCCGGTGGCGCCCAGCTTCCTGCTGGCTTGCGCCTTGTGGGCCGATGTGCGCGATGGCTGGGCGCGTCGCCTGACCGAGCACCAGCACTCACACCCCGCCTTGCAGGATGCGATTGACGAGGTTTTCAACGCCCGCATTGGTGACGTCTCGGGTCGCGGCAAACTGGCCGCCGACATGCGCGAGATCTGGATGCTGCAGCCGCGCTTCGAGAAGCGCATTGGCAGCACCCCCTTCGGGCTGGTGGAGCAAGCGCGTTTTCGCGCCGCCTTCGATTTCATGCGCCTGCGCGCCGATGCCGGCGAGATTGACGAGGTACTGGCTGACTGGTGGCAGGAGTTCAGCATGGCTGACGACAACCTGCGCCAGGACATGGTTGATCAAGTGCGCGAGGAAATGCAGCAACGGCCTCGGCCCGCGCGTGCGCCGCGTGTGCACAAGGCGCCCACCGCAGTGCAGGGCGGTGCGCCGGAAGTAGCGCCCGAGGCAGCGGCCGAATCTGCAGATGCGCCCCGCAAGCGCCGGCGCCGCCGGCGCAGCAGCGGACCGCGCGAGGGCAACGAGCCGACGCCCGACGCTGGCGTTTGAGGGTATCCGTGCGTGAGAGCGTAACGGCCTACGTCGCGCTGGGAGCCAATCTCGGTGATCCGGTGGCGAGTGTGCGCAAGGCGATGGATGACATTGCGGCACTCGATGGCATCACGCTGCTGAAGCGCTCATCGCTGTACCGCAGCGCGCCACTGGCATCGAGCGGGCCGGATTACATCAATGCCGTCGTTAAAGTTTCAACCCGCTTAAGTGCACCAGCATTGCTGTCGGCGCTGCAGAAAATCGAACAGCAAGCAGGGCGTGAGCGGCCCTACCCGAACGCACCGCGCACGCTGGACCTGGACCTGCTGATTTACGGTTCTGCCAGCATGGACAGCGCGACACTGGTGTTGCCGCATCCGCGCATGTTGGAGAGAGCTTTTGTGCTGTTGCCGCTGTTCGAAATTGCACCTCGGTGCGTCACTGCCGCTCAACTGCAGGCTGTCCAGTCACAGGCGATCGTGCGGATCTGTTGAACTTTCCCGAGCGATGGTCTGCCCATCCTCGGCCAGCACGTCGAGGTGGATCTGGCTGCCGGGGCACTCAGCTCCGCGGCTGTCCCCCGGCCTGCGGCCTCCGCCTTTATGCCGCTGCGCTGAGTGCCCCAACAGCCAGATCAGTCAAGCTGGGTTCGTATTCAAAGTACGCAAACCACCGATATTCGCCGCCGAGGGTGATGCGTTGGGTGGCGCAGCGAAATAAAGAAGGAGCCCGAAGGGCGGGTGACATTCGCGGAGCCATCCAATGCGTCGCCCTTGGCCCACACACATCAGACTCAGACTTGAAAAAGCGTCCGCATAAGCCAGGCCATACCAAAGGGCAGTCACGAAGTCTGGAAGTCTCAAGAATCCAACTCGGCAATCAGCTCGATCTCAACGCAGGCACCCAGCGGAATCTGGGCTACGCCGAAGGCGCTGCGGGCATGCGCACCGGTGGCACCGAACACCTCACCCAGCAATTCACTGGCGCCATTGGTGACCAGATGCTGCTCGGTGAAATCGCCGGTTGAATTCACCAGCGACATCAGTTTGACGATGCGCTTGATGCGGTTCAGGTCGCCTGTCGCTGCATGCAATGTGCCCAGCAGGTCAACGGCAATGGCACGCGCCGCCGCCTGACCTTCCTGCGTTGTCAGGTTCTTGCCTAGTTGTCCGACCCAGGGCTTGCCGTCTTTCTTGGCGATGTGGCCGCTGACGAAAAGCAGCTTGCCAGTCTGGACAAAGGGGACGTAGGCTGCAGCCGGGACCGCCAGCGGTGGCAGGGTGATCTTGAGTTCATCAAGCTTGGCGTAAATGTTCATGGCGTTTCCTTTGAAGTCTGGGTTTGTGCTTGTGTTTGGGATTGAGTCTGAGTCTGGCTCTGGGATGATGTCTGTGACTGCGATGGCATTTCGTCCATCACCGGCTCCACCGTGACGCCGACCGTCAGCGTGTGGCTGGCCCCGCCATGGATGACGCCGCGCAACGGCGACACATCCGAAAAGTCGCGACCGGTGGCCAGCGTCACGTAGTCTTCGCCGGGCGAGTGCCAGCCGGCGCGATTGTTGGTTGGGTCAAAGTCGCACCAGCGCTGACCCGCCGGCAAGTCGGGTGCATAAACCGCGACCCAGGCGTGGGACGCGTCGCTACCGCGCAGTTTGACGGTGCCGGGTGCGGGCTGGGTCAGCAGATAGCCGCTCACATAGCGCGCTGCCAGACCCATGCTGCGCAGACAGGCAATCATGATGTGGGCGAAGTCCTGACACACCCCTTTGCGCTGCGCCAGGGCATCGAGCGCCGGCGTGTTGATATGGGTGCTTTGGCTCTCATAGACAAAGTCGCTGTGAATGCGCTGCATCAGGTCCTGCGCAGCCGCCAGCACACTGATGCCGGGGGAGAAACTGGCCCGGGCATAAGCAAGAAACTCGGGTGCCTTCGGACAAAAGGGCGAGGCAAAGACAAATTCCGTAGCGGCCTCAAACGGCAGGCCGGACTGGTAACGAAACTGCTCGCGTGCCTGTTCCCAAGGGACACGGCTCACTGGCAGTGCCCGGGTCTGGGTGCTGACCACGCTGTGCGCCACCACATCGAGCACGCTGTGCGGCGTTTGCAGCGAAAAAAAGCACCGCGGGTTGCCAAAGACGTCGAGCGTCTGCGTCATCTGCGCTGGCGTCGGGCTGATCATGAGCGTGTGGCTGAGCAGGCGTTGATAGGGGTTGCTGACCGGTTGCAGGTAGGCCATGTGCTGCGCCGTCTCCACTGCAGGCAGATACTCGTAGCGCGTCTGATGCGTGATTCTGAGCTTCATCAGGTGCCCACGCTCTGCTTGGACTCCATCGAGTGCGTGAAATACGTGGTGCTGATCTCATTGGAAACCTCGAAGGCGGCCCCGGTGCATTGCAGCAGAAGGTCGGTGAGGGCAAAAAGATGGGGATCCTCGCACAGTTGCGCCAGACTCCAGGCGGCTGGGTCCGGCACGCGCAGCGACAGGGCACAGAGCTGATCCGGCGCGCTGCCGGCCAGTTTGGCGAGTCGTCCGCGCAGCGTCTGTGCCACCCAGGCCAAGGAACGTGGGTTGTCGCGATCAAGCACCAGCAAGTCCATCAGCGCCGCCAGATCACGGCTTTGCTGGTACTGGGCATGAAAGGTGATGGTGCTGTCAAACAGGGCCACCAGCGCTTCAAAGCCGCCACTGGTGTGGACCGATCCGCTCTGAAAACTGCTGAGCAGGGCGGAGGCCAGAAAGCCCAGGCGCTCGATGTGCCGGCCAATGCTGAGCAGGCGCCAGCCATCGTCGCGCGTCATGTGATCGGTCTGCGCGCCGGTGATGGCTGCCATGTGCTCGCTGGTACTCTTGAGAATTTGCAGGGCTTCCACCGACGAGTAATCGCCCGCTCTGGCGGGTGTCGCAAAACGCGCAAACAACTCTTCCTCGGCGCGCACCATGACCCGCCAGTGCTCCTGCGACAAACGCTCGCGCACCTTGGAGCCGGTCATCTTGAGCGCGCGCAAGTAGAAGCCAACGCTGGTGGCGCCATCGACGCTACCCAGACTCGAAATCAGTGAGCGCTCAAAAACCCGGCGCGCCTGCAGGACGGAGGGCACGCCCGGCAGCACCAACGTGTTGGCGGTCGCCATCTTGCCCAGCCAGTGGAGCAAGGGCTGGGACGATTGATCTTCGCCTTGCAGGCATTCGAGCGTCAGGCGCGCCAAGCGGATGGCGTTCTCGGTGCGTTCGCTGTAACGGCCCAGCCAATACAGATTCTCTGCCGCCCGACTCGTCACCATGCGCTTGCGCTGCGCCACCGCAGCGGGCGTGAGTTGCGGCTGCAGCAGCGTCGTGCTGTCCACCTCGCCCCGTGTCAGTGCCCAGACGTCAGCGCTGCTGCCACCGCGCTGCATCGACGTGCTGGTGGCCGCAGCGCCCATGATGCGCGCCAGACCGCCGGGCAACACACGCCACGACTGCGCGCCGTCGGACACGGCAAAAACTCGCAGCATGAAGGAGCGCGCCGCCATCTGCCCAGCCTGGGCGCCAGAGGCACTCTGCCAGGTTGGCATCTGCGACAGCGGCACATAAGCCTGCACGGTGTGGTCTTCGCTCTGGCGCACGATGCGCCCGGCCCACTCGTCGATCTCGCGCGCAGACAGGCTCTGCCCTTGCACCGACTCAAAACTGCCGTGGATCGGCGTTCCGGGGTAAGTTGGCTTGACGACGCTCTCGCGCAGCCGTGGCAGGGCCTCTTCCATGGCCGAACGCTCACCACACCACCAGGTCGCCAGGGCTGGCAACTTCAGTTCTTCATCGAGCAGATGGCGCGACAGGGCCGGCAAAAAGGCCAGCAGGGCAGGGGACTCCAGAAACGCCGAGCCCGGTGCATTGGCTACCAGCACATTGCCGGCGCGGATTGCCTGCAACAAGCCAGGCACGCCCAGAGTGGAGTCAGAGCGCAATTCCAGCGGGTCAAGGTACTCGTCATCCACGCGCTTGATGAGACCATGAACCGGCACCAGGCCCTTGAGCGTCTTCAGGAAGACGTGCTGGTCGCGCACGATCAGGTCGCAACCCTCGACCAGCGTCAGGCCCAGGTAACGCGCCAGATAGGCGTGTTCAAAATAGGTCTCGTTGTAGGGGCCGGGTGTGAGCAGCGCCAGATGCGAGTCGGCGCCGGCCGGGCTGGCATGTTTGAGGCTGTCCATCAAGGCCCGGTAAGTGGCGGCCAGGCGCTGTACCTGCAGCGATTGAAATGCCTGCGGAAACTGGGCGGAAATGGCCAGCCGGTTCTCCAGCAGATAACCAAAGCCCGAAGGCGCCTGGCAGCGCTGACCCTCGACCCACCAGTTGCCGTCGGGTCCGCGCGCCAGATCGAAGGCCGCAATGTGCAAACGGGTGCCACCGACCGGCTCAACGCCCCGCATGGCGCGCAGGTAGCCGGGGTGGCCTTGCACCAGCGCGGGAGGCAGCAGGCCACGCTCCAGCAATTGCTGCGGGCCGTAAACATCGGCCATGATGCGTTCCAGCAGACGCACGCGCTGCAAAATGCCGGCTTCGATCTGCTGCCAGTCATCGGGTTCAATCAGCAGGGGAAACAGGTCGAGCGACCATGGGCGCTGCGGACCGCCTTCATCGGCATAGACGTTGTAGGTCACGCCGTTGTCGCGAATCTGGCGTT